>ERZ779626.1010-NODE-1010-length-13801-cov-8.892405_pt1 | contig 13801 bp, 13 predicted proteins | sample MGYA00514209_ERZ779626 | MGnify/ENA primary metagenome ERZ779626 (study PRJEB29562, sample SAMEA4376713) | mouse gut metagenome | isolation source: Cecum | study: EMG produced TPA metagenomics assembly of the A DSS colitis mouse model was used to assess the...
ACCGCCGGGGCGGAAACCGTGGGCATAGTCCTCCAGAACCGGAGCTCCCCTGACCCCCGGACCTTCATCGGCGAGGGCAAGTGCGCCGAGGTAAAGCTCTACTGCGAAAACACCGAGGCCACCATGGTCATCTTCGACAACGACCTCTCCCCCTCCCAGCTCCGGGTATTGACGGAGCTGCTGGGGGTCCAGGTCCTGGACCGGTGCGGGCTGATTCTGGACATCTTCGCCCAGCGGGCCCGGACCCGGGAGGGACGGCTCCAGGTGGAGCTGGCCCAGTACCAATACCTGCTGCCCCGCCTCACCGGCATGTGGACCCATCTGGAGCGCCAGGCGGGTACCAGCGGCAGCGGGCCCATCGGCTCCAAGGGCCCCGGCGAGACCCAGCTGGAGACGGACCGGCGGCATATCCACCGGAAGATCGACAAGCTCCGGGAGGACCTGGAGGACGTGCGCCGGGTGCGGAACACCCAGCGCCGCCAGCGGCGGAAGAACGAAATCCCCGTGGCGGCCCTGGTGGGCTATACCAACGCCGGGAAATCCACCCTCCTGAACCAGCTCACCGGCGCGGGCATCCCGGCGAACAACCGGCTGTTCGACACCCTGGACACCACCAGCCGTCTGCTCCACGTCAGCGATACCACAGACGTGGTCCTCAGCGACACCGTGGGCTTTATCCGCAAGCTCCCCCACCAGCTTGTCGAGGCGTTCAAGGCCACGCTGGAAGAGCTGGAATACGCGGACCTGCTGCTCCATGTCATCGACGTGTCCAGCGAGGACTGGCAGGGACAGGCCCGGGTGGTGGAGGACCTGATTTTAGAGCTGGGGGCGGGGGAGCTGCCCCGCATCGACGTGTTCAATAAATCCGACCTGCTGCCTCCGGGGGAGATTATGCCCCACGGGGAGGACATCTGCGCCATCTCCGCCAAGAGCGGCCAGGGGGTGGACAAGCTGCTGGAGATGATCGCCCGGCGGCTGGACAAGGGAACCCGGCGGGTCGCCGTCCACCTGCCCTATGACCAGGGGGGACTGCTGGACCTCCTTTATAAGGAGGCCAAGGTGGAGAAGGTGGAGTACGGCGAGACCATCGACGTGACGGCGGTGTGCGCGCCCCGGACCCTGGGAAGGGTGGCGGAGTTCATCGAAAAGTAGCCAGCCCCTCCCCGGTGCGGAGCCCCAGGAGGAAGGCTTGAATGGCGGTGAATTCCAGGGCCTTGTCCAGGTCTCGCCGCTGTGCTTCGCAGAGCTCATTGTGCAGGGTGTCCAGCGGACAGGCGTAGGGGCCCCGGATGGCGGCGTCCACCTGAGGCTTGATGTAGTTAGCGTGGAGCCAAAATAGGAAATCAGTCATAAGAACCACCTTTCTAAAATGCCTTAAAGTTGTCGTGTGCATAGAATTATAATGCCTTAAAGTTGTCGTGTGCATAGAATTATAATGCCTAATAGCTGTCGTGTCAAGGGGGGTACCATGAAATTTCAAAAGAGGGTTAGGGAACTGCGGAAGGAGCAAGGGGAAACGCAGATTCAAACCGCAGCGGCGCTAGGACTTGCCGACCGGCATTATCAGCGCTTTGAGCTGGGAAGCAATCTGCCCAGCTTTCAAAACATCATCGCCTTGGCGGACCACTTCCAGGTCAACGCGGATTATCTGCTGGGCCGGACCGACGTCCGGGACATGCTGCCGCCCTCTGAGGAGCCTTGAGGAAGCCAGGAGGGCATTCTACCGATAGAAGGGCAAAAAAACAGGCCCGAAGGGCCATTACTTCTTTTTCTCTTTTGGACCGTGCACGGCCCGTTTTCTCTTTTTCTTCTGGAAGAAAAAGAGAAAATGGGGGGTGCAATGGACCGGCCATCGCTGGCTGCCAATCTCCCCCGCCCGCAAGGGCGACCAAAAACCCTCCCCCCGTCGGGGGAGAAAAGAGGTGCTGCCCATGTCCGGCTACCGCGTCCCCTTTGCGGACGTAGAAACCGAGTTTACAGAAAAGAGGTCCCGCTTCATCACCAACCTCTGGCGGGTAGAATCCGAGGCAGAAGCCCGGGCGAAGCTCGAGGAGGTCCGCAAGCGCCATTACGACGCAAGGCATCATTGCTGGTGTTATCTCATCCGGGACGGCGGCATCGTCCGCTACTCCGACGACGGCGAGCCCCAGGGCACCGCCGGCCAGCCCATGCTGAACGTCTTCCAGCGCCAGGAGGTCACCAACGTCTGCTGTGTCGTCACCCGGTACTTCGGCGGCGTGCTGCTGGGGGCCGGGGGCCTGACCCGGGCCTATGGCCGGGGGGCCCGGGACGGCCTGGAGGCGGCGGGCACCGCCTGGGTGAGCCTGTGGACGCTGTGGGACGTGCCCTGCCCCTACCCGCTTTTGGAGCGCTTAAAGCTGGAGATCGAGGCCCAGGGCGGCGTCCTCCGGGAGGCGGACTATGGGGCGGAGGTGACGCTCCACGTTGCCTTTTCCCCCGAAGGGGCGGCGGCCTTCGCCGCCCGGCTGACGGAGCTGTCGGCGGGACAGCTGACCATGGTCCCGGCGGGGGAGGAGTACTTACCGGGCCCGAGGGAGGAATAAAGAAACGCCGGAAGGACCGCTTCCGGCGTTCTTTTACAGTCTCTGTGTTTTGTCCCCGGCGTACCACATGTTATAGGCCTGCCGGTAAATTTCCGCGGCGCTCTCCGTATGGCAGACCATCCGCACCCGGCGGGGAAGCTCATGGTCCCAGAGAAAGTCCATGATGGCCTTCAGGGCCACGACAGCGGCCTGGGCCATGGGGTAGCCGTAGACCCCGGTGGAGATGGACGGGAAATCCACGGTCCCAACGCCGTGTTCCTCCGCCAGCGTCAGGCAGGAGCGGTAGCAGGAGGCCAGCAGCGCCGCCTCCCCGGCGTTCCCGCCCCGCCAGATGGGGCCGGGGGTGTGGAGAACGTATTTCGCGGGGAGGTCATAGCCCTTGGTCAGCTTGGCCTGCCCGGTCTCACAGCCCCCCAGGGTCCGGCACTCCGCCAGCAGCCCCGGCCCGGCGGCGCGGTGAATGGCCCCGTCCACGCCGCTGCCCCCCAGGAGCGTACAGTTGGCGGCGTTGGCAATGGCCTCCGCGTCGGATGTTGTGATATCGCCCACGAGGATGGAAAAGCGGTCCATAACGGGGCCCTCCTTGATTCGAGATTTGGTTCTTTTATATAGTAGCGGGAAACCCGGCTGGAGGCAAGAAAAAATTTTTTCAAAAAAACCGGATTTCCCCCTTGACCTTGCCGTAACGTCAGCCCTTATACTCCACCTTGTCAGGAGGGATACAGCCATGGAATACACCGTAAAGGCTCTGGCGGAGCTGGCCGGAATCACGCCCCGGACGTTGCGCTGGTACGACCAGAAGGGGCTTCTCAAGCCCCGGCGGACCACGGAAGCGGGCTACCGCCTCTATGGTCCCCAGGAGGTAAACCGGCTCCAGGCCATCCTGTTTTACAAGGAGCTGGGGCTGGAGCTGGAAGCCGTCCGGGCAATCCTGGACGCGCCGGGCTTCGACCGCGTGGCGGCGCTGCAGAGCCACCTGGCGGAGCTGGAGGCCCGGCGGCAGCGGCTGGACGCCCTGATCCTGACGGTAGAGAAGACCATCGACGAGGCAAAAGGAGGAACACCCATGTCCGACAAGGAAAAATTCGAGGCGTTCAAACGCCGGGCCGTGGAGGCCAACGAGGAGCGGTACGGCAAAGAGGCCCGGGAGAAGTACGGCGCCGGGGCCGTGGAGGGCTCCAACGAGAAATTCCTCTCCATGACGGAGGAGGAGCACGGGGAATGGAAGGCCCTGGAGACGGAAATTCTCTCCGCCCTGGCCGCCGCCGTCCGTTCCGGGGAGGACCCGGCGGGAGCGGAGGGCCGCCGTATCGCGGAGCTCCACCGCCGCTGGCTGTCCCATACCTGGGAGACGTACACCCCCCAGGCCCACCGGGGAGTGGCGGAGCTGTACACGGCGGACGAGCGGTTCACCGCGTACTATGACAAGGAGGTCCCCGGCTGCGCCGCGTTTCTGCGCCGGGCCGTCCGGGCCTATATAGTCAACGCAGTTGAAAAGGAGCCATGACTCCTTTTCAACCGGCGGACCGTAGGTCCGCCGGCGCGCGGTGCGCGTTTGCGTTTCCTATGAAGCCGTGCGCAGAAGGCCGCTCTGCGGCCCAAACCGCCGCAAGGCGGCGGTTCATTGAAAAGAATCTGATCGATTCTTTTCAATTGCGCTGGCTATACAGAGTAAGTGCAGGGCCCGCCGTAAGGCGGGCCCCGGCGGTTTTTATGCCGCCCAATCCTCCAGCCCCAGGGCGGAGAGGGGGGCCTCCATGTAAAAAGGATAGCGGCCAATGGTACTGATCAGGCCCAGGGAATCCCCTGTCAAATAAAAATCCTCCGTGGAGTCCAGGCGGATGCGGTCCTTGGCCTCCTCTATTTGGAGGCGTTCCGCCCCTTCCCGGTCAGAGCCCTCCTCCCAGACCTGCTCACAGTGAAACGCGCCGCTGTCCAGCAGGTCCCCCACCGTCCGGCCCGGGCCCAGAATCTCCCGGAGAGTTAAGGCTTCCCCGGTCTCCAGGTCGATGGTCAAGCCCGTGTACCAGTCGTTGGGGTGCGGCGCGGCCTGGAAATCGTTGCTCTCGTAAATCCGCAGGGAGAGGAGCCGTTCGTCCGCCCGGGTCACGGCGGCCCGCCGGACAATTTCGCCCCGCATTTCCTGCTCGGGGAGGAAGGGCTCGCCGCCGCAGCCGTAGAAGAACGCCTCCCGGATGCGGCTGTTGACCTTCTCCGGGTCCGGGAAGTCCACGAGGTATTCCGCGTACTGGGGGTATTCGATTTCCGCCGTGAAGCCCAGTCGCGGGTCCTGATAGAGGTAAAGCCGGAGGATCATCCGGGCGGGGGCCTCCTGCCCGCCGCCCCACCGGCGGTCATAGACCACCGGCCCCGGCGGCACGTCGAACCGCAGGGGCGTTTCCAGGTCCATGTCCGCCGACAGCTCCGCCGTATAGACGGCGGCGGCCTGAAAGGCGGCGGTTTCCCCGTCCGCTTCCCGGGCCCGGTTCCAGAGGTCCCTGTTCCCGGTCAGCACCGGCTCGAAGAGGTTCGAAAATGTATACCAGTCCCCCTCCCCGTCCCACTCGCAGGTGAAGGATTCCCGCCAGAACAGCCCCTCCGGGTCCTCCAGCAAAAGCTCCTGACGCTGGTCCTCCCCAGCCGGGGCAAAGTAAACGGTAAAGGTTCCCTCCACCCCGTGCTGGCGGAAGCCCTGCTGTAAAAACAGCAGTTCCTGCCGCGCCATAGGCGGCAGCTCCGGGGGCTTCTCCGGGCCCGGCCCGCCGCAGGCGGACAGCAGCATCAGGGCCAGCAGCGGCCAGATTCTTTTTTTCATCTCTCCCGCCTCCTTTCCAGGGGCTTTTCTCCATTATAGGCCCGCCCGCTGCCGTCCGCAAGAACCCGCCGGGGCCTTGCGTAGGAAAATTTTTCTTCGCCCCTCAAACTTTTTGCCCCCCTTCTCCGTCTATACTATGAAAGCCGCCGATGCCCAGGCGCCGGACGGGCGGCTTGAACCCTTTCAGAAAGGAGCATCGATGTGACGAAGGAAGAAACGCTGACCTCGTTCCTCATCGAGACCCAGGCCCGGTCCTACCGGCTGGCCTACAGCGTCCTGCATAACCGGGACGAGTCCCTGGACGCGGTGCAGACCGCCGTCTGCCGGGCGCTGGAGCACCAGGACAGCCTCCGGGACCCTGGGGCCGTCAAGACCTGGTTCACCCGGATTCTGATGAACGCCTGCAACGATCTCCTCCGCCAGCGGAGCCGGGTGGTTCCCTTCCCGGAGAACGGGGAGGAGCCCTTCGGGGAGGACCCGGAGCCCTCCGACGAGACCCTGGCCCGGCGGGTGGACGCCCTGCCCAGGGAGATGGGGACCGTCATCAAGCTGCGGTTTTATGAGGAGCTGACCCTGAAGGAAATCGGCGAAGTCACCGGGCAGAACGTCAACACGGTGAAAAGCCGCCTGTACGCGGGGCTGAAACGGCTGCGCGTCGCCATGGAAGGAGCGGAGATTTCATGAACGAATTCAAGAACGCCAAAGAGGAGTACGACAACACCCCCATTCCCGCCGGGCTGTCGGAGCGGGTCCAGGCGGGGATTCAAGAGGGCAAGGCCCGCTATCGGGCCCGCCGGGGCCGGACGGTCCGTCGCTGGGGGGCCACCGCCGCGTGCTTCGCCATACTGCTGGCGGGGCTGAATCTGTCCCCGACATTGGCGAAGGCCGCCGCCGGGGTGCCCGTGCTGGGCGGGCTGTTCCGGGTCCTCACGGTAATCAGCTACGACGCCTCCGACGGGGGGATCAACTACGCTGTGTCCGTCCCCGGGCTGGAAGCGGACAGCACCCTGGCGGAGAGGGTCAACGCCGCCATCCAGGAGAAGATGGACGCTCACCTGGCCAAGGCCCGGCAGGATTGGGACGACTACCGGGAGGCGTTTTTCGCCACCGGCGGCACCGAGGAGGAGTGGGCCGGCCGGGAGATGGACGTCATTGTGAGCTATGAGATCAAGAGCCAGTCGGAGACCCGGGTGTCCTTTGTGGTGACGCTGGGGGAGGGCTGGGTATCCTCCATGGAGGAGCGGTATTACTACAACCTGGACTTCTCCGAAGACCGGGACCTGACCCTCCGGGACTACCTGGGAGAGAACTGGGTGGAAACCTGCAACGCCGCCATTGAACGGCAGATTGCGGACAGCGTGGACGAGGAGGGCTTCACCTTCTTCTTCGCCCCGGAGGAAGGCGGCTTCACCACCGTGGACGAGACCACCGGCTTCTACGTCCGGGAAGACGGAACGGTGGTGGTGTGCTTCCCCGAGTACAGCATCGCCGCCGGCGCGGCGGGCATCCCGGAGTTCCCCATCAACTGAAGAGCTGATAGAAGCGGAGGCCGCCCCACGGGGCGGCCTCCTTGCTGTTGGGGATCAATCCAGTCCGGGGACCTGAGGCAGCTTGTCAAAGCCGGCTTGGAGCTCTTCATCCGTGGGGATATAGTCCGTCATTTCCCCGTTGTGGAACTTCTCATACGCCACCATATCGAAATACCCGGTGCCGGTGAGGCCGAAGACGATGGTCTTCTTCTCCCCGGTCTCCTTGCATTTCAGGGCCTCGTCCATCGCCGCCCGGATGGCGTGGCTGGACTCCGGGGCCGGGAGGATGCCCTCCACCCGGGCAAATTCTTCCGCCGCTTCAAAGACCTTCGTTTGCTCCACGGATACGGCCTCCATGTACCCATCGTGGTAAAGCTGGCTCAGCACGGGGCTCATGCCGTGGTAGCGCAGGCCTCCGGCGTGGTTGGCGGAGGGGATGAAGCCGCTGCCCAGGGTGTACATTTTCGCCAGGGGGCAGACCATGCCGGTGTCGCAGAAATCGTAGGCAAACCGTCCCCGGGTGAAGCTGGGGCAGGAGGCGGGCTCCACGGCGATGATGCGGTAGTCCCGCTCGCCCCGGAGCTTCTCGCCCATGAAGGGGGAGATCAAGCCGCCCAGGTTGCTGCCGCCCCCGGCGCAGCCGACGATGATATCGGGGACCACGCCGTATTTGTCCAGGGCCGCCTTGGTCTCCAGGCCGATGACGGACTGGTGGAGCAGCACCTGGTTCAAAACGCTTCCCAGCACATAGCGGTATCCGGGGTTCTTCGCCGCCGCCTCCACCGCCTCGGAAATGGCGCATCCCAGGGAGCCGGTGGTGCCGGGGTGCTTGGCGAGGATCTGTTTCCCAATCTCCGTCTCCATGGAGGGAGAGGGCGTCACCGCCGCGCCGTAGGTCCGCATGACCTCCCGGCGGAAGGGCTTCTGCTCATAGCTGACCTTCACCATGTAGACCTTGCAGTCCAGACCCAGGTAGGCACAGGCCATGGAGAGGGCGGTGCCCCACTGGCCCGCTCCGGTCTCGGTGGTAACGCCGGTGAGCCCCTGCCGCTTGGCGTAGTACGCCTGGGCGATGGCGGAATTCAGCTTGTGGGAGCCGGAGGTGTTGTTTCCCTCAAACTTGTAGTAGATGTTCGCCGGGGTCTGGAGCTTTTCCTCCAGGCAGTAGGCCCGGACCAGGGGAGAGGGGCGGTACATCTTGTAAAAGTCCCGAATCTCCTGTGGAATGGGAATTTCCGCCGTTTCGTTGTCCAGCTCCTGGCGGATCAGCTCGTCGCAGAAGACGGGCCGCAAATCCTCGAAGCCCATGGGAGCCCCGGTGCCGGGGTTCCGGAGGGGGGCGGGCTTGGTCTTCATGTCGGCCCGGACATTGTACCAGGTGTCCGGCATCTCCGCCTCGGTGAGATAGATTTTGTAGGGGATGTTCTCGAAGGTCATGACGCTTGCTCCTTTCTGCTCAATGGTCTCTCCCGGAGGCGGAGCGTCAAAAAAAGACCTCCGTCCACGAAAGGACCCATTACAGGTACCTTTGGGACAAAAGTCTTGAAACTTCTGCGGTGCCACCCAAATTGGCGGTCAAAAAACCGCCCGCTCGGCGGCGCGCCAACACGCGCCTTTCCTTGGTAACGGGGGAAAAGCCCGTCGGGACATACTCCGCCGAAAGAAACTCCACCGCTCCATTTCCGCCTGACGGCGAAAATTCCGCTCGGTTCCGTTTCATTCTCCACTCCCCACAAAATCTCACGATTTTGCGGAGCCCCCAATGGGGAACGTTTCAGCCCGCCCTCCGCGGTCCATTCAACAGGCTCGTTTCTGCCGCCATCCCACCACCGGCGGCTCTCTGAGAGAACCAAGGCCCTGCCTACTCGTCCGCGTCATCGGTTTGCGCTTGTGAACTTGGACACAGCATACGCCTCCCCGGGCGGTTTTGTCAAGCCCCCAAAATTGATTTCGACGAATTTGACAATGCAAATGGGTGAAGTATTTGGAAATTTCGTAAAAGCTGACCGGGGAGACGGGGAGGAAGAGGTATGATTTTCCGCCCTCCCGGTCAAGCTAGTGCGGAGGTGATCGCATGGATTCCATTTGGACCCGGACGGCGGAGCCGCCCCAATTTGCTCCCCTGGACGGAGACCTGAAGACGGACGTGCTGGTGATCGGCGGCGGCCTGGCGGGACTGCTGTGCGCCTATTGGCTGGACCGGGCGGGGGTGGACTGCGCCCTGGTGGAGGCGGACCGCCTCTGCGGCGGCGCGACGGGGAACACCACCGCCAAGCTCACGTTCCAGCACGGCCTGATTTACAGCAAACTTCTCCGGGAATTCGGCCCGGAAAAAGCCCGGCTGTACCTGGAGGCCAACCGGGGGGCCCTGGGGAAGTACCGGGAGCTCTGCCGGGGCATCGACTGTGATTTTGAGGAGCGGGACGCCTGCGTCTACGCCCTGACGGACCGGCGGAAGCTGGACCGGGAGCTGGAGGCCCTGTCCCGCCTGGGTTTCCCGGCGGAGTACGTCGAGACCCCAGCCCTGCCCATGCCCACGGCGGGGGCGGTGAAGTTTTCGAAGCAGGCCCAGTTCCACCCGCTGAAATTCGCCGCCGCCATCGCGAAAGGACTGCGGATCTTCGAGCGCACCAAGGTCCTGGAGCTGGGCCCCGGCACGGCGGTGACAAACCACGGAACGGTGACGGCGGAAAAAATTGTCGTCGCCACACACTTCCCGGTACTCAACAAGCACGGGGCCTATTTCCTCAAGCTCTATCAGCACCGCTCCTATGTCCTGGCCCTGGAAAACGCCCCGGCGGTGGGCGGCATGTACGTGGACGAGGGGGAGAAAGGGCTGTCCTTCCGGGATTGCGGGGACTGCCTCCTCCTGGGCGGCGGAGGCCGCCGGACCGGGAAGAAGGGCGGCGGCTGGCGGGAGCTGGAGGAGTTCGCGAAGCAGCATTACCCCCAGGCCCGCGTCGCCGCCCGCTGGGCCGCGCAGGACTGCATGACCCTGGACGGCGTACCCTACGCGGGGCTCTATTCCAGGGGGACGGAAGGGCTGTATGCCGCCACAGGGTTCAACAAGTGGGGGATGACCTCCTCCATGGCGGCGGCGCTGCTGCTGGCGGATTTGGTGCGGGGAAGAGAAAATCCTTACGCGGAGCTGTTCGGCCCTTCCCGGAGCGTGTTCCGGCCCCAGCTGGCGGCCAACGTCTTGTCGTCCACGGTGGGTCTCCTGACCCCCACGGCCCCCCGGTGCCCCCATATGGGCTGCGCCCTGAAGTACAACGCCCAGGAGCACAGCTGGGACTGCCCCTGCCACGGGTCCCGGTTCGGGGAGGACGGTCGGCTCATTGACAATCCGGCCACGGACGACAAGCAGATGTAGGAGGGCCTATTCCAAAGCGGGAACGTCAATGAAGGCGTCGGTCCGAGGCTCCCGCTTCCCCTGAATCAGGTGGAAGCGCCCCTCCTTCCAATAGGTCCGAAAAATGAGGCTTGCCTGAAAGACGGTGCTGGGCCGCGCCGTCATCCACTTGGAGGCCAGTATTTCCCCAGAGGAGCGGCGAATTAAATCTACCCGGAGGGCCTCGCCGGCCCGGGCATCCAAGCAGCGGTACACCAGCGCCTTGTACTTCCGGTTCTGGCTGGCTTTTGAGAATGATTTTAACAGGATGTCCTTTTGGAAGCCGCAGGCCCGGAGACGGCTCAGGATCTCCTCCCGCCGCTCCGGCAGATGGTTTTTCCCGCCGCTGGCCTGATCGGCCTCCGCCAGGACGTCCAGCAGAAGACCGGCGGCGTACAGCCAAAACGCCTCATCCGGTTTCCGAAACTGGTAGAGGGCCTGGGAGGTTTTCCGGTCCAGATTGTAAAAGGAGACCTTGAAAAAAGAATCCCGGTTGTATCTGGGCTTCCCGCTCAGGGGCTGTTCCACATTGGCAATGACCGTGAAATCCCTATGGCCGTCCAGGTCGATGGGAGACAGCTCCGACAGGACCAGCCGGGCAATTCCAGAGGTCATCCGGAACAGGTGGCCGCTGTCACAGTAGTTGGAAGCATCCCGGATTCTCCGGTCCAATATCCGGTCTCCGGAAACTGCTAAAGACTCTAAGTTCATGTCAGGTCTCCTTGTAAGACTGCCTGAGGCGTTTCTCCGGCGGATAGCCCGCCGGGTATTCGGGAACAGTATACAGCGGCGGCGGGGACGGCGCAAGCCCCGCCGGGCCAAGAGGAGGATGTTTCATGAAAATCAACCACAGAAAAGCGGCGATCATTGGCTGCGGCAACGTAGGCGCGTCCATCGCCTTCCGCTTTTTGCAGCAGGGCTTGTTTACCCGCCTGGTGCTGCTGGACGCGAACCGGGAGAAGGCGGAGGGGGAGGCCATGGACCTTCGGGACGGCCTGCCCTATGCCGCGGCCATGGAGATTACCGCCGGGAGCTATGATGATTTGGAGGACTGCGCCCTGGCGGTCATCACCGCCGGGGCCAACCAGAAGCCGGGAGAGACCCGGCTGGACCTCATCGGGAAGAACACGGAAATTCTCCGGTCCGTGCTGAAGGAGGTCACCGCCCGGAACTTCGGCGGGATTCTGCTGGTGGTGTCCAACCCGGTGGACGTGCTGACCTACGCGGCCTGGCGGCTGTCGGGCTATCCCCGGGAGCGGGTGATGGGCTCCGGCACGGTGCTGGACACCGGGCGCTTAAAGCAGCTCCTGGGAGCGGAGCTGGAGGTGGACAGCCGGAACATCCACGCCTTCATCATCGGCGAGCACGGGGACAGCGAGCTGGCGGTCTGGAGCGAGGCCAACGTCTCCGGCCTGGACCTGGAGGACTTCTGCCGGGTCCGGGGGCAGACCCTGGGGGCGGAGAACCGGGAGCGGCTGTACCGGGAGGTCCGGGACAGCGCCTACCAGATCATTGAGCGGAAGGGAGCCACGTACTACGGCATTGCCATGGCGGTGGGCCGCATCGCGGAGGCCATCGTAAAGGACGAGCGGGCGGTGCTGCCGGTGTCGGCGGTGCTGGACGGGCAGTATGGGATGAACGGGCTGGCGCTGAGCCTGCCTTCCGTTGTGGGCCGGAAGGGCTTGCAGGAGATTTTGGAGATGCCGCTGAGCGGAGAGGAGCGGGCGGCGCTGACGGCCTCGGCGGAGCAGATGCGGGAGGCTATCGGGACCTTGAAGCTGTGAACGGAAGAGAACGCCGGCCTCCCGGCCGGCGTTTCTGCTTATTTGGCGGCGGCCCTGGGGGCCGGGTTCTCCTGGAGGGCCTCCCGGAGCTTTTCCAGGGCCCGCTTTTCAATGCGGGATACATAGCTCCGGGAGATGCCGAAGGAGGAGGCGATCTCCCGCTGGGTCAGGGGTACGGTGCCGCCCAGGCCGTAGCGAAGCCGGACGATTTCCGCCTCCCGGGCGGTGAGGCGCTCCTGGACCAGCTTGTGAAGCCGCAGGGCGTTGTCCCGGTCGTGGAGGTCCTCCAGCATGGTGTCGTCCACTCCCACGATATCCATGAGCTGGAGGGCGTTTCCGTCCTTGTCGGTGTCGATGGAGTCGGAGAGGGAGACCTCGCCCTGGAGCTTTTTCTGGCTGCGGAAATACATGAGGATCTCGTTTTCAATGCACCGGGCGGCATAGGTGGCAAGGCGCGCGCCCTTGGCGGGGTCAAAGCTGGAGATGCCCTTAATGAGGCCGATGGTGCCGATGGAGATCAGGTCCTCCTGGTCGGCGCTTTGGGTGTAGTACTTCTTGGACGGGTGAAGCAAAGGGAGGAATCGGCCCGGTTAAAAGCGGACTCCCATGGGCCGCCGAATTTCAGGTGGATGTCCAGGTGTATTTCCTCTTTGGTGCTGTTCTTTTGGACCACAATGTGGTCCAAAATGGTGGTCACCAGAGAGGAATGGACGCCGTTTTGGAAGGAGAGCTCCCGTTTCAAAGCGGCTCTGATTTCCTCCAGCCGTGCCGCCGTCCGCTGTCCTTTTTCCGCTTCCGCCCGGAGGGCTTCCAGCCGTTCCTCCAGGGCCTGGGCCTGTTGGTTGAAGCCATTGTTGCGCTGCTTGAACTCCGCCATGGAGATGACGCCCTCGATGCTCATCTCCAGCAAGCGGTCCTTTTTTGCCTGGATGGCAGACAGGTCCTCCTCCATGCGCCGGATATCCTGTATGTAGTCATGTTCGTCGGGGACGGACTGGAGAACGGTTACCACCGCGTCGATGATGGCCTGTTTGCTCTGCGCCAGCTTGTTGAAGATATCGGCCATGATCTGATTCAGCTCCGTTGTCCTGAGCTGGGGCGCGGAGCAGGCCGCCCGGCCCTTGTCCCGGTAAATTCGGCACTGCCAGACTTCCTTTTCACCCTTGGCGCTTTTCAATAGCTGACGGTGGAAGCTGGCGCCGTGTTTCTCACAGATGATCTTGCCGCTGTAGGGATAACGGTTGTGGAACACCGCTCCGCTCTGATGCTGTCTCATCTGCTGGCTGCGGCGCTTGTACAGGGCATTCGCCCGGTCCCACAGCTCCTCCGACACGATAGCTGGGATGGATGGGTCCGGATACATAACCCACTCGTCCTCCTCCAGGAAGACTTTCCGCTTGCTGCGGTAGTCCACCGTCTGGGATTTATTCGCGCAGTACCAGCCCTTGTACTTGGGGTTGCAGAGGATGTGTCGAATGGTCAGGACGTTGAAGGCATTGCCCTTGCGGCTGGTGAAACCCTCGCCGTACAGCACCTGTGAAATGCGGCGGATGCCCATTTGCTGGTTGGCGTAGAGGTCGAAAATCCGCCGTACTACCTGTGCCTCCGCCTCATTGATGGTAAGGATACAGTCCTTTTTGTCATACCCCCACAGCTTGTCGTTTCCCAGCACATGGCCGTTCTTGATGGCCTGCCGGAAGCCGAATTTCAGCCGCTCC
>ERZ779626.1011-NODE-1011-length-13800-cov-5.316624_pt1 | contig 13800 bp, 9 predicted proteins | sample MGYA00514209_ERZ779626 | MGnify/ENA primary metagenome ERZ779626 (study PRJEB29562, sample SAMEA4376713) | mouse gut metagenome | isolation source: Cecum | study: EMG produced TPA metagenomics assembly of the A DSS colitis mouse model was used to assess the...
TGTGATCAAAATCGTATACAACACTTCCGGCAGAATGATATGGGTGAAGTAATAGGAAAAATGGAACCTGCCGCGAAGCATAAAAGTCAGAACATAACATATAATTCCATAGGAGAGATCGCTGATGACGATCAGCGCAAGGGGAAGCTTGATATCCTCCGGATAAAATATCTTACAGAACTTCCCGTTCAGATACCCTATGTACATCATAAGCAGCGCATAAAAGCCCAGAAAACCGCCGAAAAAGATATCGTTCAGAAGCCCGCAGAAAAAACCGATCACCAGCCCCTCCTTCTCTCCCCGCATGAAGCCGAAGGATGAAGTCAGGACGATCAATAGGTTCGGAACAATGCCTGCGAACGCCAAACTTGTGAAGACGCTGCACTGCAGAATAAAGCATATCATGATAAATGCAGCTACTATGATTTTCCGAAGCATACCGTCCTCCTCAAGCCCTAGTCATTCTGTCGCGGCCTATTTCAGATCCGTGATCACAATCTGATCATTCTGTCACGGCCTGTTTCAGATCCGTGATCACAAGCACCTCTCCAAGATGCTCGAAATCCACCGCCGGCACAAGAAGGCCCGACTTTGTCAAATTGTTGGGATCCTTGTTTATAGAGCTTATATATCCGATGAGGATATTGGGCAGATACTTGTCGCTGATGTCTGATGTCACCACCTTGTCCCCCTCCTTGACCGCATTTTTGCCGTCAAGCAGCTGGCTGAAGGTGATGCATCCCGTAGCCATGAGCTTTAAGTCGCCCAGCACCATCAGATTGTCCCCCGTAGAAAGGGTCATGCCGCTGACACTGCTGTTGTCGGAAATCACGGAAGTGACCTTGGCCCAGGTAGGCCCCACGGAAGTGATGCGCCCCACCAGCCCGCCCTCCGCGATCACATTCATATCTACGGAAAGCCCCTCGTTCTCTCCCTTGTCTATTATGAATGTCGAGTACCAGTTTCCCGTGTCCCTGCCAATGATTCTGGCGCCCACCTTGTTATATTCTCCGTACTGTTCATCCATGGCAAAAAGCGCCCTCAGTTCGTTCAGCTCATATTTATCCTGCTGCAGCAGCGTGTTCTCCTCTGTCAGAGCTGCCAGCTCCTCCTTCAGTCGGGCGTTCTCCTCCAGAAGATCCTTCACCTGCCCAAACTCGTCGGAGCGGTCCGACAGCCAGCTGCCTGCCTTTTCTATTCCCCGCTGGAAGGGCACGATGATATATCCCACTACAGTATTCAAAGGCTTGTCAAAAGCATCCGTCCCAAAGGTCACCAGCATCATGGCGGTACAAAGAAGTGTTAAAATAAAAAGGAGATATTTACTTGGCAGCGTAAACCGTTCTCCTTTTTTCTTTATGACAGGACTCATCTGCTCATCCCTTCAATCGCATATGCTACGGATTTATAGTTGTCGTCCTTGATGATCTTAGCAAGGCCCATGACCACGCTGGCCAGCGGGTTCTCCGCCACATTGACCTTTAAGCCCGTGCCCGACGCAAGCCGGTCTGCCAGATGGCTGATCTGGGACGCTCCTCCCGTGAGATAGATGCCGTGGCGGTAAATATCCGCCGCAAGCTCCGGGGGTGTCCGCTCCAGAATCACCTTCACATTGTCGATGATGGTGTTGAAATGCTCCTCTAAGCACTCCACTACCAGCTTTGTGGGAATCTCCCGCTCTATGGGGAGTCCCGTGACGATGTCCCTTCCGTAGACGATGGCGCCTATCCCCTGCTGTTCCAGATCCCGCAGGGATATCTTCACCGTCTCCGATGTCTTGCCTCCGATGATCAGGCTGAACTCTTTCCGCACCGCAGCCCGGATGGCCTCGTCGAACTTCAGGCCTCCCGTCTTGATCAGGCGGCTCAGCACGATGCCTCCCAGAGACAGAATGGAAATCTCCGTGGTCTCATAGCCCACGTCCACCACCAGCACGCCCTGAGAATTCTTTACGTCAATGTCCAGCCCCAGACCGTCCGCCACGGCCTTCTCCACCACCATGATCTTTTTCGCCTTCACATTGGCGTCCTTGATGAGGTCATAAAAAGCCCTCTTCTCCACCTCCGTCACATCCGTGGGCACCGCGATGAAGAAATCGGCGGGCTTGCTGTTGCCCTTCTGCAGATCGGATATGAAATACCGCACCAAGGTCTCCATGTTCTTGATATCCGCTATGACACCATAGCTCAACGGATAAGATATATGAATATTTCCGGGCGCCTTCTCATACATCTCAAAGGCAGAATTTCCATACGCGAACAGGACATTCTTATTCTCAATGGCGATCATGTTCTTCTCTACCAGAATCCTATCATCGCTTCTGCTATAGATCTTGATGTTGTTGGTGCCTAAATCGATACCGAATGCGTTGCTTGCCAAAACGACAACCCCTTTCTAATGTAAAATGATGAACGGACTAGCTCACAAACCATTTGTTCTCCCTGAAGCTGACATGGCAGTTATCACCGATGACCACATGATCCAGCAGCGTGATCCCGATTCTTTCGCCCATTTCCCGCACATTGCGGGTAAGCTCCCTGTCTGCCCTGCTTGGGGTGGGATCTCCGCTGGGGTGATTGTGTACCAGCAAAATATTCACCGCCTTATACTCCAGAGCCGCCAGAAAAATCTCTCTGGGGGAGATGAGGGACATATTGACGCTGCCCTCGGACAGCTTCTTCTCGCATAGCATCTGTCCCTTGGCATCCAGACATACCAGCATCACACATTCCGTCTTCCGATGCCGCATATCTTCCATGAAATAATCCGCCACCTGTCTGGAGCTGGTGAAATTCTCGCCTATGCTTACTTTCGCCCGGCTCATCCTCTTGCACAGCTCCGTGATGCACTTGAGCTTTACTGCCTTTACCTGCCCGATGCCGCTGATGCCCTCCAGATCCTCCACGGACAGATCCTGAAGTCCGAGCAGCCCCATCTTCGGGTATCTGGCCATCCGCAGAACATCTCTCGCTGTCTCCAGAGCGCTCTTGCCTTTCGTTCCGGTGCGGATGATAATGGCCAGAAGCTCGGCCTCCGTGAGGGAGTCCGGCCCGAACCGCAGGAATCTTTCATAAGGCAGCTCGTCCGCTTTTTCTTTCGCAGTGTCTGATACGTTCTTTGCTCTTTTTGTTGCCACGCGTCTCCTTCTACCTTCTCCGACGCATCAAGGACTATCTGATAAACCGGTATACCACCAATGCGATTACTACGCCCAGAACGCTGGCGATGGTGATATGGATCGTCAGCCCGAAGGTCAGAACAAAAAAGCCCAGATTCAGCACCACCGGCGAACTCAGCCCGAACGACTCGCCGTAATTCAGAAAAGTGCCTTCAAAATAAGAGCCTATGAATCTGCCAATGACGAACCCAACCAGCACCAGTATCAGCAGCAGCCAGTTTATTCTCTTCAAACCGATACCTTCTTTCCTTTGTCATGCCTTCCTTTGTCATGCCTTCTTTTGTCACACGCCGTCCGCAGATCCTAATAAAAGACGAATCCAGAAACGTTCGCCCCTATATAGTAACACAAAAAACAAGGGCTGTACACTAAAATCATAGATTTTATTTTGAGTTTTTTCTACATAAAATGCCATCCGCCAGCCCCTTGTCGGCAAGGGATTGGAGCGCTCTGAGTATGCCGGCCTTGGCGTGGGGCCAGGTAAGACCGCCCTGAAAGTAGACCGCATAGGGCGGGCGGATGGGCCCGTCGGCGGAAAGCTCGATGGAGGAACCCGACACAAAGGCTCCTGCCGCCATGATCACCTTTGCATCATAGCCGGGCATGTCCGAGGGCTGGGGCGACACATGGCTGTCCACAGGCGCGGCGGCCTGAATGCCCTGACAGAAGGCGATGACCCCCTCCGCCGTGCCGAAGGTGACTGCCTGAATGATGTCGTGTCTGCTCTCGCTGCCGGAAGGAACCACCGGAAAGCCAAGACCCTCAAACAGATTGGCCGCAAAGACCGCCCCCTTCAGGGCGGACGCCGTTACGGTGGGCGCAAGGAACAGCCCCTGATAAAAATCTTTCAGAATGCCCAAAGACGCTCCCACCTCCTTTCCCAGTCCCGGAGAGGTGAGGCGGTACGCCGCATTTTCCACACATTCTCTTTTCCCGGCAATGTATCCGCCGATGGGGGCCAGCCCTCCGCCGGGATTCTTGATCAAGGATCCCACCACCATGTCGGCGCCTACATCGCTGGGTTCTTTGGTCTCCACGAATTCCCCATAGCAGTTGTCCACCATGCAGATCACGTCCGGCTTAATCCCCTTGATGAAGGCGATAAGCTCTCCGATTCTGTCCACGGAAAGAGTGGGACGGGTCTGGTAGCCCTTTGAGCGCTGGATTGTCACCAGTCTGGTACGGGGACCCACGGCCTTCCTTATGCCGTCATAATCAAAACCGCCCTCCGGGAGCAGATCCACTTGGCGGTAGGTGATCCCATATTCTGCAAGAGAGCCTCTGGAGGGCCGAATGCCGATGACCTCCTCCAATGTGTCATAGGGTTTTCCCACCGGGGACAGCAGCTCGTCCCCGGGACGCAGATTGCTCATCAGCGCCAGCGCCAGCGCATGGGTTCCGCAGGTGATCTGGGGCCTTACCAGCGCATCCTCCGTATGGAACACCTTGGCATAAACCTCCTCCAATGTGTCTCTTCCCAGATCGTCATAGCCGTATCCCGTGGTTCCTAAAAGGCAGGCCTCGCTGACCTGACATTCCTGCATGGCCCTTATGACCTTCAGCTGATTATACTCAGCGATGCGGTCCACATCCTGAAAGCGCTCCTGCAGGGAATCCCAGATCCTGCTTCCGTATTCGTAGACCTCCTTTGAGATGCCCATCCGGGCGTATGCCTCCAGCAGGGACTCTCCCTGCATGATTTCGTCACTGTTCATTTTCAGTTTCCTCTCCGTTCCTTCTACTCACTCATAGTCTTATCGGCATTTTTGTCTTATTGGATATGCAGCATCCTCCGGACATATGCCAGCATATACTGTAATATTTTGTCTTCATCATACTGAATCTCGTTTTTGTTTACCCAGATAACTTCTCTCTCCCGGCGAAACCATGTGAGCTGGCTTTTTGCAAAATGTCTGGTATCACGCTTCAGTATCTCCACTGCTTCCTCCAGAGTGGTCTCCCCCTCAAGATAGGCCAGAATCTCCTTGTAGCCCAGTCCCTGCATGGAAACCATTCCCTTATGGCAGCCCATCCTCCGAAGGCCTTCCACCTCCTCCACAAGTCCCTTTTCCAGCATTTCGTCCACCCTTCGGTCGATGCGCCGGTAAAGCCTTTCCCTCAGGTCGTTCAGCACGAAATAACAGACATCATAGGCCGGAGGCCTTTCCCGCTCCCTTTCGTTATGAACGGATATGGGCTCCCCGGTGAGATAGAAATATTCCAGCGCCCGTATGATCCGCTTCCCGTTGTTGGGATGTATGGCCAGCCCGGAGGCCGGATCCACCTCCGCCAGCATCTTGTGGAGGTACGCCGTGCCCTTCTCCTCTGCCAGTGCCTCTAAAGAAGCCCGGTATTCGGGCCGGAAATCGGAGAAGTCCACGTCCCGAAGCAGCGCCTGCACATAGAAGCCCGTGCCTCCCGTCACTATGGGGACATGGCCCCTTTCATAAATACCGGAAAGGCATTCCTTGCACCTTTCCTGAAACACAGCTACGCTGAATTCCTCCCAAGGCTCCAGAATATCGATCATATGATGCGGCACGCCATTCATCTCTTCCTTCGTGATCTTTGCGGATCCGATATCCATATGCCGATAGACCTGCACGGAATCCGCGGACACTATCTCACCGCCCACAGCCTTGGCCAGCGCGATGGACAGCTTTGTCTTTCCCACTGCCGTGGGGCCCGAAAGCACGATCATGGAACGCTTCATGGCTTCTGCCATTATGGTTGCACTGCCCATAAAAACCACCCTTATCGTTTTTTCATTCAGCTGACGATGCGCTTAAACTTCTTATCCATTTCCGCTCTTGTCATGGAGACGATCACCGGCCTGCCATGAGGACAATTATAAGGATTTTCCAACGCCAGCAGCTCATCGATCAGCGCTTCCGCTTCCCGCACATTCATCTTGCTGTTTCCCTTCACAGCCGCCTTGCAGGACATGGAAGCGATCTTTTCTTCTATGACACGGATCCCGCCGAAGCCGCTGCCGTCTATCAAGCCGTCCAGCACCTCCAGAAACATCTCCTGTTCCTGACAGCCGTACAGATCCGTAGGCACGCTGCGCAAGGCATATTCACTGCCCCCGAAGGCTTCCACCTCAAACCCCAGAGCGCAGAATGTGTCTAAATTCTCCTTTAAAACCGCCTCCTCCTGACCGGACAGAGTGACGATTACCGGCGGAAGAAGCCCCTGAGAAAGCACGTTTTTTTGACGGTATTGTCCCATCAGCCTCTCGTAGTTCACTTTTTCGTGGGCGGCATGCTGGTCTATCATCAAAAGCTTTTCTTCATATTCAATAAGCCAGTAGGTATCGAAGACTTGTCCGATGATGCGGAAACGGCTGCGGTTGTCCGCCGTGAGGATCCTTTCCTCAAAGAGATTCAGCTGGACTCCGGCAGGGGAGGTCATTTGCCCAGCTGCTGCCTCCCCCGCAGACACCTTGCCAAACATTGCAGAGTCAGAAAGCTTCGGGTTCTGCCCCAAAAAGGGTTCCGCAGGCTCCGGCTCTCTGGAAGCTTCCGGCAAAAAGTCCTCCGCAGGTGCCGGCTGCTCGGAAGCTTCCGGCAAAAAGTCCTCCGCAGGTGCCCGCCCCTTGGAAGTTCCCGCCAGTTCCTCCGCAGGCTCCGGCAATTCCGAGGTCTCCGTAAAAAAGTCCTCTGTGGATTCCGGCTGCCCCGCAGCTTGTTCCTGAAAATGTGCTCCCGGTTCTTCCTTGCCCCCCGGCACTGTCTGCCGGGATATCTTTTCGGATTCCTGCCGGAGAGCATTTTCCTGCGTATGGACATTTTCTCCCTTTATCCGGCTCCATACCGGATTGTGAAAAAACGTCTGTTCCTTTGTCTGCTCTGCATGATATCTGGCCTCCTCCATCAGGCGGTAGGAGCTGCTCCTATTGTCCTCAAAGGGCTCCGGAGCGGCGCTTTCACCTTTTTCCCTCTGTTTCTGGGCTTTTTCGGCCTTCAGTTCCTGACTGGTGGATAGGGAGGCTTCCGGAATCATCTCCCTGTCCCGCAGGGTCCTTTTCACTGAACGCATAAGAAAATCGCAAAACTCCATAGCGTTGCTGAATCGGACATCCATCTTGGCAGGATGAACGTTCACGTCCACTCTATGGGCGTCCATAGTGATATGGAGCACGCACAAAGGAAACTTGTGCTGCATCAGATATTCCTTATACCCCTCCTCCACCGCCTTGGATACCACGTTGCTTCGTATAAACCTTCCGTTTATAAAATAGATCTCAAAGTTGCGGTTGGATCGGACCTGCACCGGCTTTCCCAGATAGCCCTCCACGCGGATCCCCTCCTGTTTTGCCTGTATGGGAACCAGCTCTCTGGCTACGTCCCTTCCGTAGATGCGGTAGACCACCTCCCTCAGATCCCCGTTGCCGGAGGTGTGGAACTTCATCTGCCCTCCCATCGTAAACTTAAAGGAAATATCCGGTCTTGACAGAGCCAAATGCTCCATCAGGTCTGCGATGTACCCTCCCTCCGTGGCAGGCTGCTTTAGGAACTTCCTTCTTGCGGGCGTGTTGAAGAAAAGGTTGCGTATCAAAAAGGTGGTACCCTCAGGCGCTCCCACCTCGTCGAAGGCAGTCTCTCTGGAACCCTCCAGAAGAATGCGGCTTCCTATGATATCCCCCGAAGTCTTGGTGATCACCTCCACTTTCGCCACCGCCGCTATGCTGGAAAGGGCTTCCCCCCGGAAGCCGAGACTGGAGATCCGCTCCAGATCCCCGGCATCCTCGATTTTGCTGGTTGCATGGCGCAGAAACGCCCGGCGCAGCTGGCCCCGCTCCATGCCGCTCCCATTGTCCGTGACCCGTATGAACTCGATGCCCCCGTCCTTTATCTCCACGGTGACGGCAGTCGCTCCCGCATCTATGGCGTTCTCCACCAGCTCCTTCACCACGCTTGCGGGACGCTCCACCACCTCCCCGGCGGCAATTTTGTCTATTGTCTCAGAGTCCAAAATATGTATCTCTGCCATACCTAAAACCCGCTCCTTTTTGACCGTCTCAAGGGCCTATTCCCTACACCTGCCACCTATTCTTCAGCTTATTCTGCATCCGGTACAATGCGTTCAGGGCATCGATGGGGGCCAGAGAATTCACATCCAGCTCCATCAGCTCCTTCAGCACGTCCTCATCCGTCACGGTGTCAAACAAGGACATTTGGCCCAATTCCATATCGTCCGGTTTGGCGATCTTTCGGCCCCGGCCATCTCCCTTTACCTCCACCGCAATGCTCTGGATTTTTTCCGTGATATCATTGTTCGTGAGCTGCTCTACGATTTCCTTTGCCCTATCGATGACCATGTCCGGGACCCCCGCCAGCTTGGCCACCTGAATGCCGTAACTCTTGTCGGCGCCGCCCTTTATGATTTTGCGCAGGAATACGATATCATCCCCCCGCTCCTTCACGGCGATACAGTAGTTATTTACATTGCTCATCTTGCCTTCCAGCTCTGTCAGCTCATGGTAATGGGTGGCAAAGAGAGTCTTGGCTCCCAAAAGTTTTTTGTTGCTGATATGCTCTATCACAGCCCAGGCGATGCTTAATCCGTCGAAGGTGGAGGTGCCCCTGCCGATCTCGTCCAAAATCAATAGGCTGGAGGAGGTGGCATTGCGCAGGATATTGGCCACCTCGTTCATCTCCACCATGAAAGTGGACTGGCCGCTGGCCAAGTCGTCGGACGCTCCCACTCTGGTGAAAATCCGATCCACAATGCCGATGTTGGCGCTTTTGGCAGGCACGAAACAGCCCATCTGGGCCATGAGCACAATCAGCGCCGTCTGGCGCATATAGGTAGACTTTCCCGCCATATTGGGCCCCGTAATGATGCTGATGCAGTGCCTGCCGTTGTCAAGAAAGGTATCGTTGGAAATAAACATGTCATTTGTAATCATTTTTTCCACAACGGGATGCCTGCCGTCCCTGATATCCAATATGCCCTTTTCGTTGAGCTGAGGACGGACATAGCCGTTTCTCTCCGCCACCAAGGAAAGGGATGCATACACATCAAGCCTTGCAAGAGCCTTGGCCGTAGTCTGGATCCGCTGAATCTCCATGGCTATGGAATCCCGGATCCTGCAGAACAGGTCGTATTCCAAGGTGGTCAGTTTGTCCTCCGCATTCAGAATGGTGTCTTCCAGCTCCTTCAGCTTAGGGGTGGTATAACGCTCCGCATTGGCCAGAGTCTGTTTGCGTACATAGTCCTCCGGCACCAGATTTTTGTAGGAATTGGTCACCTCAAAATAATAGCCGAAAACCTTATTATATTTGATTCTGAGATTCTTGATTCCTGTGCGCTCCCGATCCTCCTCCTCCAGACGGGCAAGCCACTGCTTTCCATCCCTCTTGGCCTCCCGCAGCATGTCCACCGTCTCGTCGAAACCGTCCTTGATCATGCCGCCTTCCCGGATGGTGACAGGCGGCTCCTCCTCGATAGCGGCCTGAATCAGCTGAAAAATATCCTGCAGACAGTCTATCTCGGCTTCGATGCTCCTCAGTTCCTGAGAAGACTGCCCGGCAAGAACCGCCTTGATAGCCGGGAGCATCTCTAAAGAATTGCGGAAGGCAATAAAATCTCTGGGATTTGCGGTTCTGTATCAGACCTTAATAAGAAATCGCTCCAGATCGTCCACAGGATTCAGATATTCTCTGATTTCGTCTCTGGATACGCTGTCCGCGCAGAACTCCTCCAGAGCGTCTAAACGGCGCTCCATCTCTTCCTTATCAATCAAAGGCTGTTCCAGCATGCTGCGCAGAAGCCTTCCGCCCATTGCCGTCTTGGTGCGGTCCAGCACCCACAGCAGAGAACAGCGCTTCTGCTTTTCCCGCAGGGTCTCCGTTAGCTCCAGATTCCTTCTGGTGGAACTGTCCAGCAGCATATATTTGCTGGTCAGGTAGGGGGTGAGACGGGTAATATGAGCCAGATCTGTCTTCTGCATGTCATACAGATACTGAAGCAGCGCTCCGGCCGCAGTCATGCCCACCGGAAAGTCCTGAATGCCCAGCCCGGCCAGAGTGCCTGCCTTGAAATGCCGCAGCAGAATTTTTTTGCAGCCGTCATCATCAAAGACATGGGGCTCCAGCGCATTGACGGAGATATGATACCTGCCCCGAAGCCCCTCCACGTCAAAGCCGCTGACGAGAAAGGCATCGTTGCATATGATCTCCGAGGGCTCATATTTCATCATCTCATCATTGAGCTTTTTTAGATCCTCCACCTCCGTGAGATAATAGTCCCCCGTGGTGACATCCGCCACGGAAATGCCCGTTTTTGCGGGAGTGTAGGCAATGCACATGAGGAAATTGTTTTTGGATTCCTCCAGTGACTGCAGATTTAAATTGGTTCCCGGCGTCACGATCCGGATTACGTCCCGCTTTACCAAGCCCTTGGCCAGCTTGGGATCTTCCACCTGTTCGCAGATTGCTACCTTATAGCCTTTGTTGACCAGCTTGGTCAGATATCCCTCCACCGCATGGTAGGGCACGCCGCACATAGGCGCCCGCTCCTCCAGCCCGCATGCCTTCCCCGTAAGGGTCAGCTCCAGCTCCTTTGAAGCGGTGGTGGCATCCTCAAAAAACATTTCATAAAAATCGCCCAGACGATAAAAAAGAATACAGTCCTTATACTGCCTCTTTGTCTCCAGATATTGCTGCATCATGGGGGTCAGTTCTTCAATTGGAATCTGTTCCGGCATCATCCTTCTCCTATTCCTTGTCTTATCTCATTGTATCTTACGATTAACTTACTCCAACCTATTTCAATCATTGTCTATTTCAATCCCAAGGATTCCGCTCCCTTGCCGCCGGATACATCCGGCTCTGGCGCTGACGGGAATAAAGGCGAATGCACAAGATTTGTACATTCGCCCTTATTTTAGCACAAAATATGGATATTGTAAAATTTCTTTCTTCCTTTTCGGAAAAATGTTCCCCTCACCACTGCATCTTTGTACAGTCCTTTACCGGAATGAACCGTTCAGCCATCAGAATATCCCCTGCATACTCAAATATCGTCTTTTACATAATGCCGAGCTTGGGCATTCCACATTTCCGAATACTTCCCGGCAATATGAACTAACTCATCATGGGTGCCCGCCTGCACGATCTCGCCTCCGTCCATAACGATTACTTTGTCGCAGAATTTGCATGAATAAAGCCGATGACTTATAAATATGGTGGTTTTATCCTGAGATATCTCGTTCATTTTCGTAAAGATCTCGTATTCCGCGAAGGGATCCAATGCCGCCGTGGGCTCGTCAAGGATGAACAGCGCCGCATCCTTGTAAATGCTGCGGGCTATGGCTATCTTCTGAGCCTCACCGCCGGACAGATCCACGCCCTCGTCATCATAATCCTTATACAAGGATTGCTCTAACCTTTTTGGGTACTTCAGGATCTTTTCTTTGATCCCCACCTTTTCCAGAGAATCCCAGACCTTGGACTGGTCATATTCTTGACTGGCAGAAACATTTTTGCCTATGGACAAGGCCAATAGGCTGAAATCCTGAAATACTACCGACAGCCACTTTCCGCAGCCGCTTCTGTTTTTGGCCGAAACTATGGTATCATTGATCCTGATTGTGCCCTCCGCGGCATCATACAGCCCGCAGATCAGCTTGACCAAGGTTGTCTTGCCCGATCCGTTGGCTCCCACGATTGCGATCTTTTGACCGTTGTCTATGGAAAGAGATACATTTTCAAGCGCGTAGTTCTTGGAACCTAGATACTTGAATGATACATGATCGACGCGCACCTCAGCCGCCCTGCCGGCATCCGATGTATCCTTGGCGCTTGATTCTGCTTCTTCCTCCAGAGAGATATAGTCGAAGTATCTGATCAAATGCTCATTGTTATTCCTCAGATCGGTGAATGTCATGACAAAATCCGTCAGAGCCTTGATAAGCAGCGTTACGGCAGAATAGATCAGCAGTACATTTCCCAGTCCGATGCTGCCGTTCATCGCCTTAGCACCCACCAAGATATAAACTGCTCCGCCCACAAGAGCGCTCAACAAAAGCATAATGCCGTTATTTTTGCTGGAAGCATCTTTTTCTCGCTTGTCTCCCTCCGCAAAAGGAATATAGCATTTGTCCAAGACCTCATTCTGGATCAGGTTCTTCTGAGAGTACAGCCGAACATCCTGAGCCGATTTATCGTCGGAGAGATATTCTAATTTATAGTAGTTAGCGTATCGATTGTATTTGGCGCCGTTTTTGAATACATCGAAAGAAATGTCAAATATCCTGCTGGTCATTTTGGATGATACGGCTGCGGAAATAATGATGATAATAATCAGCGCCAAATATCCCCAGACAGAATTGGCAAATCCGAACAAAGTGCCGGAAAAGCTCACCGTCGTACCTTTGATGCCTGCATGAGATGCCAGCAGCAAAATGCTGATCACCCCAGAGAGCAAAGCCTTGAAAATCGATTCACAGTCCCAATAGAGGCTGCCCATGCCAGCGCCGGAACAATTGATATTGCCCGACACCTCATCCCGCAGCTCCCGTATCTTTTCATCTTCCAGAAGGCTGTATTTCATGGCATTGGCCTTCTCGTTAAGCCTGATCTCGTGTGCAGAAAACAATTGGCTATAACCAACGGAGATCCGTTTATTCATAAACGCCGAAACTAAAGTCAGTATAAACGTCAGAATAACGGCAGTGGATACGCTTGCGGTCAATACCCAGATTCGCCTTTGTGAACTGAGTTCGTTTATGACTATAGAGGTCATATAGATGCCAATATAGGGTATTGCCATTGTGATTGCGGAATATATGAACAGCAATCTAAGCTGCCCCGGAAGAAATGTCCCGAATTCCTTCATTCCGCGTTTAATCAGCTTCAAATCCTCTAAGAGGGTTCTGCCGTTCTTTTTCATAGCGCTTTATCCCTCCCGATAATACTTGCTCTGTATCATATACATATCATGGTACAGACCGCCCTTTTCCATCAGCTCATCATGGGTGCCCGCCTCTCTGATCCCGCCGCCGTCTATCAGTATGATCCTATCGCAGAATCTTGTGGATGACAGTCTGTGAGAGATAAAAAAGGCCGTTTTATCCTTAGACAGCTGGTTATACTTCAGATAAACATTCTGCTCTGCCATTGCGTCCATGGCGGCCGTGGGCTCGTCAAGAATCAAAATAGGAGAATCCTTGTAGATCGCCCGCGCCAATAAAAGCTTTTGGACTTCACCGCCGGAAAACTCCGTTCCGTTCTCGGTGATATGCTTGACCAGCGGCGTGTCCATTCCCATTTCCAGCGAGGCGATCTTCTCCTCAAGTCCTACAAGAGTTACCACTCGCTCCAGTCTGTCTTCCCGAGGTTTTTCATCGTTCATGACGATATTGCGCCTGATACTCATAGGAAGCAGAGCCGAATCCTGAAAAACAGCGGATATGGCTTTTGAACAATCCTCCTGATCCACAGCTGAAACCGAAACTCCGTCGATTAAGATCCGTCCGCTTGTAGGATGCAGCAATCCGCATATCAATTTGATAAGGGTAGTTTTTCCCGCTCCGTTGGAACCCACCACGGCGATCTTTTCACCCGGCTTGACCTTTAGCGATACATTGTCCAGCACCTTATTCTCACAGTCAT
>ERZ779626.1016-NODE-1016-length-13742-cov-5.063418_pt1 | contig 13742 bp, 10 predicted proteins | sample MGYA00514209_ERZ779626 | MGnify/ENA primary metagenome ERZ779626 (study PRJEB29562, sample SAMEA4376713) | mouse gut metagenome | isolation source: Cecum | study: EMG produced TPA metagenomics assembly of the A DSS colitis mouse model was used to assess the...
TGAAGTGCGTTGGAGTAGCTATATTATTTGTAGAAGTTGGTACGTTCACCGGATTATGTGCGCTCCCAGCTGAGCTATAGCCCCGTATTCAATTCCCCGGCATTTTTTCACCGGATTTCCCTTGAAAACCCTTCTCCTATTTGCCGAGTTTCAAACTTTTTCACTAACTTCAAAATTTTTGACTTGCCTAATTCCAAAATCTCCTTTGGTGTTGCTCACCGGTGGATTTACCCTCCCAGCCGAGCTATACCCCCACGCCTAATTTTGCACCTACTTAGACCCTACTCCGCAACCCCGGCAAAATAGCGACCGCAGACAGGAAGCAAAATCGGGCAAGAGCCTTCCTCAGCGACCTGGAGAGATTTAAAAGTAGCAGGGCAATGCCGATGACACAGAAAGAAGTTTTTGCAGGCGTGCCGCGCATATACCGCCCCAAAAGTGCAGCGTGACCGCAGGTGGTGGTGCATCGATTCTAGCGAGATGGTGCATGGTGGCCGCGGGCGTGATGCACCGGGCCGCCATGCCTGGAATTATTCAGGGATGCCCTTGCGCATAGACTCTCCCTCGATTTGGATACCCTTGCACCGCTTGTATCCATCTTTGCCGGTCTGTATGCACCGTTTCTGACGGCGTATTCACTCCACTCGCTGCACCCATTCTGCCAGTTGGCTGTAATGCTTTATTTTTTGTAGCCCTCACTCCATATTTTACCCCCTCAAAAAAGAAACTTCCGATTATATGTAGTGCCGTGTACTATCTGAGAGTACACGGCACTACACCAGAGGCTATTGTATCTTCTCATTTCCTCTGTGTTTTGGCAAGGTGTTGGGAAATTTGATACTCACAGTTTTCCGCATCATTGCCAAAGCTGTTAGAATGAGAGGGTAATGATCAGACGCTCACCTCCAAGGACTGACATGTCCGAAAGGAAGTCCGTCAGCCAGCCTCTCATTCACAGCATTCAATTATGCAGGTAGAGGCGCCATCCCGGTGCGTCCGTGTCAGCAAATAGATGGAATCGACAATGATGGAAGGGCTGGGTGTCAATCAAATCTATAAATGGGAGAGTTAAACAATGAACGCGGTAGGAATTGATGTTTCTAAAGGAAAGAGCATGGTATCCGCCATGCGTCCCTTAGTAGAAGTGGTGGCAAACCTTTTACAGTGCATCACACCGGCAGTGAACTCAAGGAACTTCCTTTTTATTGAGCCTCTTTGTTTTGAGTGGACCACGGAGTGATCTCAAATGCAAACACTTAACTGTCATAACAAATCATACCTCTTTTTCATATCAAACCCAATCTTGTTTATTCCGACAAAAAATTTAGCTCTCTGAAAAGCCTCAATAAGAAACTTTAATTGATCTTCAGGTTTCTCAAATGCTTGTTCCTCCGTCCACCTGCATGGGCAGATACGACCATCAGACAGTGCAAAAATGTCATATAGGCCCTCATGACAAGGGAAAAAACTGCAATCACAGCAAATGCCGTCTCTATCGTAATGTGTGCCTTTGGATCCATTCTTTACAGTAACACTAGTAGCCCCAAATTGATATTTTATACAAGGAACTCCAAAGCTCTTTGTATATGCATGTGAAATAATTCTATCACATTTCTTTTCAAATTCTTTCTCTAGCGGGGTCAAGTCCCGAAAGAAATCACATCTCTCACCAAACGGAACAGGTACTGATACGATGTCAAGCAACTTCAGGTCACAATGGTGATCCTGACAAAACTTAATCATTCCATATACTTCATCATAGTTATGAGTTCCAACAACCATATTAATACGCAAAAGAAATCCTCTTGATGAAAGAAATTCAACACCAGCCATGACTTTTTTAAACATACTTTCACTCTGGTGAGGGCGAGCAATACAATTAAATCGATCTTCATAAAGAGAATCAAGACTGATTGCAAATTTCATGTTCCTGGGGTCAAGTCGATCAATTGTATAAGAGTAATCCATAATCATTGACCCATTTGTATTGATAAGTGTATAGCAACCAACAGAGTTAAAAAACTCCAAAATGTCAGCAATATTGTTATGAAGAAACGGTTCTCCTCCAGTTATCCGGAACTTTTGTATCTGTTGATTTTGAGCAATAGCTACCAAGTCTTTCAACAAATCTAAAGAAACACAATCAGTAGAAGAACCAGTCGCTTCTCCATCGCGGCCACAATAAATGCATGAAAAGTTACAGGCTTTGATAATGGGAAAAGAAAGAAATGGGACCATCGCCTTTTCTTCTGCCGAGAGATTATTGCAATAGGCCTCACAATTTACATTTTCTTTTAATACTTCATCCTTACTATGATAGCAATTGTATTTTTCCATATGCACCTCGTTCATTTCATATAAGTATTCATCCAAAATCCTGAGTGCGATGATTAGCAAATAACATTTTTCACTAACTCGGCCGGAAATTGAACACCATCAACGACATCGCCAATAATATCCCTTAAGGATTCAAAACTCCTGTAGCAATTTTTGTCTTCAAACTGGGACAATACATTCAGCGGAATCCACTTAACCTGCATAATTTCAGTTGAGTTGTAATCTGCTGCCTCTGATATTACCCGTCCCATAAAGTTCACTCTAAATATTGGCTTTTTAGAACGAATCACATTATGTATCGAAATTAATCCCGTAATCGCAATACCATAGCCAGTTTCTTCTCTTACCTCTCTAATAGCTCCATCAAAAACACTTTCATGCATTTCAAGATGTCCAGAAGGCAAATTCCATAGCCCCAAAGCTTTCTCCTTGCCCTCTTGTACCATCAATACGTGATCTGACTCTAGAACACATACAGAAACAATTATATCCATTTAGAAAATCTCCTGAACTCTTTCAGCTGTAATAGGATGCTGTTCCTTTATAATCTGCGAGATTCCTACGGCTATATCAGCTAAAAGGATGTTTTCACCGTTCATATCGCTATAGTTACTAGCAATAATGCAAGCATGATTGAGCTCATCAATGATAAAACTATCTATTGGTTCTCTGTTTAGTGGGAGCAAATATTTTGCCATGCTAAAAACATCTGATGCACTAGTGGATATCGATAGCCAATGTCTAAATGCATCAACTTTTGAGGGAGAATCAATATTTGACGTTATAATATCCCTAATGAGCTTAAATGCCTCTTTTTTTAGGATTTTGTCTCCACAGACTAATTTATTTAGCTTTCTAAAAAAGATGGCTCTAACTCTTCGAGAGGTAGAAACCATAATTTTTTTTAAATCACTAATACTATCTTGGTTCATCGCAGATAAGAACTCAATGATTTTATACGCTGATGCCGCAATAACAATTTCAGATGGATCATGCAACCCTGTTTGGAGTTTGGATATGCTATCTTGATTAATGTAAAAAAAAGCTCTCTCATATCGAGAGTCACTTTTTTCATAGCCCTCGTAGACTTTTGACCGTCGTTCGTTATACATTTTTTTAATAAAATCCTCTACAAAATTGGATTCAATGGCCATCAACAAATAAAAACATTTATCGTACGAGCCAAAAGCAATTTCTCTGTTTGCGGAATCTACACTGAGGGTCCTTACTCTCGCGAATGTTTCATACTGCCATAATATCGCTCCGTTATTGTCAAGCGCATAAATATTGTTATCCTGCGATCCTAATATTATTTCCTTTTCCCCGTTCGTTCCCTCAAAAACATCTAGCGCAGCAACCCAGGAACCAGTTTCAAATCGCCAAAGCAGGCTTCCATCAAGACTATAAACATGTAAATGGCCATTTTCATTTCCAGTCAAAATTTCAACCACACCATCACTATTGATATCCTGGACATTAACTACTAAAACATAATGAGGTGTACGGAAAGAATTTTCAATAGTTCCTTTAGAGCAATCAATAATATAAACCCCACAGTCATCAGAACCTGCAACCACACAAGGTCTGCCACAAATATTAGCATAGAATGAAAGTGCTCGAACTCTCCCCCCTACGTTACATTGCCATAGCATATTACCACATGAATTAAGAGCCAAGATTTTATGATCTTCTGTTCCTGCAATGATAATCTGTTCACCATTTGTAGTGTATCCAACAACAACGTATAGTAATGACGCAGAATGAGTGAAATTCCAAAGAGGGACACCATCAATACTTACTTTATATAGTGAATTATCTGCCGATGCTAAAAAAACATTATTATCCTGTCTTTTGTCAACAAAGACTCCCCTCACTTCCCCATTTCGACCAAATGGGGAGATAAAATTCCATCGGACACTATTGTCGTGCTCCACGCAATATAATGAGCCATCTTCGGAGCCAGCTAAAATCATAGATAAATTGTTTGGTATATGACCAAAAGTAATATCGTAAACACGTCCTTTTGTTTTAAAATTCCATATATACTCGCAACTATTCCACCACACTTCAATAGCAGAAATTAAGGCATTCCTGTCTTCTTGATTATTTGAGAACTTCTCTGAGTTTTTTAAGGAAGCCGATTCGTTAATAGGGTTATATTCTATAAAATTCTTCAATACCTTAAGACCATCATAACCAACATTTACATCCATCAAATCCAACATATTGAGTCGATGGAATGTTTTACGAATTTTTGGAACTAAATCTCTGAATAGTTGGATGGAGTAAAAATATACTTTACCCGATTCTGTGCCTACAAACAAGTCTAGCTCACCATCTCCGGTCTTCTCAAAACACAAGGCTCTTTGCCCAAGTCCCGATTCGAAAGACCATATCAGCATTCCATTATAATCAAAAATCGAAAGTTGTCGATCGGATGCACCAACAATAAACTGAGGTTGATCGATATCATCGAACAAACGACATACTTTTAAATCAAGAATACTGCTAAGAGATATATCCTTACCAAATTGTCCACCAGATTTATAGACGTGGGTAACACCCTGAAATTCACCAATATAAAGCCTCGCTCTTGTTTTCCCTAGTCTCAGGCAATCCATGTTTACAATCCAATGATTTACATGGAACTTATCTTTCTTTACGCCTCTTTCATTAATCAAATAAACATATCGATCTTCCGATGCAGCAGCGATTTCAATCATGCCATCTTCATCAAAATCGCCAACCGCGAGATCAATTACTTTGTCGCCAGTTTTGTAATCACCAACAATTTCCAGATCCAAATTAAATATTGTTATATCACCGCTTTGCTCTCCAACAACAATGAGCCCTTGAAAGTTTTCACTACAATATAAAGCCAAAGAGGATGCACTTGACTTTAATGGCTTTCTTTTTATACAATTCCCTTTTACATCCAAAATATATAACATGTCAGATGCAACTATAATTCTTTTTTCTTTGACACTATTTTGAACCAAACCAATACCAGTAACCCAGTTGTTGGTTCGAAAAGACCATAGTTCACTACTGTCATGTCTTCTTGCTGACAGCAAGTTCCCTTCAGTACCGTAAAGAATCTCAGTTTCGCCATCGTCATTTATGTCTGCCGAAAGAAGAGAATGGATTTTTTCACGAACGGGAATTTCCCAATTCTTTGTGACCACCTTTGAAGCAGCATCAAGATACTGCTTCAATGCTTGGTAATACTCATCAGAAGCAAGCATGTCATCGCCATTCTGTATCTTGGCGCGAATCAACGCAGTGTTACCCAATTCCATTCCTCCTTTTAGTATGTTATCCCTTTAGTACAGTTAAGCGCAAACCATCGAGTAAGGTTGTCCTTTCTGCTATAATATAGCTTTAACCCTAACTGGTTTGTTCATGTGGTCGTTTCTATCTAAAATAAACAAGCATGTTGCGGAAACGGTTAACAAAAGAATAGTATAACCTAAAGCATCCCAACACTTGGCCATAGAGCCAAGAATATACTCTATTGCTTTGCGCTCCTCACCTCTAGGACCAATATGGGCAATATACTGCGTGGCCACTAAAATCTTTATGCATGTGTGTTCGCTCCAGAAAGGACTATGGACAGCGGGAAATGTTTATGCTTAGACTCTTGTCAAATGCAAATCCCCAAAAGTGTTTAAAATGCAACGACACAACGGCGTTTCATTCTTGCGAAACATCCCGTATTCCGTAAGGGAATCTCTGATTTAATCATTTTGGAGAAATAAATTATTGCTTTTGAGCCGATACGCAGGGCAAATTTGCTATGGCAGGGCCTTCGCCCCTTAAAACCTATACAGCATTCTGCTTGGCAATTGTGACTTTCATCGCGCTGTCATTTCTATGAACCTACACAATATGCCCATCGAATATTTTACTGTGATTTCATTGGCAAACAAGAAAATTTCCTACCAATGAAATCACCCCAGACTATCTTACAAAGAAGAGCCTTTTCAGTCGATAGTCGGAAGTGTTAAGTAGATTGTCTTTAACTCCAAATACTCGTCTAATCCGTAACTGGATTTTTCGCGTCCCATACCACTTCGCTTAAATCCACCAAAAGGAGCATAGTCGTAGGCCTTATGAATTTTGTTTACCCACACAACACCAGACTCCAATTGCCTAGCTGCCTGCAAACCAAGGCCGGCGTCAGATGTATAAACAAACGATGCCAATCCATACATAGTGTTATTGGCATATTCAATTGCTTCAGAAAGTGAATCCACTTTGATAACGGCAAGAACTGGTCCAAATGTCTCTTCTTTGGAAATTAGCATATCTCCACTAACGTTATCAAGTACCGTTGGTTCGACAAAATAGGTATTAGTCGGTGATTCAAGCCTGCGGCCACCACAAAGAACTCGTGCTCCTTTTGCAATCGCATCCTCAATATGCTTCATGACATTATTATAAATACTCTCGCGATACAAGGGACCAAGATCAACACTAGGGTCATCTGCAACGCCAACCTTTAGTTTTTTTACGTTTTCTACAAGCACATCAATAAAAGAGTCGTAGATAGACGAATGCACATAGGCTCGATGAATGCCATAACAGTACTGTCCAGAATTATTAAAAGTTTGCGAAATAAACTCTTTGATAATCTTTCTAGGATCAATTCCTTCCGTAATAATTGCTGGACACTGCCCTCCAAGTTCCAATGTGATTCTCTTCCCATCGCGTGCAGCCAACGCAGCTACCTTGCTACCGGTCTCTACGGAACCGGTTACTGCAACCTTTGAGATTAGAGAGTGCTTAACCAACAAGCTACCAGTCGTACCGTCACCAGCAACAATATTGAACACACCATTAGGCAGCCCAGCTTTCAAAAAAATCTCGCCAATAGAAAGCGCAGCAGAAGTGGCTTGGACATCCGGTTTTGCAACAAAAGAGCAGCCGGCAGCAAGGGCGGCCCCCAACTTCCAAGTCAGCAGAGCAACAGGGTAATTTGCTGCAGTGATTCCGGCAACAATTCCAATAGGCTCTTTCAAAACTTGAACTTGCTCATCCGAGTAGTTACGTAAGTAAATGTCACCTTTTAGACGCAAACCTTCCTCCGCAAAAAAATCAAACAGTGTCGCTGCACCTAAAACCTCCCCAAGGGCAGACTTAGAAGGCTTACCCATTTCAGAAGAAATCTCATTTGCAATCTTATTCGAATTTTCTCTAATTAATCCAGCCGCTTTGTGCATGATTTTGGCGCGATCCTCCGACGAAGTGTTTTTCCAAATGTTGAATCCAACAGAAGCAGACTGAACAGCTTGATCAACATCGTTTTTATTACATTTAGGAATTCGCGTCACAAGCATACCCGTAGATGGATTTATGATATCCAAGCAATCGTCGGAGGAACTCTCTTTCCAGCTTCCATGAATCAAAATTTTTTTCGTTTCCATATTGTCATCCTCTTCTTTGTCAAAATATAAGTTGGATAAGTAACTTATGTAAAGCATAAATAAGTTTTGTGTAATTGTGCGAAATGCTTGAAGTGGATATGTTGCGAGAAGAGTGGATTTATACAAACCAACAATGCCACCTTGTCATCACCTTCAAAACCTCAAGTGAATTCCATAGAACCTCTACTTGAAGCTATTATCCGAAAACCAACGTCATTCCGTTTGAAATTTGGATATGTAAACATCCTGTAGCTACTTTTCTGATACTCAGAATCATATTGCCACGAACCACCCTTTAACAAGCAAGTAATGTTGTCATCAATAATGCCATAGAAGGCATCATTACACCATTCCCACACCAACCCCAGATCTGACAGACACTCATCACTTTCAACAAGTAGCCCAACGGAACATAGGGATTCAGTTTTAGGGTGTCCGTTTCCTGCAGTCTCATATAAGGATATCCATTCTTTCTCAGAAGGCAACATGACATTTAAATCAAGTTGTCTACTGAGCCATCCACAAAACGCTTTGGCCTCCCACCATGAAACATTGGTAACGGGTTCGTTGGAATGAAACTCTAAATATTCCCGCGTCCATAGTTGAATACGATGGTTCTTGTTCTCTTCATACCAAATTTTACAAGCATCTGAAAACGTCCAATAGTCAGGATAACTATATCCATCTGAAGAATTAACAAAGCAGTAAAATTGAGCAACAGTCACAGGATATTTAGAGATCATAATATTCCCCGCTCCCGTTATCCACTTAATCTGAGGAATATTCCTCTTCCCAGTTGTAATTCCAACCCCGTTGCGTATATCACCAAACCTTCCTAACGCTTGTCCAATTACAATTTTTGAAGAAAGACTATCTGTAGTTCCTTTTAACCTGTTAACCAACTTTTCTTGAATTGCCCTTTTTGTTTTTTCATCAGTTCTAAACAAATTTAACTCTGATATGCCAGACCTTTCAATGCACCGAACAGTTAAAGCAGGTTGGGCATCCGATAACCAAAGCAGATAATCATTAACTAAGTTAAGGCCTTTTTCCTCACCCTCTGAGTAAAGTATTCCCACGAGCATCACTGCAGCTTCTTCCCACCCGTTTGGAACCCACCAATTAGTTATATCAAAAAAATCACGTGATGAACGTCCTACGGCAAAAGCATCTTGTATATATCTGCTTCCAAAATATTCTTGGACAAGTTGATGAAAAAAACGCTCTTCCGCTTTATTTTTGACTAAGAGATTGGAATTAACTGCAATTTTTTCATAAAGATCAATCTCCATATCAGAAAAAGAACCGCTAAGAAAACTCCTGCCTTTTGTCGTTGCAATTCCAGTACCTTCATTATTAGAAATAATAATAGACGCTAGAAGCGAGAGCAAATTAATAACTTTATCTTTTGTGCTCTCTTTTTCTTTGATATTAATATCTGCATTTTCTACTGCCCGTTCTAATGCGATGTCCAAACTCTCATCAACAAATGTCTTGAATAGTCCCCCATTTGTTTTTGGAATACCACCATTTCGGCAAAACACAATACAAACCATGGTAAGGAGTAAAGGACATTTGCAGATTGATAATAAACCAATCTGATATGCTCTGTCCCAAGCCTCCCTTTCAGCCAATGAAACACTTAACGAATCAACCTCTGCTAAATCAACAGATTTGGGATCAGCCCAAAAAAGATTAGCTTTATCATTAGATCTTGCTTTGTCCCAAAAGGTTTGGAGCTCAATAGACCATCCCATTACCTGTAATAAATGTTGCTTTCTGCTACCGTTTTGACCCTGGAAATACCCATCAATGAAACTCTTGATCTGCCCTGGATCAAAATCTAAAATGGTGATACGGCTTAAATTAGAGATGGTAGAAAGATCTGCCCTATAATCTAATAAGCGACACGAAACAACGAAGTGTTTAAGTTTCTTTATATATTCAAGCACCATGTTCTTTTTTGTTGTCTCGAGTTCATTTAACGCGTCAAACATAAAAATAAATTTATCAATATTTTGCTTATATCCAGTAACTATTTTCTCATAGGTACATTTTTCAAAAATGTATTCTTCTAGTGAACAGTCTTCCTTAAAAGAGCCAAGAGGGATATAAATTGGGATTAGGGCATCTTCATCCTTTAGAGATACTTTTGCGTAATCTAATGTTAAACGCACCATAGACACGGTTTTCCCGCTACCTGGTTCTCCCAGTAAAACAACCCGCCTCCCTCTTTTTTCAATAGCCTCCCATATGTTTGTTATGACCTTTTTGCTATTGTCACAATCGTCTTCGATCTCATATGATTGCTGAATCCGTGAAGGGCCAAATTTTCTGAATGGATTACTTGCTCGTTTTTCATTTACCTTCTCTGATACAGTATCTTCAATACCGTTTAGGGGAATAAGAGGAAGAATTGATTCAATATCATTATCAGATTGGAATGCGTTCAAATAATCATCTATTTCCTCTCGAACCAAATTAATCTCAAATGACCGAGTCGATTCATTCATAGCCAGCAAAATAGCGCTTACAGGAACAGCGGTTGCATCGTTAGTACCCCTACCGCTTTCATCAGGTTTAGAAATACCCTTGATCATTCCAACTAGTGATTCATCCGCATCAAACAACGGAGCTCCACTGAATCCATACGTAATTGAGTTTGCGTTTCCAAGTTGTATCTTGCAACTATTTACAGAAGACATAAATTCGGGATACGCAACTTTTCCTTCTTTGGACCGGTTGGGAAAACCAAATGTCTGGAGAGACTGGTGATTAGAAAAGCGAATCTCGTTCATCATATAAAATGAATCACTTTTCTCCTTTGATCGAAGAACTGCAACATCACAACTTGGATAAGTTCTTTCTACTACGGCACACTGCATATCACGTTTGCCTTGTTGAAAAAAATCTACGTTGTCTCCGATATGCAAACCGGAATTATTAACTACATGGTGGCAAGTCAAAATCAGAGAATCCGAAATAAAAAAACCAGTTCCAATATTTTTGCCTTTGACAAGGCGTACAACACCATTAGTATTCATTTTATTTTACCCGCAATCCACTTGGTTATTTCAATTTAAGAATTTGAGTGACAAATAAAGCTATTTCTAAAGCTTCTATCTACGGAGGAGTTCTGCTAAAGTTCTGGAAAGGAGCCAACATCAGATTGGTAAATGTAGTGAGCGGTATTAACAGAGTCAGTTTCCAGAAACTACTTGAAAAAATTATCCCAGACGATTTACCGGATACCTACAGAGTTTCCAGCTTGATCTACAAAAAGCTACTCTCAAAGCTACCGGAGCTTATAGCCTCCAGTGAAGGTATTGTGATATCACTGCACCGCAATTTGTAATCACAACGATGTTTTGAATGAGGGAATTTCCGTACTGGACACTATGGTCAAAGACTACATGACGGAATATGGAACCACCATATTAGCAATTGATGAACTTTCCGAAAGGCAGGCCGCTTGTAATGCCCTACTACGGAAATTGTTTTCATAATAGAATTGATAAAGACAGGAAAAAGCGTAAAAGAAACGGCGCGGGCGGTGTGCCGAATCCTCTGGCCACCACCGATCCCGGCGGGCGGGACGATATACACATCAGTGATGTGAATACCGTTCTGCGTGACTGGGCACTCTACATGCAGGGATCAGTTGGCAACGCAGCCAGAGAACATGATCTCCAGTTGACTGTGTACCAGATCCCAGTTCTAGCATCTGGTACGCCAGCGTTTCCTGATACGCAGGGAGACCAAATAGAGCCTCCTTTGCTGGAAATCATCGTTGACAAAGCTGGACATACTTTTGTGAGTTGCCGAACTGACGGTTGAGAGGTTCGAGGGAATTATCCTCCAGATCGTCCAGAGTAACCATGGTGCCGATTTTCTCCCCCGTATGTCCGGCATTTGTTCGCGTCTTTTTTACAAGATGCTCCAAGATATTATCCCACAGCCCGCTCATTCGGGCGTGGTGATAAAAGCTGCGCACTGTTAAATACAGAGGAAAATCACAAGACAATTGCCCCCATTTACACCCTAAATTCACCAAATATAACCCTGTATCTGTTAATTCCTGTTTGCTCCATGTACAATTCCGCATCCCCGTATACAATGGTAATATCTCTTCCCACTGGTCATCTGTCAAATCGCTCGGATATGTTCCTTGCCTTTTTCTTCCATGCCCTTACTAGGGCACGATCTTTGCCCTTGTGAATACAGCTTCTTAGTCCTCACTATCTTTGACTCCGCCAAACGGTGCTAAAAGAATAATTGTATTGCTCTAATACGGGAAAATCATCGAATCCATTTCAAATGAAATGTCAATGATGATTCTGAGCTTACTGAAGTTATAATGGCACCGGCGTCTATACCAAATTTCACAGAAAATTCAACCTCGATTTCATTTGGTCCATGTTCTACATCCTTGAATTGTTCAATCACTCTACGCGAGAATATTTTAACTTGATCCATCGCTGTATCAAAATAATCTTTTGTTCGATGGATTATACGCTTAGCATCACTTGCTGATGTTACACCTTCATCCCACGGTCCCTCACTAACAGTTAATGACTCACTACTGTCAGTCGTTTCAATATAAATTTGAGTATTGTCATCCAACTGAAGGGCAATATAGTCCGCCATAAATCCATCCCTTTCATGATAATAGTATTTTGTAATTACCACCTTCCCATGGTGGTATAGAGACTCCTTTTCACAGCCCCCAAGAATCTCTATAAATCGACATTTTATTATAAGCTTAACACAAGACCCAAGGTGATACCATGGTAAAACTGTCACATAATATATGACAGTTTTACCATATCATACCAACAAAGGGCGTTGCATATGATAGATTGCCTGTATCCAAAAGAGATCGGGACAAATTTAGCAATCGAAACTGGAGGTATACGACATGCAGGAAGTTATGGGAAGAGTAATTGCATTCGCCACAGCGCTAACAATCATGCTCTCTGCTGGGGCAGTTTCACTTAAGGGGATTCGTCAACCGTCCGAAAAAGGAATCGCCACCTTGGCGATTATCGGCGATGATTGGGATGAGGGAACCTCCCGGGATTAATATCCTGTATCCTTGGCTGGGGGTTGCTGGATTCAAATGAACTCTAACCTACCTGTTTGCAGAGAAAGCTATCACACAATCCGTAACCCGCCACGATTCTCTGCTGCACATTTTAAGTGCTATAACTAATTCTCTTCAAAATATAACGGCGTGTATTGCTTATCAACAAGTCGAGCTATACACACCGTTATATTTGTAATATATTCTATAGTTGCAAGTCCAAACCATAAACCTCTTGGCAATGGGTAAGTATGTGTTGTCGCCCCACTGCATCACCAGAAAATGTGGTAGATGCATACGCTAATTGGAACAGTGAAATAATTTTATCCCTATCCGCACCCGGTTCCCCCTTGAACTGGTCAAAGCACTGCTCCAAATTCCACCCATAGTTATAGATCAGCATGGCCAGCAAGCGACTATCCTGATTTTCTAGTGCCTGCCGGATACAAAACAGGAAGAGTCGGTTAGATTCCTCAAAACATCTCATATCGCCTAATGTACTTGCCTTTTTTTCGACCGCACGCACATAGAAGTGCTCGGGATAACCGGCTCCTGCTGTATGGCGCTCTATACAACGCTGAATATAGGAGAATACCTGCAGTGCCTCTTGGAACAGTCCTTGCCCTTTACAACATATGCCATACACCATCAGATGAATAATCTCGTTGATAGTGAGCACACATGTTGGCCAACAAGTAATGGTCTCTATATCCAATGGTAAGGTAAGGCGAAGTGCCTCTTCCGCCTCCTTTTTTCGCTTTTCCGGTGAAAGCCAGTTGGGATGATCTGTCGGTAGTGCTGCCCGGATACGAGCATTCACATACAGGAAGTACTGCCGATTGGCGGCAAACTCCGGTGCTTCCTGTTTCAGCTGTTACAAGAGATCCTGCGCCCTG
>ERZ779626.1018-NODE-1018-length-13735-cov-7.674415_pt1 | contig 13735 bp, 13 predicted proteins | sample MGYA00514209_ERZ779626 | MGnify/ENA primary metagenome ERZ779626 (study PRJEB29562, sample SAMEA4376713) | mouse gut metagenome | isolation source: Cecum | study: EMG produced TPA metagenomics assembly of the A DSS colitis mouse model was used to assess the...
GGGCCTTGTTCATGTTGGCCTGGATCTTGAACACGAAGGCGGAGAAGCCGTCGTCAAAGGAGTCGATGAGCTGTTCCCCGGCGGTGCGGGAGAGGGGGGCGGTGGTCATGCGCAGGAAGTCCTCCAGGAAGGGTTCCACGCCGAAATTGGTCAGGGCGGAACCGAAGAACACCGGGGAGAGCCGGCCGTGGCGCACCCGGTCCATGTCGAACTCGCAGGAGGCCCCATCCAGCAGCTCGATCTCGTCGCTGAGCTGGTCCCGGTAGGACTGGCCGATGAGGTCCGCCAGGGCTGGGTCGTCCAAGGACACCTCGGTGGCGGTTGCCGCCTTGGACCCGCCGTTGGAGGTGAAGTGAATGATGCGCTTGCGCTCCCGGTCGTAGACGCCCTGAAAGGCCTTGCCGCAGCCGATGGGCCAGTTGACGGCGTATGTGTCGATGCCCAGCTCGTGCTCCAGCTCCTGGCACAGCTCGAAGGGGTCCCGGGCCTCCCGGTCCATCTTGTTGATGAAGGTGAAGATGGGGATGTCCCGCAGGCGGCACACCTTGAACAGCTTCCGGGTCTGTGCCTCCACGCCCTTGGCGGCGTCGATGACCATGACGGCGGAGTCCGCCGCCATCAGGGTGCGGTAGGTGTCCTCGGAGAAGTCCTGGTGGCCGGGGGTGTCCAGGATGTTGATGCAGAAGCCCTCGTACTGGAATTGCATGACGGAGGAGGTGACGGAGATGCCGCGCTGTTTTTCGATCTCCATCCAGTCGGAGGTGGCGGCCCGGGCGTTCTTCTTGCCCTTGACCACCCCCGCCTGAGCGATGGCGCCCCCGTAGAGCAGGAATTTTTCCGTCAGGGTGGTTTTGCCCGCGTCGGGGTGGGAGATGATGGCGAAGGTGCGGCGGCGCTTGATTTCGGATTCGTATTGTGACATAGGTTCTTCCTCCATATGGTATTATTCAATAAAGGGCGCATTTACATGGGAAGGACCTCCTACAGAATGACAGTTTCAACAGTATAGCACAAGAATAGTAGAAAGAAAAGGTTTCAAAGGAAATTTGTTCTATTGTACAAACCTTCAATCGCTTATCTTAAAGTATCTCACATTACCGCCGTATCTTTGCCTCCTTGGCATTTAGGGCATTTTTTCAAATGTATATCTGAACCGTTGGCAAAATATGTGTGATGACAGAGCGTACAGTGCATCTGATATACTTTTGCATATGGCCTTGTCGCTTGCCTTTCTGTGATACCCATATTTTTTTGTTTCTGATCATTAACATATCCTATATCTGTAGAGCGCATTTAAACAGTTCCTCCCTTTATTGCGTCATAACACCGCAGAATGAAAGTCCTCAGGTAGTCAACTTGAACTACAGCACCCCATGGGCGTGCCTCGTCACATGACACCCCAGATTCACCGCGCAGGGCAGTCCGGCGATGTGCGTTCCATGGGTGAGGATGGCGGCGGACAGGGCGGTGGTCCGGCCTCCCAGCCCCTGGGGGCCGATGCCCAGGCGGTTGACCCGTTCCAAAATCCGCTCCTCCATGGCGGCGTAGAAGGGATCAGGGTGGCGCTCCCCGGCGGGGCGCAGGAGGGCCCGCTTGGCCAGCAGCGCCGCCGCCTCGGAGGTCCCGCCCAGCCCCACGCCCACCACCACCGGCGGGCAGGGGTTGGACCCGGCCTGGGACACGCAGTCCACAATGAAGTCCTCCACCTGTTCCACAGAGGCGGAGGGATTGAACATCTTCAGTTTTGTCATGTTCTCGCTGCCAAAGCCCTTGGGGGCCACGGTGATGTCCACCTTGTCTCCAGCTGTCATGCGCAGATGGAGGATGGCGGGGGTGTTGTCATTGGTGTTCACACGGCGGAGGGGATCGCCCACCACCGACAGCCGCAGGCGGCCGTCCAGATAGCCCCGGCGCACGCCGTCGTTGACGGCGTCCTCCAAAGAGCCGCCCGTCAAGTGGCAGTCCTGGCCCCAGTCGATGAACGCCACCGCCATCCCCGTGTCTTGGCAGATGGGAAGGCCCTTGGCCTCCGCGAATTCCCAGTTCTCCACCAAATCGCCCAGGATGGCCTGTCCCACCGGGGAGGGCTCGGCTTTCCGGGCGGAACAAATCGCGTCCCGCAGGTCCTGGGGCAGGATGGTGTTGGCCTCAATGCACAGCGTCCGCACCGCGTCGGATAGGGCCTTTGCCTGGATTTCCCGCACCATTCAGATGACCTCCCGTCCGTCGATGAGCACATGGACAACCTTGCTGTCCCACTGGAAGGGGTGGCCGTCCATGACCACCAGGTCCGCGTCCCTGCCCGGAGCCAGGGAGCCCAGCCGGTCCCCCACGCCCAAAATGCGGGCGGCGTTGACGGTGATGGCGGCCAGGGCCTCTTCCGGGTCCAGCCCCGCCCGGGCGGCCATGGCGGCGCACAGGGGGAGAAGCCCGATGGGAGTTTCCGGATGGTCGGTGCAGATGGCCACCCGCACCCCGGCCCGGGCCAGGATGGCGGTGTTCTCCATGGTGAGGCGGCCCAGCTCCGGCTTGCCCCGGTCCATGAGAAAGGGCCCGGTGACGACGGGTATCCCTTCCTTTGCCAGAAAGTCCGCGATGAGGTGGCCCTCGGTGCCGTGGACCACGGTGAGATCCAGGCCGAACTCCTTGGACAGCCGGACGGCGGTGACGATGTCGTCCGCCCGGTGGGCGTGGAAGTGAGCGGGCAGGAGGCCCGCCACCACCGGGCGCAGGGCGTCCAGCCGGGCGTCAAAGCCGGGGCCGTCCGCCTGGGCCCGGTTGGAGTCATAGTTCAGCGCCTGGGTCAGCGTCTCCCGGATCACGGCGGCGGTGGCCATGCGGGTGGCGGGGCCGTGGCCCTTGTGGATGCCCTTGGGGTTCTCCCCCAGGGCGAACTTCATAGCGGCGGGGTCCAGCACCGCCATCTGGTCCACAACCGTGCCCACGGTTTTAAGCAGGACGGACTGTCCGGCGATGGGGTTGGCGGAGCCGGGGCCGGTGTGAACGCAGGTCACCCCCGCCCGGCGGGCCTCCTGGAAATACTGGTTGAAGGGGTCCACCCCGTCCAGGGCCCGGAGCTGGGGGGTGCAGGGGGTGGGGGACTCGTTCAAATCGTCCTCCTGGGAGACGGCGCCGTACAGCCCCAGGTGACAGTGGGCGTCGATGAAGCCGGGGAGGACGTGTCCCCCCCGGGCATCTATGAGGCTGTCCGGCCCGGCGTCCTTGGGCAGATCGGACATGGGGCCGGTCCGGGCGATGCGCCCGCCCTGGATGTGAACGAAGCCCTGGGGGATGACCCCTGTTTCCATGGTGTGGACCACGCCGTTGACAATGAGCATTGTTATGCCTCCCCGGTCAGGATTCGACGGGCTTTTGCCCGCCGGTGTGGTATGCTGTATCTGCGGCACAGGCCGCGGCATGGGACTGTCCCATGCGGTCATTCCATTCTCCCGCGCAATAGACCCTTGGGCTCTTTCTCCGGCGGAGGAAGAGCCGATTTTTATGAAGAAGCGCGGAGAAACGGTCAGCGAGGAAGCTTGGACTGGAGCGAAGGCAAAAAACCAAGATTTGCGGAGCAAATCTGTATTTTGCCTGAGACGGAAGGAAAGCGACCGAGCGCCCTGACCGTTTCGCAGCGTGACAACTTGAAGAAGCGCGGAGAAACGGTCAATGAGGAAGCTTGGACTGGAGCGAAGGCAAAAAACCAAGATTTAAGGGGGACGCGCCCGCGTCCCCCTTCGTGAGTCTATTTTCTTCCGCCCCGGCGGCTGCCACGCTTCTCGTTCATGTGGAGCTCGGACAGCTTGCTGTCGGAGCTGGCCATGAACTGCTTGAGCTGGTCCTCAAAGCTGGCGGGGCCCCTGGGCTGGGCGGGCTCGGGTACAAAGCCGCGGCCCGGGCCGGTGCGGTGGCCCGCCTGAGGACGGCGGTCTCCGTCAGGCCTGGGCCCTCCGGGCCGGGGGCCGGGGCGGCGCTCCGAGCGGGGCGGCGGGGGCAGAGCCTGCTTGATGGACAGGTTGATGCGGTTGTTGTCGTCGATGCCGATGACCTTCACCTTGACCTCCTGCCCCTCAGCCAGCAGGTCGTGCACGTCGTTGACATAGGAATAGGCGATCTCCGAGATATGTACCAGCCCGGACCGATTGCCGGGCAGCGATACAAACGCGCCGAATTTGGTGATCCCCGTCACCTTGCCGTCCAAAATAGAACCTACTTCAATCCCCATAAATCTCTTTTTTCCCTCTCATTGTGTATGGATTTTGTCACGCCGCGTCCTTGACGGCGCTGTCACGCTCCGAAGCGGCCAGAACGCTCGGTCGCTTTCGCTCCGTCTCAAGCAAAACCCGCCTGCCGCTGCGCGGCGCTGGGCTTTTGCTTTCGCTTCACTCCAAGCTCCCTCGCTGTCCGCTTCTTCGCGCTTCTTTTGTCACGCTCGGATTGGGCGCATGGCCGGGTCGCTTTCCTTCCAACTCGGGCCAGCCTCCGGGCCGCTGCGCGGCCCTGCGCTCGCCCTCGTTCCAGTCCAAGCTCCCCTATGCGCCTATCCTCGCGCTTCTTACTTAGAGGAGTCCTCGAACACGATCTCCCCCGGTTCCACCAGGCCCAGCCGGCTGCGGGCGATATCCGCCAGGTACTCAGGATCGCCGCTGTGGTCGATGCCGTCTTGAAGCGCGGCGTTTGCCTCCTGCTGTTCCTGGACCTGACGGCTCAGCGCCTCCCGGTCGGCCTGCGCGGCGCTGAGCTTGGCCTGGGTGGACAGCAGAGCGATGGCCACGGCGGCCAGCAGCACCAGCACCAGTAATTTTGTGGCCGCGCCGGCCCGCTTCACCCTCATTGTCCACCGCCCCTTCCTTCCCGCTTCTGGCGAAACGGTATAGTATATTTATTTTATACCAGGACAGCCAATTTTGGAAGTGTTTTTTTTGATTTTTCAAAAATTTTTTCGTCTCCCTGCCAGCGAGGCGGGCGGGGGCGGTGAGCAGGCGGAACAGAGCCCGGAACCTGTCCGCCAGCCACAGCAGGGCGGGCAGGACCAGCCGGCTGAGGGTGAGGAAGTACAGCCCGCCCCCCAAAGCCACGGCGGCCATGTGGTAAATGCGGACCTGCCCGTCGTCCCGGAGCAGGGTGAGGGCGAACAGCCCCGCCGCGGTCCCCACCCAGAACAGCAGGTCCAGCAGAAAGGCCAGCCCGGGCAGCCTCCAATTCCGGCGCAGGGTGCGCATGCCGTCGTAGATCAGGCCCAGCGCCGCCCCCAGCAGGAGGCCCTGGCCGAAAATGGCCGCCTGGTCCAGAACATCCGGGGACATGGATCAGCGCAGAAGCCGGGCCAGGAAGCCGCCCCGGCTTCCCCCGGCGTCGTCCTCGTAGGTGACGGCGTCAATGTCCCCCTCCACCTTCAGGTCGCCGCCGTCCAGGGACAGCTTTTCAATGTGCAGGTTCTCCCCGGACACCACCATGGCGCCCTTGGAGGTGGACAGCACGATGGTGTTCTCGTCAAACCGCTCCACGTCCTCCACGCCGGATACAGTGAGGCTTTTGCGCTCCTCAATCACCACGTGGTGCGGGGCGGACAGGCCGCCTTCATATGCCATAACAGGACCATCTCCTTACATGGGTTGATGGTCCATTTTATGGGGTTTGTCCCAGGATTATGCCTGGGGCGGGTTCTCAGGTCCGGACGGGTCCGAACGCCGGGCCTCCAGGGCGGCGGTGCGCTCCCGCAGGTCCTGCTTCAGCAGGGTGTAGGCCACCGCCGCCAGGGGGACGCTGACCACCATGCCCACCAGCTGGAGCAGGGAGCCGCCCACGGTGACCGCCGCCAGCACCCAGATGCCGGGCAGGCCCATGGAGGTGCCCACCACCCGGGGATAGATCAGGTTGCCCTCCAGCTGCTGGAGCGCCACCAGGAACACCAGGAACCAGACCGCCTCCCAGGGGTCGATCATCACCAGCAGCAGCACCGCCAGCACCGCACCCAGGTAGGCCCCGGCGATGGGGATGAGGGCGAACACCCCCACCGCCACCGAGATCAGCGGGGCGTAGTCGAAGCGGAACACACACATGCCGATGAAGCACAGCCCGCCCAGGATGCAGGCCTCCACCATCTGGCCGCTGATATATTTGGTAAAGGTGTCGGCGGTGAGGCGGGTGACCCGCAGGACGGTGTCCGCCGCGGGCTCAGGCAGGTAGGCCCGCACCAGGCGGCGGCACTGGGCGGTGAGCCGGGGCGCGCCGGACAGCATGTAGATGGAGAACACCAGGGAGATCACCCCGGTGACCACCGCCGAGATGAGCACGCTGGTCATGCCGATCAGGTGGGGCAGGGTGTTGGTCAGCGCGTCCAGCGCCCCGGTGAGCAGCTTTTGCAGCGACTCGCTGATGCCGGTGGACAGGTCCAGGTTGGCCAGCTGCTCCAGGTCCAGCTTGGCCACCACCCAGTCCAGCAGGTCCTGGAAGTTGGCGGCGTAGGTGTTGATGTTGCTGATGAACAGTTCCAGGCTGCGGGTGAGCTCGGGCACCACCAGGGCTGCCAGGGCGGTGATGAACACCACCACCGCCAGGTAGACGGTGGCCGCCGCCAGGGGGCGGACCGCTCCCTTTGCCTTTTCCGGCAGGGCTTTTTCGTACAGCCGTGCGAAGAAGTTGCAGGGCCGGTTGAGGATGAAGGCGATGACCCCGCCGATGACCAGGGGCTGGAAGGCCCCCGCCACCCCGCCCAGCCAGCTGGCCACCGCGTCCAGCTTGACGATGACCGCCACCAGCACAATGGCGTAGGTGATGAGCAGAATGAGACTGCGGAACGTTTTTTTGTCCATGAAAACAGACCTCTCCACAATAGTTTCCCCCAGTTTACCATTGGAGAGGCCTGCCGTCAATTTAAGATTTCTCTAAGCTCCCTTTGTACCGGCTCCATTCCGCCAGCCGCCGCCGGGTTTGATCGGACAGGCCGCCAGGCAGCTGGTCCAGGGCAAAGAACCGCAGGTCCTCCACCTCGCCCTCCTGACAGGCCGGGACGCCGGACCAGTCCCGGCAGGCGTAGGCGAACTCCACATTATATACCTCGTCGCCGTTGGGATAGATGTGGTGCTCCTCCGGTCCGGCGTATACGCCGTACAGCTCCAGCGAGCGGGCGGTGAGCCCTGTTTCCTCCAGCAGCTCCCGGCGGGCGGTGTCCTCCGGCGCCTCCCCAGGCTCCATGGAGCCCGCCGCAGAGAAGCTCCATTGATTGTTGTCGGTGCGCAGCTGGAGAAGGATGCGTCCCTGTCTGTCCTCCAGAATGATGCTGGAGCCCACTTGAATGAGCGGGCGGTGGCCCACATAGGTCCGCAGGTCCATGATGTAACCCATAACGGTCTCCCCACAGCTGTAAATTTTGTTTAGGAACCTCTGAACAAATGCGTCTGCGGCGCTTTTCGGATCTTTTTCGCCGCAGCTTTGTTGTGATTTCTTGAAATAAAAACAATTATTCCTGCGAAATCCCGCCTCGCTGCGGCGAAAAATCTCTCGTAAATCGCTCTTGCCGATTTATTCAGAGGTTCCTTGACAAAGCTGTGCCGCCCCAGTATACCACCTGGGACGGCCCGCGTCAATTTGTTCAGAAGGAGGGGCGCACGTCGTCGCCACGGGCCCGCTCCAGGTCGATCTGCTTCTTTCGGCCGGAGGCCTGGGCCAGCATGGCGGACAGCCCCTCCCGGTCGCCGGACTGGATGGCCTCCCGGTATGCCTTCAGCCGCCCTTCCAGCGCCCCCAGCACCTGGCACAGCGCCGGGGCGTTGAGGGAGAACAGCTGGGTCCACATGGCCGGGTCCAGGGCGGCCACCCGGGTGCAGTCCCGGAAGGAGCCACCCTCGAAGCCCTTGCAGGAGAACAGCCCCTCGTCGGCGCACACCGATACCGCGATGACGTGCATCAGCTGGCTGGTATAGGCGATCATCTCATCGTGGCGCTCCGGGGTGGTCTCGATGACATCCCCGAATCTGCACCAGTCCGCCATGCGGCGGAGCAGGTCCAGGTGCTCCTGGGCGGCCTTTGGGCCGGGGGTGACGATGAAGTGGGTGTTGCGGAACAGCCCAGCCTCGGCGTTGGCGATGCCGGACACCTCCTTGCCCGCCATGGGGTGGCAGCCGATGAAATCCACCCCCTCGGGCAGGCATTGGGCCGCCTCCATCACGGCGGTCTTGACGCCGCACACGTCCCAGATGAGACAGCCGGGCTTGAAGCGCTCCCGGTGCTCTTGCAGGAAGGCGATGATGCCCGCCGGGTCCTGGCAGAGAATGACCACGTCCGCTCCGGGCAGCTCGGCGGCGGGGTCAAAGGTGAGCCGGTCCGCCGCGCCCATGGCCGCCGCCTTGTCATGGGTGGCCTGGGAGCGCACCGCCCCCACCACCTCGAAGTCCTCAAAGCCCTGGAGGGCCATGGCCAGGGAGCCGCCGATGAGGCCCAGGCCCACCACCAAAATACGCTTTTGCGCCATTGTAAGCGCTCCTCTCTGTCTTGTTTAAAGCCCTATGCCGTTATGCCCGTGCTGGGCCTGCCCTCACACTTCCCGGCCTACGCATTGGGCCACCGTCCGCAGCTTGTCCATGATCCCGCCGAACTGCTCCGGCGTCACCGACTGGGCCCCGTCGCACAGGGCGCAGGAGGGATTGTTGTGCACCTCAATGATGAGGCCGTCCGCTCCGGCGGCCACCGCCGCCATGGCCATCCGCTCCACCATCCAGGCCTTGCCGCAGGCGTGGGAGGGGTCCACCACCACGGGGAGGTGGCTTTGTTTTTTCACCGCCAGCACTGCCGACAGGTCCAGGGTGTTCCGGGTGTAGGTCTCAAAGGTGCGGATTCCGCGCTCGCACAAAATCACGTTGGGGTTGCCCCCCGCCATGATGTACTCCGCGCTCATCAGCCACTCTTCGATGGTGGAGGACAGCCCCCGCTTCAGCAGGACCGGCTTGCTGCTCCGGCCCACCTTCTTCAGCAGGTCGAAGTTCTGCATATTCCGGGCCCCGATCTGAATCACGTCCACCGCCTCCTCGAACAGGGGAAGCTGGTCGGCGCTCATCAGCTCGGACACGATGGGCAGGCCGGTGTCCTTGCGGGCCTCGTCCAGCAGGAGGACCCCTTCCACCCCCTTGCCCTGGAAGGCGTAGGGGGAGGTCCGGGGCTTGTAGGCCCCTCCCCGCAGGGCCGCCGCCCCGGATTTCTGGACGGACCGGGCCACCTCCAGAATCTGTTCCTCGCTCTCCACCGAGCAGGGCCCGGCGATAACCACGATCTTGTTTCCGCCGATGGTCACGCCGCCCCCAATGCCGATTACCGAGTCGTCCGGGTGGTACTTGCGGTTGGCCTTTTTGTAGGGCTCGCTCACCCGCATCACCCGTTCCACCCCGTCCAGCTGGGCCAGCTGTTCCTGGTTCAGAGCCCCGGCGTCGCCCTCCGCGCCCAAAATTGTGGTTTCGGTTCCCTGGGACACCATCACCCGCACGCCTCCCGCCTCCATGGCGTGAATGGCGGTCTCCAGCTGCTGGGGGGTGAATTCCCGCTTCATAATAACGACCATTTGATGCTCGCTCCTTTGTGTTTTGGTTTTGGACATACAAAAAGCGGCCGCCCTTTTGGGCCGCCGCGCAGTTGCTGTGCCGCACCGCCGCTCAAGGGCATGACAAACCGCCGCTATCGCAATAGCGGTAATAGCCATACCCGTAGTTCCGGCTGGTCATGTGCGGTCCCTCCTTTTTTGTGCTGGGGATACTCTAACACTTTTAATCGTGAAAGTCAAGAGGGAATTTTGACAGCATGGAATTGGAAAAATAAAAAACGCCCGCCCTGGAAGAGAGAGGCGGGCGGGCGTTCTGCTCACCGTGGGAGGAGATGCGCACGGTGAGCCACGTTATGGCACTCCAGAGCCACGCCGCGCCGGAGTACGCCGGACAGAGAGGGTCAGTCCCGCCCGATAAATTATATTATAACATACTCCCATAAGTATAGAAATTGACATAATTCACAAAAATATACGTATGGAATTATACAATACTTACGGAAGTATAGATATAATCTTTAAGACTTTCAACTGGGGGTGCTGTAATTTGGGATACACGGAGGCTCAAAAGCAAGCGACCGCCAGATATAACAAAAAAGCGTATGACCGAATCGACATTATTGTTCCCAAAGGGAAGAGGAAGGTAATCCAGGATTTTGCCAAGAAGCAGGGCAAGAGCACCAACAAATTCATCAACGAGGCCATAGACAAGGCGATGGCGGAACAAGAGGAGGACGCCTGACCCATCAAGCGTCCTCTCATTTTGCGTTTATTCCGCGAACATGGGGGTGGACAGGTAGCGGTCCCCGGTGTCCGGGAGCAAGACCACGATGGTCCTGCCCTGATTCTCCGGCCGCTTGGCCAGCTGGATGGCGGCCCACAGCGCCGCCCCCGAGGACACCCCCGCCAGCACTCCTTCCGTCCGGCCCAGCATCCGTCCGGCGGCGTAGGCGTCGTCCTCCGCCACGGGGATGACCTCATCGTAAATGGCGGTGTTCAGCACCTCCGGCACAAAGTTTGCGCCGATGCCCTGGAGGCCGTGGGGGCCCGCCTTGCCTGCGCTGAGCAGCGGGGAGGCGGCGGGCTCCACCGCCACCACCTTGACGCCGGGGTTTTGCTCCTTCAGATACTCCCCCACCCCGGTGATGGTGCCGCCGGTGCCCACTCCGGCCACGAAGATATCCACCTGCCCGTCGGTGTCGTCCCAGATCTCCGGGCCGGTGGACGCCCGGTGGGCGGCGGGGTTGGCGGGGTTGCTGAACTGGCCGGGGATGAAGGAGCCGGGGATTTCCTTTGCCAGCTCCTCCGCCTTGGCGATGGCCCCGGACATGCCCTGGGCCCCGGGGGTGAGCACCAGCTCCGCGCCGTAGGCCGCCATGAGCTGGCGGCGCTCCACGCTCATGGAGTCGGGCATGACGATCATCACCCGGTAGCCCCGGGCGGCGGCCACCGAGGCCAGCCCAATGCCGGTGTTGCCCGAGGTGGGCTCGATGATGGCCGCGCCGGGCTTCAGCAGGCCCTTCGCCTCCGCGTCGTCCAGCATGGCCTTGGCCACCCGGTCCTTGGCGCTGCCAGCGGGGTTGAAATACTCCAGCTTGGCCAGAATCCGGGCCTGGAGGCCCTCGGCTTTTTCAATATTGGTGAGCTCCAGCAGGGGGGTATGGCCGATGAGCTGCTGGGCGGAGGTGTAGATTTGACCCATAGTGGCGTCCTCCTTATGATATGGAATGTGCCGGGTTTCGGCAGGGTCCCGGCGGCCGGGTCTGCCGCTCCGGCTGGGGAAATTATACCGCCCTTCCTTTTTCCTGTCAACGAAAGGGAAAAATCAGGCGAAATCAAGGATTGACAGGCCCGCCCCGGCGTATTAAGATATGTAAGGAACCTCTGAACAAATGCGTCTGCGGCGCTTTGCGGATCTTTTTCACCGCAGCTTCGTTGTGATTTCTTGAAATAAACACAATTATTCCTGCGAAATCCCGCCTCGCTGCGGCGAAAAATCTCTCGCAAATCGCTCTTGCCGATTTATTCAGAGCTTCCATAGACAATCAGGGGGATGGCTATGGCGGCGAAAGCGAAATTTGTGGGCAGCATCCAGCACACGGAGGACACCCTCCAGCGGCTGTTCAAAACAGAATACCGCACCTACCACCAGCTGCGCATCTTCACCCAGCTGGCTGTTGGCTTCGTCATGGCGGCCATGGCGCTGACGGTGGAGATGAGCCGTCCGTTACAGGCGGTGCTGCTGCTGGCGGGCTGCCTCACCATGGTGAGCGGCGACCTGCCCGCCTCCCTCCGGGCGGACAAGGCGGCGGACGACCGGAAGGGGAATCTGCCCAAAAATGTGTGCTCTTTTTTCCCCAATTATATGGAGCTGTCCGGGGAAGGGGCTATGCGGCTGGAATACAGCCGGTTCCAGCGGCTGATCGAGGACAATGAGTACCTGTACCTGTTTTTGGGGCGCAGATCGGTGTGCATGATTGACAAGGCCGCTGTGGAGGGCGGAAGCGCCCAGGAGCTGAAGGACTTTGTGGCGGGAAAGACCGGGCTGGCCTGGCGGCGGGGCAGGTCCTTCCTGAGCATGAACCTTGCCGACCTGCGCCAGGCGGTCCGGGACCGCCGGTTACGATGACCATTTTGTGTGAAGGAGACCGACCCATGGCCGCATCATACAGCGCACGGGAACGGGCGCATCAGGAGCTGCGCTCCCGTATTTTGAATCTTGAATTGAAGCCCAACGACATTCTCAACGACAAGGCGCTGGCCCAGGAGATGGAGATGAGCCGCACCCCCATCCATGAGGCCATCATCACCCTGGGGCTGGCGCACCTGGTGGTGGTCCGGCCCCAGAGCGGCACCTACGTGGCCCCCATCGACACCGAGATCGTGGAGATGGAGCAGTTTGACCGCTTTGCCCTGGAGAAAGAGATGGTGCTCCGGGCCATCCCCCGGGTGGACGAGGAGGCGGTCCGGAAGTATCGGGAAAACCTCCAGATCTATCAGATTTACCTGGACTCCCGGGACCCGGACCGGCGGGCCAGGCTTTTCGAGCTGGACAACGCCTTCCACCGCATTGCCTTTGAGCTCAATGGGATGGGCTCTCATTTCGGCTGGATGCACGGGCGGCAGCACCACATTGAGCGGGTGCGGGTGCTCAGCTTCCTGATGGACCTGGACGGGGCCATCATCGACGAACACCGGGCCCTGGTGGACGCCATGGAGGCGCGGGACGCCGCCGCAGCTGTCCGGGCCCTGGAGGACCACTTGAATCTGTACCGCAAGCACCTGGGGGAGATGAAGGCGGTCTATCCCCATTATTTCCAGTACAGATAGTAATCATGGAATTTCAAACATCACTTTTCAGCAGAAACATGGGGTTTCTGCTGATTTTTTATATATAACGCACAGGGATTTCCATTTATGACCTGGGAAACGACCCTTTTTTTCGGCGTTGTGCACAAAAATCGCCGGTAGATTTCTCAAAACTGTCAGCTTGAAAATGATATATTAACATATTAAAATATCAAACGAACAGGGCGCGGGCGCTCATTCACCGCCGGAGCGGTTTGCCGGGGCGGCCCGCAGGGCGGCGTATGCGCGCTTCGCGCCCAAATCGAGACTAGGAGGAGTCAGAAATGAGAATCAAGAAGTTCCTGGCCGGCATGCTGTGCGCCGCTCTTCTCTGCTCTCTGGCCGCCTGCGGCGGGCCGGGCAGCACCGGAGAGACCAACGCCGACGGAGAGAAGGTATTCCATCTCCGGCTGGCCCACAATCTGGCGGAGGACCACGCGGTCCACGTCGCCATGACCGCCTGGGCCGAGGCCGTGAAGGAGAAGTCCAACGGCTCCATCTCCATCCAGATCTTCCCCAACGGCACCCTGGGCAGCGAGACGGACTGCATCACCATCATGCGGGCCGGCGGCCTGGATATGACCAAGGTGTCCGCCGCCACCCTGGGCAACTTTAAAAACGAGTGGAACGCCCTGTCCGTCCCCTATGTGTTCAACGACAAGGAGCACTATTACGGCGTGATGGACGGCGAGGTGGCCCAGGATATGTACCAGCTGACGCAGGACGCGGGCTTCATCGGCCTGACTTGGCTGGATTCCGGCTCCCGCTCCTTCTACACCGCCAAGACCGCCATCCGCACCCCGGCGGACCTGAAGGGCCTGAAGATCCGCACCATGGACTCCCAGATGGCCATCG
>ERZ779626.1025-NODE-1025-length-13637-cov-5.222132_pt1 | contig 13637 bp, 14 predicted proteins | sample MGYA00514209_ERZ779626 | MGnify/ENA primary metagenome ERZ779626 (study PRJEB29562, sample SAMEA4376713) | mouse gut metagenome | isolation source: Cecum | study: EMG produced TPA metagenomics assembly of the A DSS colitis mouse model was used to assess the...
GCGCAGAGGAAACGGTGCGAATTGATTTCTTTCAGGTGCTGCTTCAGGAGGGTGATGTCATTCTGATGTGTACGGATGGCCTCACCAATATGCTGGAAGACGAGGAGATTCGGATGACATTGGATGGGGCCCGTGACATTGTGGAGAAGGCACAGGGGCTTGTGAGGGCTGCCAATGAACGGGGCGGCAGGGACAATATCAGTGTTGTTTTGATTGAATTCATCTGAGTGGTTAGAACGGAGAGCGTATATGATAAAGATTGGAATGATGATAGGCGACCGGTACGAGATATTGGAGAAGATCGGCACCGGCGGCATGGCGGATGTGTATAAGGCGAAATGTCACAAGCTGAATCGTTTCGTGGCGATAAAGGTGTTGAAGCAGGAATTCAGCGAAAACGCCAATTTTGTTTCAAAGTTCCGCACGGAAGCGCAGGCCACGGCGGGGCTCATGCATCCCAATATCGTCAATGTATATGATGTTGGAGAGGAAGACGGCATCTACTATATTGTCATGGAGCTCGTCGAGGGGATCACCCTGAAGAAATATATTGAAAAAAAGGCCAGACTGTCCTTTAAAGAGGCGGTCAGTATAGCCATACAGGTGAGCATGGGGATAGAGCTGGCTCACAGCAATCACATCATCCATAGGGATATCAAGCCGCAGAATATCATTATCTCCAAGGACGGGAAGGTGAAGGTGACGGACTTCGGCATCGCCAAGGCGGCCACCAGCAATACCATCACCTCCAATGTGATGGGTTCCGTTCACTATACCTCTCCCGAGCAGGCCAGAGGCGGCTACATCGACGAGAAAAGCGACATCTATTCTCTGGGTATCACCATGTTTGAGATGCTTACGGGCAGGGTTCCCTTCAATGGGGAGACTACGGTGGCCATTGCCATCAAGCATATTCAGGAGGAGCTGCCCTCCCCCAGAGAGTTCGTTCCGGAGGTGCCGGGGAGCGTGGAGGCCATAGTGCTGAAGTGCTGCCAGAAGTCTCCCGACCGCAGGTACCAGAATATGCAGGAACTGATTGCGGATCTGAAACAGTCACTGATGAATCCAGACGAAGATTTTGTGGTGAAAAATGATCCCGACATGGCAGCGGGGACCCGGGCTATTACGGACAGTGAAAGAGAACAGATCAAACGGAGGACTGCATACCAAGAAGATTACTATGAGTATGAAGGCCAAGATATGCATCAGGATCCGGCAGAAGAGGTATATGAGGAGTATGAGGCGGAGGAAGAGCCGGAGGAGGAAAGTGAGGACGGAGACGACTATGACTACAATCCAAAGACGGAGCGCATAACCACATTGCTGACTCTGATTCCGGGAGTGATTATCTGCGTGATTCTCATTGTTCTGGCGGTGAAGATATTTGACGGTCAGAGCGGGGAGGGCAATACGGAGTCCTCCGGACCGATTATCACGGATCCTTCCGGGGGCGCAGACAGTCTTGAGGAGCCTATGAAAAAGTATGTGCCGATGCCTCAGGTGAAGGGAAAGTCCGTGGAGGAGGCCAGAAACGCATTGCTGGATCTGGGCATTGATTCCGAGGTGAGCTATCAGGAGTCGGATGCGTCCGAGGCGGGCATAGTTATAGGTTCCAGCATAGAGGAAGGCTCCGATATTGAGGTAGGCAGTAAGGTGACTCTGACTGCAGGTTCGGGACCAGAGGGCATAGAGGTGCCGAAAGTGGAAGGGGATTCTTATGAGAAGGCTTATGAGAAGCTCACCCAGCTGGGCTTCGCCGTGACCAAGGAAGAGGAAAGCTCGGAGGATGTTGAAGAAAATACAGTAATTTCTCAGGCTCCTGAGGCCGGCAGCAAGGTTCCCAAGGGCCAGAACATCACTGTCACCGTCAGCACGGGAAAGAACAAGGTGATGGTTCCTATGCTGCTGGGGCGCACGGAGGACGACGGAACCATCGTTGCCATTGAGTCAGGGCTTCAGATAGGCGACAATATAGGCTATGTGTACGATTCGGGTTATGAGGCGGGACAGATCTGTTATCAGAGTTATTCCTATGGCGCATATGTGGCGCCCGGCACCACTGTGGAGATCAGGGTCAGCAAAGGGCCGGAGCCTACGCCGGAGGTGAAGACCTATCGGTGCAATACCAGCATAACGGCGCCTACGCTTGAGGAGGCTCCCGACTATGTGGCCGGCACGGAGGTGGCTGTGAAGCTGGTGACGGACAGCGGACAGGTGCTCTTGGACGCAACCATCACGGGCTTTCCGCAGGCGGCGAATTATTCCGGACTGACTGCTGCAGGCGGCACCATCACCATGACCTACAGTGTGACTAAAGAGGGCACCACTACCACGGATCCCGTCACGGGAGAGACGGTCACGACTCCCGGAACCACGGAGAACAAGACCTTTTCGAGAAGGATCGAGTTTGTGGAGGAATAGCGCCGGAGGGAAAATCCGGGGCATGGGGGCAGCATGAGGGGAAAAATTGTTAGGGGAATCGCTGGATTCTATTATGTCTGTATTCCGGAGGAAGGCTCCTGCATTTATGAATGCAGGGCGAAGGGGGTATTTCGGAAGGACGGCAGGAAGCCTCTGGTGGGGGACGAAGTGGATATGGATGTGCTGGACGCAGAAAAGCGTCTGGGAAATATCAGGGAATTGCTTCCCAGACGAAATGAGCTGATACGTCCCGCGGTGGCCAATGTGGATCAGGCGCTGGTGATATTCTCTGTTCTTTCGCCTGCACCCAACTTCAATCTCTTGGACCGCTTTTTGCTGATGATGGAGCAGCAGAAGGTTGAAGTCATCGTCTGCTTTAATAAGCGGGATCTGGATCACCAGAGGGAGGGAGAGGCATATGAGCGCATCTATAGGGAATGCGGGTATCGGACACTGAGGGTCAGCGCCCTGCAAGGGGAAGGCATGGATCGGGTCAAGGCCCTTCTGGCCGGAAAGACTACGGTGGTAGCGGGACCCAGCGGCGTGGGGAAGTCCTCTCTCGTCAATGGCCTCCAGTCGGAGACCGTCATGGAGACGGGCCAGATCAGTCCCAAGATAGAGCGGGGCAGGCATACCACCAGACATTCCGAGCTGATCGCCGTAGAGGGGGATGCCTTTATTCTGGACACGCCGGGATTCAGCTCTCTGGATCTGTTCTGTGAAAAGAAGGAGGAGCTGGCAGACTGCTTTCCGGATTTTGCAAGGCATAAAGAGCGGTGCAGATTCGCGGGCTGTGCCCATATGGAGGAGCCCGCATGCGGGGTGAAGGCTGCGGTGGAGGAAGGGGCTGTCAGCAGAATACGGTATGACAACTATCGGCTTTTCTACGAGGAGCTTAGGCTCAGGGAGAAGAGATTTCCCGGCGCCTCAAGGCAGGAGGCCGGAAAGGGCAGGGGGAGAAGGTACGGATAATATTGTTTCTCCTCACTGCAAGACCCTTCAAGAGAGGGGATATGCGAATTCAATAAGATCACCAAGGAAAAGGGATATTTCAAGGAGCTGCTTTGAAATATCCCTTGATTATTCATGAAAATAGAAGACTTGCGAAGCGTGGCTTCTGTTGTTCGCGTTTCTCTATTTTTGAGATTTGAAATATTCGATCAGTTCATATAATATCATTGTTTCTTTATCATTAAGCGAAGAAATATCTAAAGTTGCGTTTTCGTTCAGCCCCAGCAAATAATCTGTGGATACATGAAAAAGCTTCGCCAAATCCACAATCAGAGCGGTTGACGGAACGGAAATCCCCATTTCCCATGCGTTGACAGAGCTTCTCGTAACATTTAATTTTTTTGCCAATGAAGATTGAGTCAAATTATTCTTTTCCCGTAAATGTTTTATTCTTTCAGCTATCATGTTTACACCTCTTCTTTATAATAGGGTAATCAAAAAGATATTGCATTATCAAAAAGATATTTTAAATTGACAATCTGCCGGATCTATCATATAATATGACAGTAGTTTGCAGTTTTTGGGCCAAGTCGATCAAGACGGAAGATACTGTTTCTGCATTCTCAAAAATCATGCTTTTGGAAAAGATCTTGAAAACGAAGGAGGAGAAGACATGGGACTGTTTGATGCAAAACCGTCGCAGGCAAGCAATGTTTTACCGGAGGTAGCAGACTGTGACAGACAGCTGACGGCTCTGAATCAGAGAAGAGAGGAGCTTATCCGCCAGATAGGGGAGCTGTATTTGGAAAACAATGATTCTACGGCTGCGGCAGGAACTCCTTATGAGGAGTTCCTGAAGGAAATAGAAAAGCTGGCGGTGGAAACTTTGACTGTGGAGAAGAGAAAGCTGGCGGTGCAGGGGCTTCGCAAATGTGAAGAATGCGGGAATATACTGGTGTTGGACAGCTCTTTCTGCAATAAATGCGGCCGGAAGCTGGAACCTTTGTTTGTACCCACTGAGGACAATCCCCGGATCTGCGCAAAATGCGGAACCGCTTATGCGGAGGGAGCCGTATTCTGCGTGGGCTGCGGAAATAAATTGGAATAAGGTCTGAAAGACTGTTATGGGAAATCAAATAGATATGAGGAGGAACGGTAAGTGAGCACGCTGGGTAATATTATATGGTTTATATTTGGAGGCTGGTGGAATTTTCTGTTGTATGGCTTTCTGGGGATTTTGTTCAGCATAACGATTATCGGCATACCGATAGGAAAGGCCTTATTTCAGTATGCGAAACTGATGGTATTTCCTTTCGGCAAAGTCATCATCAAGGAAACGGAGCTTAAGGGGAAGGAAAATGTGGCGGCGGTGCGCCGGGTGGGAGGAGTGATTGCCAATCTGATCTGGCTCCCCGTGGGTATCTTTATGTTCATCGGAAATGTGCTTCTTGCAGTGGCATCGGCCATTACGATTATCGGGATACCTGTGGCCGTAGTGCTTGTGAGAAGCGCCAAGTTCCTGATCTGGCCTGTGGGGGCAAAAGTAATCACAAAAGATCAGGCAGAGATGCTTCGGATGGAAAAATCCATGATGAAGGTGATGGGGACGGCCATGGCGGTGAATCAGTCTATGATGGCGCAGCCGACGGCTCAGGCTCGGCCGGAGCAGAATGCCATACCTCAGCAGACCGGGAGTTTCGGGCCGGCTGGCTCACAGACAGCAGATATCTCAGGGACCGGCGCAGGATCCGGGGCCGCTTCCAAAGCGGGTCTGACAATTGAAAGCGTTGTGGAGAAGAGCGAACGAGTTGTGGAAGGCCTGCGGCACAAGGTTCTGCAGAATCAGGTCATAGCAAAGTTAATGCCCTATCTGGATTTTGTGGCGCTGGGGGTTCTTGTACTGAATACAATAGGAGTTTTTTTATTTGGCGGAATTCTCGGAGTTATTCTGTGGCTGCTGGTGATTGCCGTAACGGGGCTGGAGATCATTAAGGGGAATCGGCTGATGGTGCTGATTCTTCTGGGTGTCAGTAATGTATTGGGACTGATTGGACTGACAGTAATGTTTAGAGCCAGTATATATAGAGCCAGTATATATTTTATCACTAATACGATCAGTTACATATTTAGCTTTATATTTAGTTTTATATTCCTATTGTTTTTGATTGCCGCCCTTGTCTGGTACATACTTGTCTTTGTAAAGGGAAAGGGGCCGCTGATTCAATTTACGGATGGATCCGTCACATTTACGGATGGATTCCTCATACAGAAGCCATCTGCCGGAGGAAACGGAAGCGCTGATACAGCTTCGGGAATATCTGCCGGAACGCAGACAACCTCAGGAGGCAAGAGATTTTGCAGCCAGTGTGGTACGGAGTATTCCGTGGGGGCCCGGTTCTGTCCCAAATGCGGTGCCAAGACACCGGAATAAAGGAGGCCCTTTATGTACTGTAAAAAGTGCGGCACAAAACTGCCGGATGGCGTGTTTTTTTGCAAGAAATGCGGAGAGCCCGTCACCGGCGCTCCGCAAAATAAAAACGGCAGCATAGGCAAAGCGGCAGTGCGGAGTAAACCGGTTTTGATGATCGGAACCAGCGTGGCTGTTCTGGGGATCTTGGCCGCCGCCGTATTTTTTCTGATAAAAGGAAAAAGCGGCAGCGAAAAGATCTCCGGAGAGGATATAGAAATGCCGGGTGTGATATGGGCAGATTCGGAGACTTTAGAAGGAGATGTATTGGAGGAGGAAGTTCCGGAGACGCCCCCGAGGGATATCGCTGTTGATTTGGCTGCGGAGCGGGAGAGGCAGATAGAGGCACTGTACGGGCAGAAGATTTTGCTGAGAGAGGCAGTGCGCTCCGTTGTGGCTGATTTCATGGAGGGAACTTCCTTTGTGGCCGTGCCGCCCAGAGAGCAGTTCTCCATTCAGGAGGTTCTGGTGGATGAGGTCACTGGGAATCCGGTTCTCTCAGAGGGCGTCAAAACAATGATTCAGTCGGCTTCTGAGGGGAAATCCGTGGAAGATATCTGCCGGGATGTTCTGCAGAGCGCCGGGGCGCAGATCCCGGATTACCTTTCCGGGTTAGCCGAGGGAGCTCTGCAGGATATGGTGACGGATGTGATCGGCGTGAATCTGTTTTCGGCAGTGGACTTTGTAAATCGGTGGAATAATGCTGACGATACGCCGACAGTACTTCTGCAGAGCATTGTAGACAGACAGAGACGGGATGTGTATAAGCTAAGTCTGTTTTTGCAGGAGGAGGAAATCAATGCGGCGGAAATCTATAAGGTAGCGCAGATTCTATATTCTGTCTCCATGCGGGAGAAGGAAATCGGGGATATTGCAGGGCAGGGAAGCAGAAGCGTCGGCACGGCTCATAGGACGCTGCGTTTGCTGGCCCGCCAGTATGCGGCTGTGGAGGCACAGCTTCTTTTTTATACACAGACCAGATTGCCGGAGAAGTTCACAGAGCAGGCTGCCGAAGGCACAGATAGGGCCGACGGCCTGCAGAAGATGCAGGAAATTCTGCAGGAATATAAGATTCTGGCCGAGACGGAAGGAGGAAATCTCTCTACCTGCTATGATGTGGAGGGATTTCAGACAGCTCAGAAAAACGTTTCTCAAACCGGGATGGTGGGTGAAGTGCTGTTCGGGAAGTGGCTGGGGGGAGTCTTCAATGAAAGCGGACAGATCGTGGAGGATCAGGTACAGCAGCAGCGCAGTGCGCTCTGTAATCTGCTGACGGATTATCTGGAGGAAGCCTGGGCAGAGGCTGCGGCGGCCCGGGGAAAATTTGTGGAGAAATATATGCTTCTGAGCAGCATGACAGATATGTCCGGAGACGGGCTTTATTTTGCGGATTTGTATTTGGAGGATGCCGTCTGGGAAGAAGAGCTGCGGGAAGCGGCGGAAGCATATCTGGATGCCTACACAAAGTATGCCTTTGATCTGGAATGTGCATATACACTGTACCAGTGCTTTCTTTCGGCGGAACAGGCCGGCTTTCTGCGTGATCTGGCGCTGGAGAGAGAGCATGCGGCTGCAGCGCTTGGAGCCTTTGGAGAAAGGGAGGGTTACAGCCCGGAAGAAAAAGCGCAGCGGTGGAATCTGTATGTAAGCCGCTATGCGCAGGCTGTGGATTATATTGAAGTCAGAGGCGCGTCAAAAGGAAACACTCCGGCCTTCCACAGCAATGGGTATATTAAGGTGTACGGAGAGGGAGATTTCCGCAGATATACGAAAGAATTTACCGAGGATTCTGTGACGGTTCTGATCGTGCAGAGGGGGCTCGAATATTCCTATAACGACGAACCGGACTGGCGATATTATTATGATACTCAGGGAAACGTGATGTTTACCAAAATCGGAGACAAAACCGTGACCTGTCTGGAGGGGGAGATTGTGGCTCATGATTACGATCTTGTACAAAACGCTCAGGTTTGTGTGGAAAGAGCCAAGGAGGCATATAGTCGGTTTAATACGCTTGCAGGAGGATAAGGGAGTATGTGCTGTGAAAAATGCGGAACGGAATTAAAAGATGGAGCAGCCTTTTGTTCAAAATGCGGGGCAAGGCAGAGTATGGCGGGAAAAGGGGGAATACCTGTTTCCTCCGGGGAGCACATGAGGCCGCAGCAAAAGGCAGTGCCTTCAATGACAAAATCCGGGCGCTTAGGAGGGATGATAATAGGTATTGCCGCCGCAGGGGCGGCGGTGGCGGCTGTCATTGGGGCTATCCTATTCTTTTCCGTTCAGAAAAGGGAAGAAATTCCCACACAGCAGAGTGAAGAGGCGGTACAGGAGGCTTCCCACAAGAGCGATGGGGCGGAAATACTAAATGAGGACGAACGGCTGGAAGAAGTGCCTGAAGTGCCTCTGTATACAATAGAAGATGTGCCTGCGGTTGATTTCAGCGCGGCAAACTATACACCCTGGATGAAGCAAGCCGGTATGAAATGGGACAACAGCCTCTTCTATTGGCTGGAGGACGTGAATACTCAGTCGCCGGAAGATGGGAATATCGCGCGCTGTCGGCTGACCAAAACGCTGCTCCGGGACGCGCAGACGGGAGAACTGATTCAGTATGAGATTTACAGCGATCCGGACAGCGGGGCCGTGTATAAGATTGTCTCGGTGGAGGAGATTGACGGGGAATTACGACTGACGGACTGGTACTATCTCAACGCTCAGCCCAACTTCGTGTTCCAGAGATACGACTCCGTGTATACGCCCACTTATGCCACCATCGACAAGGTTGGGGAACGTTATTATTTCAACAATGAGGTGATGGTGAAATGGCGTATGATCCGGGTGCCTCAGGAGGTGGGTGAATATACCTTGGCTCCCGATAACAGCTGGTATTCTCAGGGAGACTACTATGGGGAGAGCGATGAGCTTCGGCAGATATATGATGAGACAGAAATGCGGATACTCAATGCGGCCCACAATACCTATGACGCCGTCCTGAGCGGCGGAAATATCGGCAGGGTACAGGGATATGTCAGGGACACCACGGGCAGCGGACTTGCCGGCAGGAAGATAAAAATATATCGTTCCGAGGATAATGTCTTGCTGTATGAGACCCTTACGGACGATAGCGGAAGATTCTCCATGTTCGTGTATCTGGATGATACAGACTGTTATCTGAAAACAGAGGCGGAAGAACAGTATAAGGAGATGGTGATGCTGGGAGTCAGACTGACTCCGGCTTCTCTTACCTATGTCTGCGACATGACTTTACATAAGGAAGGCGGAGACGAGTATCCCGTGACTGTGCGGGTATATCCGGCGGCGGACATTCGGGATGACGGAGAAGGAAATGTGGAGGGAGCTCCGGTGCAGACGGCCAGCGCCGTGATACGGGAAGGTGCCGGAAACTACACGGGAGACATTCTCTGTACCGTGGAGACACAGAACGGCGAAATAACTACCAATTTGACTTCTGGAGTTTATACAGTGCAAGTACAAGCAGCCGGATATTCGGATGCCTATGCGGAAATTCAGGTGTGGGAGGAAGCTGCAGACAGGGATATCTATGTGATGCCCGGTCTGGCAGAAGGACAGACCGGAATTCTGCTGACCTGGGAGGGAGAAGCGGATCTTGATCTGACCTTGTTCACCCCCTGGCAGGCGGGGGAAGGCGACATGGCTCATATCGGCGGCAGCGTTACCGGGGATGCTCACGGAAATCTTCTGGTGTCCGATAATAAGCGCAGATGTGAGGTGATGTATGTCAATTCTGCGGAAATAGGAAGCTACAAGCTGTTTGTGAACAATTATACCGACAGTGTGGCGGGGAATTATGCTTCTGAGCTGCTGTCCCGGCTTAACGTCCGCATTTATCTATACAATAGCGCCGGCTTTGTGGCAGAATACGCCATACCTCTGGGACAGAAGGGAGTTGTCTGGGAGGTAGCGGAAATCAACGGCAACAATATCACCCCTGCGCAGCGGGTCTATTCGGATATCATGGGAAAGAAGTGGTGGACGGAGGACAAGGAGAAGGCTACGGTGCGGACGAAGCTGACCGTGACTATAATTTCAGATGAACGCATCGACTACGAATACGAGGAGTATAACGAGGAAGGGAAGTTTCTTCGCTGGGAATTCTATGACTTATGGACCGGAAGCGAGGATTTATCGCGTTATGATGTGTATGAATATGACGAAAACGGAGAAAGAAAGACATTCACAAATTATTATGGGGATGGAACGCCTTTCCAGAAATGTGAGTATAAATACACATATGTGGACGGAAAGCTAACTGAGGGCCGGCGGGAGGTGTATCTCAACAATGGGACAGAAGGTGTTGAATGGTCTATTGATACAACCACAGAAGTAAAATATGATGAGGAGGGCAGGGTTTTTTGCGAGTATTCCAGTGATGTGGGAAGAATAGATCTGAATTTTTATGGTAAGACGGAGGAATATATTGATAAGAAAATCTCGGAGGAATTGGGTGCAGGGTTCCTGGGCTATGATGTGTATATTTGTGTTTATGATGAAAGAGATAATCTGCTGCGCTGGGAGACTGTTGATGAAAATGGAAATAGAACGGTTTATTATCAATATACCTATGACAGTTCGGGCAGAGTGATTCAGGGTACTAATTATAGGGACACCACTACTAAACATTTTTACAATACAGACGGACAGCTGGTGAGGACTTTAGATGGATCGATAGAAGGAGACTTACAATACTGCAGGGACTACTATTATGATGAACATGGGTATCTCGTCAGGGAAGAATATGGAGGGCAGCAGGCAAATTATCATATTGTGGATTACTGGTATGACGAGAAGGGACGCTGTATCAAGGAAGAGATTTCTTACTATGATTACAATGGAGATACTGGAGAATGGAATGACAGAAACTGGAGTGGAAGGAACTGGAATGACCCTCAAAGCATGGAGGGCATGTTTGACGCGTTCGCCCAAAGCATTGCGAATGGAGAATTGTCTGTTGGCACCATAAGGCAAACAGAATACACTTATTATTAAGGCTTGAAATTTTAAGGTTTGAAATAGAGCCATGGGGCAAAAACCCCCTTTCAGCATAGGAGAGCTGAAAGGGGATTTTTGTAGTAGGAAAACCAGATTAGACAAGTCGAATATATCCGGTTCAGAAAAGCATTCTAAGAGTTATCGCTCTCTAATTCCAAAATTTTTAGTAAAGTTTTGCGGTTGTACCTTGATGTTTATTTAGAAAAGCCATTATCAGGTAAATGAAATTAGATTTTCAATTAAGGGGAAGCGGTTGTAATTCCTATAAACATTGTCTATAATAGAATTAGGAATGGAGGTATAAGGATGGATGCACTGAGAAAAGAAGAAATTTATACGCTAGATGATATTTATGCGTTGCCAGAAGGGGAACGTGCAGAATTGATTGATGGAAAAATATATTATATGGCTCCTCCAAATACAAGGCATCAAACGCTTGTAATGGATTTATCATATCAAATAAAAGACTATATTAAGCGAAATAATGGTGAATGTAATGTGTTTCCTGCTCCGTTTGCTGTATTTCTTAATGAAAATGACCAAAATTATGTTGAGCCAGATATATCAGTTATATGCGACAAAAATAAGATTATGGATAAAGGGTGTAATGGCGCACCAGATTGGGTGATTGAAATTGTTTCGCCAAGCAGTAAACAAATGGATTATTATAAGAAATTGTTTAAGTATGGGACGGCAGGAGTACGGGAATACTGGGTCGTAGATCCTGAAAGAGAATTGGTGACAATATATAATTTTGAAAGAGATAGTATGGAAGAATTTTCGTTTGACAAAGACATACCAGTGGGAATTTACGAAGGAGTTTCATTAAAAATAGAGAGATTTTAAATATATGCATGATGGTTAAGGAAAGCATTTGGAAATAAAAATCCAGATGCTTTTTATTATACAAAAAACATATTTAAGGCAGGAAGTTGTTTGCCCCGGCAGTCATGTAGACGTAATAAGGCTTGCTCCACGCCCGTTTCTTGTCCATGAAAGCATAGACGGCATCATCAGCAGGAGAACGCTTGATTATACATATGATGATTTAGAAGCGGTGTCACGTTATATGAGAAAAATCAATAATTTGGGCGTTGGGTGTGAGTTGAACAGTTTTACTGATATATTTTGGAATACTGAATCTTTATGTAGAGTGTTAAAAGGTAAAAGAGCGGAAAAGGCTATTGCTATGGCAATTGCAGAATTTGAACAATTGAATAATGGTACAGAATGTTGTACAGAATATTGACAACACTATAAATGTGGAATATACTGTATTCAAAGGAGAGTGATTGTATGATAGCAACAAATTTTTCTAATGTTAGGAATAATTTTAAAGAAGTTTGTGATCGGGTTGTACATGATTCTGATATTGCAATAATTACACGAAAAAATGATGAAAATGTTGTATTGATGTCTCAGGCGCAGTATGATAACTTGATGGAAAACCTTCATATAAGGGAAAGCAAAGCAAATTATGAGTGGCTAAAAGAATCCATTAAGCAGGCTGAGGATGGGAAGCTCGTAAATTTTCATGTGGAGGATTAGTTTATGAATGTATCTTTCACGGAAAATGCTTGGGAAGATTATCTTTATTGGCAGAAAACGGACAAAAAGATTGTCAAAAGAATCAATGAATTGATCAAGGATATAAAGAGGAATCCATTCGAGGGACTTGGTAAACCAGAACCATTAAAATATGATTTGGCTGGAAAGTTGAGTAGAAGAATAACGGGTGAGCATAGACTGGTTTATCAAGTGGAAGGAAACAATTTAATAGTATTTACTTGTAGATATCATTATTGATAGTTTTGAGTGGATTAAAGAGCATTGACGAAAATCGTTAGTGCTTTTTCTATTTGAATATAGAAATAGGATGTATAAGGAAAAGTTATAAGAAAGGATGGCTGTATTATGTATTATAAGGATGGAGTGCAAAAGAAAAATGCTGAGAAATTGCAGAAAAAATTTGAAGAGGATAATGTATTTGCCTATATCCAAACATATTTTATTATTATTAAAAGCAAAAAGGTGTAATTAATTATTTATTATTATATTGCTATTAAGGATTTATTGTTGTGGCTAATCGACAAGAAAATTATAAATAAAACGCCATTAGAGGATATAACACCAGAAGATTTTTATGAGGCAGAACCCGAGGATGTTACACTATATTTATACAACAAGGAGCAGAGTGGAATGTCGCCAACAACACTGGAAATAAAAAATATCTTTAGTAGCTTTTGGGAATATCTTAAACGTTCAAAAAAATGTCCGGTTAAGGAAAATATAATAGCTGATGTATCATATAAAGGAATTTCTTCTAACAATAATCTTATTAAAAAATTTCCATCAGAAACACAGTTAAAGAACATGGAGGAAAAATCAAAAAGAAAAAAGACCAATTTGTAAGAATAAGAAATCTCATTATTCTAATAGTTTTAAAAGTAACTGGATTAAGAGAATCGGAAATTGCTGGATTAAATATAAACAAATTATATCTTGATAAAGAAATTCCTTATATTAAGGTTATTAGAAAAGGACTTATTGTGAAATAGAAGAACCTACGGTGATGGAAGGTCTCCTCATATGATTCGTCACTGGTATGCAACCTTAATGGCTAATACAAGAAATCTTGCATTTGCACAACAGCAGCTTAGATATTCTTCAGCCAATACAACTATAAATAATTACGCTAATGGTGCTTATGGAATGAAAGATGTGTTGGCAAATATGTAGTTTTATAATAAAATGTATGGTATAATGA
>ERZ779626.1026-NODE-1026-length-13627-cov-5.492337_pt1 | contig 13627 bp, 15 predicted proteins | sample MGYA00514209_ERZ779626 | MGnify/ENA primary metagenome ERZ779626 (study PRJEB29562, sample SAMEA4376713) | mouse gut metagenome | isolation source: Cecum | study: EMG produced TPA metagenomics assembly of the A DSS colitis mouse model was used to assess the...
AACCCGTCAGGCGGTCTTATCAATCTTAAGGCCCCTGATCAGGATGATGTCATTGACCTTCTGGCTGCTCCCCACCAGCCTGGCATAACGCGCCATATGGGCCTTCACCCTGGCCACCAGCTCGCTGGGGCTGAAAGGCTTTGTCATATAATCGTCGGCTCCCAGACCCAGGCCTCTGATCTTATCAATATCGTCCTTCTTGGCAGAAACCATCAAAATAGGGATATTTTTTCCCTCCCGAATCTTGCGGCACACCTCAAAGCCGTCCATTCCCGGCAGCATCAGATCCAGAATCACCAGATCATAATTACCGTTTAAAGCCTCCGTCAGGCCCTCGTCTCCGGTATTACAGATGGATACCTGAAAATCGCTCAGCTCCAGATAATCCTTCTCCAGATCCGCAATGGCCACCTCGTCCTCAATGATCAAAATCCTGCTCATATCATTACCTGCCTTTCCACAGTTTATCACTACACTCTCTGCGTTTCCCGATACCCGCGCCGCACAATAGGCGCGGCACATCCAAGCCTTTCGTCACTCCTGCCTCTCGTCCTGCAGTTCAATATACTTCCTCAGCACAAAATGCATACAGGTTCCCTCTCCCTCTCTGCTGGTGGCCCAGATATACCCGCCATGGTCCTCAATAATCTTCTTCACGATAGACAGACCGATACCGCTGCCCCCCTGAGCGGAATTCCGGGCGGCGTCCGTCCTGTAAAACCGCTCGAAAATTCTGGGCACATTTTTCTGGGCGATACCCTTTCCGTTATCCTCGATCTCCACGCGGATGGAGTCCATTTCGTCCAGTATACGGATATCAATGACTCCCCGGGGCTTATCCATATATTTAATACTGTTGCTGATAATATTGTTGATAACCTTTTTCATCTGCTCCGGATCGGCAATAACCATGGTGTCGGGACGGGCCAGGTTAGAATAGTTCAGCTCAATATTCCTCTGCTCCAGATCCAGCCCCACCTCTTCGATACAGTCTCCAAAGTAGTCAGCCACATTGATGCGGTGAAAATTGTAGGGAATTCGATTGTTGTCAATACCCGAATAAAAGGTCAGCTCATTGATCAGCTTCTCCATATCGTTGGCCTTGCTGTAGATGGTCTTGATATATTTATCCATCTTTTCCGGCGTGTCCGCCACCCCGTCCATAATACCCTCCACGTAACCCTTGATGGCGGTGATGGGTGTCTTCAGGTCGTGGGAGATATTACTGACCAGCTCCCGGTTCTGCTTCTCCTGCTCCTTATTTTCCTCTGTGGTCTCCTTCAGCCGCAGACGCATATCCTCGTAGTTGCGGTAAAGATCCCCGATCTCCCCTCTTACGCCTGTCTCCAGGGCATACTCAAAATTGCCTTCCTTGATTCTGCGCATGGCCACATTCAGCTCGCTGATGGGAGTAAATACCCCCCGGTGAATCCATTTGGTAAGCATGATGCCCGTAAAAATCAGGATCAGTAAAATCGCCACGAACATATCGACCAACAGATGTCTGGAGATCAGCGCATTCATTCTGGAAATCACAAACGCACTGCCGGAGCTTCCGTCCGGAAACAGGAAATCGATCTGCCTGACATATTTGTCATATTCTTCATAGTATAATCCGGGCTCTTCAGCGGCCTCGCTGCTTCTGTATTCCGGAAGCTCCGAAAAAATAGCCCGGGCAGCCTCCTCGTTTCCCGCATAATACAGCTCGTCGCCCTTCCTCACCAAAATATAGGTGGATTTCCTGGCAATTTCGGAATTGACCATCTCCAGATATCCCTTATCCTCCAGCCGGGAAGGATCCTTTTTTGCCTGCTTCAGCAATTCATTGTAGGCCCTGTCGGTTCCTCTCACCACCTCCTGCAGATTTTCCGACAAAACCGTATAGTCCATAGGACCGATGGGCAGGCCCTTCTGCGCGTTGATCAGATACAGTCCGATCCCGCAAAAGGCCATGGCCGTCAACGCCAACGGAAGCACAATGATTATAATCAGTGTCACTCTCAGCCTTGTCTTAAACTTCATCACTCTGCTCCTTCCTGCCGCATTTTCATTAGTATAGCACATTCTATTGTGAAAAGTGTAAAGCCCCGAAAATATTATCATAAAAAAATTATAAAATTCCTGCTATTTACAATTTGCCACTTTGAATGTAGGATAAGAAGGAATGCAAAACAGCAAAATAAATGGGAATGAGACAGAATAGAATATATGGTCAAGAAAGGAATGCAAGCTATGAAAAAGAAAAATATCCTTGTCATCTTCGGAGGCTGCTCCTCGGAATACAGTGTATCCCTCTCCTCCGGTACCGCGGTGATCCGTCATCTGGACCCGGAAAAATTTGAGCCTCTCATGCTGGGCATCACCCAGCAGGGCCGGTGGCTCTACTATACCGGGCCGGTGGAGAAGATTCTGGACGACACCTGGCATACTTCCTCTTTCTGCGCCCCTGCCGTTCTCTCTCCCAGCCGGGACGACTGCTGCCTGCTGGTGCAGAAGGACAGCGAGCTTCTGAGGCTCCCGGTGGATATGGCCTTTCCGGTACTCCACGGAAAAAACGGCGAGGACGGAACCATTCAGGGACTTATCGAGCTGGCCGGAATCCCTCTGGCAGGCTGCGGCACCTTATCCTCCGCTCTCTGCATGGATAAGGACCGGGCCCACAGGCTGGTAAAGCTGGAAGGCATCCGGGTTCCCCGGTCCCTGGTCTTGGAAAAGGATTTTTGCCCTGAGGATGCCATGGCCTTCGGACGAATCACAGGGTATCCTCTCTATGTAAAGCCGGTAAAGGCAGGCTCCTCCTACGGCGTCTCAAAGGTGGCAGGGGAAGAGGAACTGACAGAAGCCATTGCTCTGGCCTTCCGGCATGATGATCAGGTGATTTTGGAAGAAAACATTCCCGGCTTCGAGGTCGGCTGTGCCGTTCTTGGAAATCAGGAGCTTATGGTGGGCGAGGTGGACGAAATCGAGCTTTCCGGCGGTTTTTTTGACTTTACGGAAAAATACACCCTGAAGACCTCCGCCATCCATGTTCCCGCCAGAATCGCTCCCGAAAAGGCGGAAGAGATCAAGGAGACCGCCAGGAGCATTTACAGGGCTCTGGGCTGTACCGGTTTTGCCAGAGTGGATCTGTTCCTGACTCCGGAGGGACAGATTTACTTTAATGAAGTCAACACCATCCCGGGCTTTACAGAGCACAGCCGTTATCCCGGCATGATGAAGGCCGCCGGGCATTCCTTCGGGGAGATTCTGACCCGTATCGTGGAGCTGGGCATGGAAAAGACCGCCGGATATTCCTGTCATTTCCAGGAGGCGGAGACCCTATGAGCGGACACGGGATATCCGAACATCAATTGTATTCCGGTGAAGAACCCTGTGAGGAATTTCTGATCCTGGTGAACGCAGGCCACGCTTTGGCGGAGGATATTCCGGAACCTCTGGTTCCGGTCCATCCCCAGGCGCCCTCCATTCTCATGCGAAGCTCCGCCGCCGTCATGCTTTCCCGGCTGATGCAGGACATACACGGCTGGAAGGGAATTGTTCCGGTGAGCGGATGGCGTTCCCGGGAGGAACAGCAGGCGATCTGGGACAGCTCCCTTCAGGAAAACGGGCTGACTTTTACTCAAAAGTACGTAGCACTTCCGGGGCACAGCGAACACCAGACCGGACTTGCCATTGATCTGGGACTGCGGCAGGATCACATCGACTTTATCTGCCCGGAATTTCCCGATACGGGAATTTGCCGGCTTTTCCGGGAAAAGGCATCCGATTACGGATTTATTCTTCGGTATCCCCCGGGAAAGGAACATATCACAGGCATCAGCCATGAGCCCTGGCATTTTCGTTATGTAGGCCGGCCTCATGCCCAAATCATGGAGCAGGAAGGTCTGACTCTGGAAGAATATGTTGCACGAATTGGCTGAATCGTCAAAGACAATACCGTTATCGCACATAGCACGTCAAAAAGTGTAAATGCGCCATTGAAATTTTGATTTATATGCCCGCCACAGCGGACAAAAGGGGTGTACTATGAATACTTTGAAATCAAAAACCTCTTTATACGGAGGCCTGGACAGATTCCGGACGGCAGCCTCTCTGCTGGTCATAGCCATCCATACCTCTCCCCTGGCTTCCCTGAATGAATCCGCCGATTTTTTTCTCACTCGGATTCTGGCCCGGATTGCGGTTCCGTTTTTTCTCATGGTAACCGGACAATTTGTGCTGGCAGATTTATTTTTTCCTTCATCTGAGAATAGTGCTTTGGGAAACCTGCGTCGCTTTCTGAAAAAAACAGCCCTGCTCTATGGTCTGGCCATACTGCTTTATCTCCCTCTGGGGATTTATGCGGGACATTTTCAGGGCTTGACTGTCGGTGCATTCCTGCGCATGCTGATCTTCGACGGCACCTTTTATCATTTATGGTATTTCCCTGCCTGTATTCTCGGGACGGCCCTGGTATGGCTTTTCAGCCGGTTTATGAGTCTGAAGAGCGTGACCGTTTTGTCGGCGGTCCTGTATGTGCTGGGGCTTATGGGGGACAGCTATTACGGACTGGCGCAAAAAATTCCCGGGCTGGAGACGGTCTATGACTTTGGTTTTCAGATTTTTTCCTATACCCGGAACGGAATTTTTCTGGCTCCTCTGTTCCTGATTCTGGGAGTATGGGCCGCCAAAGGGGAACAAAAATCTGCTGAGAATGTATCGTCCCGCCTTTTCCCGTGCCTGGCAGGCCTTGCACTTTCCTTTGGAATCATGACAGCGGAGGCCTTTTTGCTTCGCCATTTTCAGCTTCAGCGCCATGACAGCATGTACCTGGCGCTGGTTCCCGTTATGATCCTTCTGTATCAATGCCTGTTAAAATGGAAAGCCGTGTCTTCCCGGTTCTTTCGTTCTGCCGCCGCCTGGATTTATTTGCTCCACCCCGCCTGGATCGTGGCAGTCAGAGGGCTGGGGAAAATATCCGGGCAAACCTCGCTGCTGGTGGACAACAGCCTGGTTCATTATCTGGCAGTGGCGGCACTGTCCGCAGGTTCCGGCTTTTGCGCCGCATATTGCCTGGAAAAGCTACGGTTCCTTCAAAAGCCGCGCACTATCGAATCGCCCTCTGATTTTTGGGAAAATCTGGCCGGAGAAGATGACTCGGCGCCTGATGGGAGTCTCTCCGGAAAGGGCTTCCCCGCCCCCGAATGCGGCCCTTCCGGAGAAGACCTCCCCGCTCCCGAATGCGGCCCTTCCGGAGAAGACCTCCCCGCTCCCGAATGCGGCCCTTCCGGAGAAGACTTCCCTGCTCCCGAATGCGGCCCTTCCGGAGAAGACTTCCCTGCTCCCGAATGCGCCTCTTTCGGGAAGAATGTCTCCGCACCCCCGGCGCCGGATCCTGCAGGCCGCGCCTGGATCGAACTGGATCCCGGTGCTCTTGCCCACAACGTTGCCTTTCTCCGCTCTATCATACCGAAGGGCTGCCGGCTGATGCCGGCAGTTAAAGCCGAAGCCTATGGCCACGGAGCAGTTCTCATATCAAAAGAATTAAACCGTCTGGGTGTGGACGCATTCTGCGTAGCCGGCATTCAGGAGGGAATCGACCTGCGGAAAGCAGGGATCACCGGAGAAATTCTGATCCTGGGTTATACCGCTCCCCAGGACTTTCCCCTGCTGGAGCAATACCAGCTGATCCAGTCCGTACTGGATTACCCTTACGCCCTGGCGCTGGAGAGCTGCGGCCTTCCTCTTCACGTCCACATTGCCGTGGACACGGGCATGCACCGTCAGGGAATCCGCTGTGAGCATCCTCAGGAAATTGCCGCAGTATACAAAATGAAAAGTCTGTCCGTAGACGGCATTTTTACCCATCTGTCCGCATCCGACTCTCTGCGTCCCCGGGAAAAAGACTTTACCGCCGGGCAGCTGCAGGCCTTTTTCTATGTGATTTCTCTTTTGGAGGAACAGGGAATCGTCTGTAAGGGAATCCATATCGTGGCAAGTTCCGGCATGCTGAATCTGCTTTACAGGAAACCTGATCCTGTGGAAAGCAGCCTTCCTGGCTCCCGCCATATGACCGGAAAAAAACGCTCCGGCTCTTCTTCCGCAAAAGCCCGGAGTTCCCAGACTGACACAGATAATTCAGAGAACCCGGACTTTCCCGCACCGGAACAGATCGCAGGGGACTATGTCCGTCCCGGGATCGTTCTATACGGCATGCTCAGCTCCAGGCCGGACAGTGATGTCTGGAGAGAATTTGTCCGTCCGGTTCTCTCTCTTAAAGCCAGAATTACCTCCATCCGAATGCTCTATGCCGGGGAGGCTGCAGGCTACGGGCTGGCCTTTACCGCCGAACAGGATATGCGGATTGCCACCATTGCCATCGGCTATGCCGACGGGCTGCCCCGAGAGCTGTCCAACGGCAAGGGCGGCGTTCTTATAGACGGCTGCCGGGCCCCCATTATCGGACGAATCTGCATGGATCAGACCATTGTGGATGTAAGTCATATTCCACATATCCGTCCCGGAGACATTGCCGTGATCATCGGAAAATCAGGCACTCAGGAAATCACTGCGGATGCCCTGGCACAACAGTGTGCCACCATTTCCAATGAAACTCTGACCCGCCTGGGCGCACGGCTGGAAAGATTTATGCTCCCCCGGTAAACGCCGTTGACCGCACTTTAGCAAAAGGAGAACCATGGACTTTGAAAACTGTTTTCCTGTCTGGAAAAAGCTTACGGATGCTCAGAAAAAGAGAATAAAAGACAACTTATACCAGCGCCATGTGGCAAAGGGCACTATCCTCCATCATGGCAGCATGGACTGTACAGGGCTTCTGCTGATACAAAAGGGGCTGCTCCGGGCATACATTCTGTCCGACCAGGGCCGCGAAATCACCCTTTACCGTCTGTTTGACCTGGATCTGTGCCTGCTGTCCGCCTCCTGTATCATCCGCTCCATTCAGTTTGATATTATCGTTGAAGCCCAAAAGGATACGGATCTTTGGATCATTCCATCGGAAGCTTATCAGGAGATCATGGCGCAGTCGGCTCCTGTGGCAAATTTCACCAACGAAGTAATAGCCGCCCGTTTCTCCGAGGTTATGTGGCTAATGGAGCAAATCCTGTGGAAAAGCTTTGACAGCCGCCTGGCCCAGTTTCTTCTGGAGGAAAGCTCCCTGGAGGAAACAGACACCCTGAAACTCACCCACGAAGCCATCGGAAACCATCTGGGAAATCCCCGGGAGGTAGTCACCCGCATGCTCCGCTATTTTCAAAGCGAGGGCATGGTCAGACTGTCCCGGGGAATCGTGGAAATCACAGACAAAGAAAAGCTGCTATCCCTGGTCCATACCGCAGGGAGCCGCTGAATCAATCAGCCCGCGGTCATTCATCACCGCATCATAAAAACGAAAGCCTCCGGCCAGATGACAGGCCTCATAACCATTTTCCTCCAGAATCCGGGCAGCAATGTAGCTGCGCAGGCCGCTCTGGCAAATCAGATACACCCTTTTACCCGGTTCAAGCTCTTTTAGCCGATCTCTCAGCTCATCTACCGGTATGTTGTAAAAGCCCTCCACATGTCCCTTTGCATACTCTTCCGCCGTCCGCACATCCAACAGCGTCACACTTCTGTCCCGTGGAATTTTCTCTACATCCTCCACATGGAACTGCTTTACCAATCCCTTTGCTATATTTTCCACCATAAAGCCCGCCATATTTACCGGATCCTTGGCGGAAGAATAAGGCGGCGCATAGGCCAAATCCAGGTCCTTGAGTTCAATGGCAGTCATCCCCCCATGAATGGCTGACGCCAGCACATCGATGCGCTTGTCCACACCCTCAAAGCCTATGATCTGAGCCCCCAACAGACGAAAGGTTTCTCTTTCAAAAACCACCTTCATGGTCATCAGCCTGCCGCCGGGATAATAGCCCGCATGGCTCATGGGTGAAAGAATTACCTTATCTACCTGGAGCCCTGCCTTCCTGGCATTGGTCTCATTAATGCCCGTGACGGCAGCTGTCATTTCAAATACCTTGATGATGGAGCTTCCCTGGCTGCCCTGATACCGGCTGGCGCCGCCGCAGATATTATCCGCGGCTATGCGCCCCTGCTTATTGGCTGGCCCCGCCAGCGAAATCAAAGCATCCTGCCCTGTCACTGCGTGTCTGACCTGCACCGCATCGCCCACGGCATAAATATCCGGATCGGAGGTTCTCATACCATCATCCACCACAATACTGTCCCGGATTCCCAGCTTCAAACCGGCTTCCTTCGCCAGCTGTGTATCAGGAGTGACGCCGATGGCCACAATTACCATATCCCCATGAAGAGGCGCCTCCTCCTTCAGCAGCACATCTACACCGCCGTCTCTCTCTTCAAAGCCTTCCACCGTATGCCCCAGCGCAAGCCTCACCCCGGCTTTGCGCATCTGGGCGTGGATAAAGGATGCCATATCCGGATCAAAAGGGTTCATCAGCTGACGGGGCCTCTGGACAATGGTGACTTCCATCCCCAGTTCCCTCAGGTTTTCCGCCAGCTCAAGACCGATAAATCCGCCCCCGGCCAGCACCGCGGAACCGGGATGATTTTTCTCGATATACTCCTTGATCCGGAAAGTGTCCTCTACCGTCCGAAGGGTAAAAAGCTTTTGTATACCGGCACCGGGCAGCTTCGGCTTTGTGGGCCGTGCTCCAGGCGAAAGGATCAGCTTATCATAGCTTTCTTCAAATTCCCTGCCAGTATCCAGCTCCTGTACGGAGACGACCTTCCGATCTCGATGAATGGCCGTCACCTCGTGCCGCACCTTCATTTCCACCCGAAATCTTCTCCAAAAGCTCTCCGGCGTCTGAAGAGTCAACGCCTCCGAATCCGTGATCATGTCCCCGATATAATAGGGCAGACCACAATTTGCGTAGGAAATATATCCTGACCTCTCAAAGACGACAATCTCCGCATTTTCATCCAGCCTGCGGATTCTGGCCGCGGCAGTGGCGCCTCCGGCCACACCGCCTACAATTACCACTTTCATTACCTTTCCACCTTTCCTGAATAACCGGCAATACCTCCCAGGTCCCTTACATCCGTGTACCCCATCCTGCCAAGCATTCTTGCCGCCCGATGGCTTCTTGCGCCGCTGTAGCAATATACAAAAACAGGGATGTCCTTCCTGCGCACCACACTTTCCACAGTCTCCATGGACTGAACCGGAATATTGCGGCTGCCGGGAATATGGCCCTCCTCATATTCCTCAGGTGTGCGTACATCCAGCAATACGGCGCCTGGAATCGTTTTATATTCCTGAATGCCCTGATTAATATCTGGATTGTTGAGAAAACTTAAAAGTCCCATATGTGTACCTCCTGGATTTCCACCGCCCTGGTTTTTCCGGGCTGCCGGATTTTTAAATACAGTATAACCTGCTTTTACATCTTCATCTGTGATAACATCACATAAAATGAACCAGCTGCCGTTCACAGCCACATGCGCATATTACTAATCACAATCTTTACACTCCCATATGCTTTTATATATTTTAAAAAACAGTTGACAAACTATTAAAGTCCTGTATAATGATATCAGTAACGATTACTGATATTGAAGGAGAAGAAATGGCGGCCATCAAGCACAGCAGACAGCGGGAAATGATAAAGGCTTTCCTGATGTCCAGAAAGGATCATCCCACTGCCGATATTGTCTATATGAATGTACGGCAGCAAAACCCTAATATCAGCCTGGGCACCGTGTATCGGAATTTAACGCTGCTGGCCGATATGGGTGAGATCAGACGACTGCGCGTGGGAGACGGCGTAGATCATTTTGACGCCGATATCAGCCCCCATTATCATTTTGTCTGTACTGAATGCGGCGCTGTGATCGATCTGGAAATGGACAGCATCGAAGGAATCACAGAGCTGGCAGGCGCAGGCTTCAATGGACGGATCGCAGGGCATGTAACCTATTTTTACGGTTCCTGCGGAAATTGCGCAAAGTCAGAAAAGCTTTCTTAGCTTTCAAATATATATAAGAAAAGGAGATCAAAATCTATGAAGTATGTATGTCAAGTATGCGGCTATGTTCATGAGGGTGATTCCGCTCCCGCCGAGTGCCCCGTATGCCACGCTCCCGCCGAGAAATTTACCGTTCAGGCCGGCGAGAAGACCTGGGCTGCCGAGCATGTGGTAGGTGTTGCACAGGGTGTGCGCGAGGATATTATCGCGGATCTGCGCGCAAACTTTGAGGGAGAGTGCTCCGAGGTGGGTATGTATCTGGCTATGGCAAGAGTTGCCCACAGAGAAGGCTATCCTGAGGTAGGTATGTATTATGAGAAGGCCGCTTACGAGGAGGCTGAGCACGCTGCCAAGTTTGCAGAGCTGCTGGGCGAGGTGGTAACCGACTCCACCAAGAAGAATCTGCAGATGAGAGTTGACGCCGAGAACGGAGCTACCGCAGGCAAGGTAGATCTGGCAAAGAGAGCCAAGGAGCTGGGCCTGGATGCGATCCATGACACCGTTCATGAAATGGCCCGCGATGAGGCCAGACATGGCAAGGCTTTCGAAGGTCTGCTGAAGAGATACTTTGGCTAATCAGAACGCCGGATTTTAAAGGATTTTTAACATTAAGGGAATGAACCAGATATGGTTTGTTCCCTTTTTGATTGTCCTTTTGTTGTCCTTTGTTACTCTCTTATTCTCCCCATAAATGCCCTATTTTCAAGCCTTTATCGACATCGCCAATTTTACATCTTAGGCAGCAGCATTTCTATTTCCATAATGCCGCTGCCTATTTTATTACCTGCTGAAATGGTGTATAATATTTATAAGCAAGCGAACAGAAAGTGCGGATATGGATATAAAACAACTTCAAAGGTTATATAATGCTTCTGATTCTAATATAAAATGGGCAAAGCATTGTTTAGAGAGAATGCAGGAAAGAGATATAAGTATCAGTGTGTAGAATCCTGCTTACAGACAGGAGAAATCATTGAAGATTATCCGGACGATTTTCCGCATCCCAGTTGTCTGATTTTCGGACGCACAAAAGAAAACAAAATATTGCATATTGTTGTTGGTTCAGATAACAGCACTCTATTTTTTATAACAGTATATTATCCAAATACAGATAAATTTGAAAAGGATTTAAAAACAAGGAAGGGCCAATAATTATGTGTATGTATTGTAAATGCAAAACCACACTTTCATCTTTCACAACTCATGTAGTAAATTATAAAAACTGTATTATTATCATTAAAAATGTTCCCTGTGAAGAATGTGAGCAATGCGGCGAAAAATATTATTCCAACGAAGTTGCAAAACAGCTTGAAAGCCTTGTCAATATTGCAAAACAGCTTATGCAGGAAATTGCTATTATTGATTATTCAAAAGCCGCATAGTCATAATGCGGAACAACAGGCAGCCGCATTTCTTCGTTATAATGCCGATGCCTTTAAAGTAACACACAATAACAATACTTTGAAAATTGCCACATTTTTACCTTGTTTTTTGCTATGAAGATTAATATAATAAATATAGATAGTAACAATTGTTAAGAATATATAGCATTTCCCATATTGAGCGTCTGTCTACCCATTTTATAAATGTCCAAAAGGAGAGAATAGTCTATTGAATTTTGAATGGGATGAGGAAAAGAACCAACTGAATATAAAGAAGCATGGAATTGATTTTGAAATAGCAATGCTTGTCTTTAATGATTTACAGCGTATCGAAATATATGATGTGGAACATAGTATAAACGAAGACCGCTATAATACAATAGGCATGGTACATGATGTATTGTTTGTTGTTTACACAGAGCGAAAAGAAAATATTCGCCTAATATCGGCAAGACCTGCCACTAACACAGAAAGGAGCATTTACTATGATACGGACAGTTACTTTGGATAGAAACCAGAAGCCAACAGAGGAACAAATCAAACAGATAGAAGAAGCGGCAAAAAGAGAAATTGTATTTGATGAAGATTCTCCTGAACTTACGCCTGCAATGGAAAAAGCATTTCGATTAGCGGCAAAAAACCGCAACACACAAAGAAACGTGAGTGTTTCGTGAACACAGTCAAGCAGCTTATGCAGGAGACTTCGTTGATTTGTCCTAAATGTTGTCCTTCCCTCTTGACATAAGCCCTTGTAAATACTACAATAATTATGTCCTAGCTGGTGCGAATCCCATGACACCGTTCATGAAATGGCCCGCGATGAGGCAAGACATGGCAAGGCTTTCGAAGGTCTGCTGAAGAGATACTTTGGCTAATCGGAAGTATTGCTGTTCACAGCAGCTGGCAAACAACAAAATAAACAAAAAAGGAGACTGATTATCATGCAGAAATATTTTTGCAACCCCTGCGGTTATACTTATGATCCCGAAGTAGGCGATCCTGAACACGGCATCGCTCCCGGCACAGCTTTTGAGGATATTCCCGACGGCTGGTGCTGCCCTAAATGCGGAGTGGACAAGAGCATGTTCCAGCCCGTGATCGAGAATTACAACTAATCTGCCGTGGCTTTACTGAGAGAACCGGCTGACAGATACAAATTTTAACAAAGGACGTGGTGATTACCATGTCCTTTGTTACTTTTCACGGCTTCGCCGTTCAAGGTAACATGATGCGCACAAATTGCTCATCTGGATTTACAAAAACTCCCTTTTCAGGAAAGTGTTCCTACTGCATAAAGTTTGAAAATAATGCATATACTTCCATGTAATTATTGAATTTGCTCTCATCTGGCGATGCTGCAAACGGAAATTTATTTAATTATTAAACTGTAATCCAATATCTTTTCAGATCGCGTCCATCAACATTTATAGTATTCTCATAAACGCCACCGTTAGCAAGTATTGTTTTTTCACTGGCGGCGTTTTTGAGATCACAAGTGATTAAAAGTTTTTCTATTCCCATTGATTTTGCATTTTGCATATTTAAACGAAGCATTTCCTTTGCATAACCTTTGCCCCGCTCTGAAGGACGCACTGAATACCCACAATGTCCTCCCCATGTTCCAAGAATAGGATGATTTATATGATGACGCAAATCTATCACACCTACAACTTTGTCATCCCTCCTGCGTATAGCTAAGTACATATGAGAAGGAACTGTTGTTCCAGACTCCCCACACGTTTTTTCGCATTTTCTAAGTTCACATATTCTTATCCATTCTTTAACAGATTTACTTACATCAAGCGACAGGCAACCTGCAAATTGGTCTTCACTCTCCACATCGCACTCTAAAATTTCTTGACGGAATTCCCATATATCATCCGCATACTTCTGTTGGGGCTCTATTAATGTAATTTCATCCATTCTAACATCTCCATAAATCCTGTTATTATATACTTGATTATAAAGTATACGCCTGCCGCCTGCAATGCATATTTATAGCCTCATTTTCAATGGATACACAATTCCGAAAAGGGGATACAAAAATCTTGTTTTTCCGGGTATATTGATATAAGATAAAAGGAAATGAAGATCGCAATTATAGAAGACGAAAAAATTCACACCGATTATCTGGCCGAATATCTGCAGGAATGGAGTCTCCAACGCGGAAAGCCCGTGGATATCCTCGCTTTTATCAGTGCGGAAGTAAGCGATTAATTTAGGGGTGGATTGCGAATCATTCCCCAGTGTGTAATA
>ERZ779626.1031-NODE-1031-length-13607-cov-7.987234_pt1 | contig 13607 bp, 13 predicted proteins | sample MGYA00514209_ERZ779626 | MGnify/ENA primary metagenome ERZ779626 (study PRJEB29562, sample SAMEA4376713) | mouse gut metagenome | isolation source: Cecum | study: EMG produced TPA metagenomics assembly of the A DSS colitis mouse model was used to assess the...
AGCTCTTGGAATTTTCAGGGCTGCATTGCTGTTCATTTGCCAAGGTTCGTTTCGTTGCCGTTTTTTCTTATCTCGCCGGCAACGAAATTGAGTATATCACCTAAAAAAGAAGTTGTCAACCATAAATCTAATAAATTTTACATTTTTTTCAAAATTGCTTTTTATAGCAGTGTACACTTGCTAATTCAGGGTAAGCCCCGCCTCTCCTGAATCATTTCTCATAGACAATCTAAGCGTCTCTATCGCCCCTGCCTCCTCTTCTTTCATCTCGCAGATCAAAACAAGATTTTCCGAGCCTCCTGCCGGAATTGTTCCAATATAGGAAGCCAGATCATTTTCCAGCATCGTTGTCAATGCATATTTAGGCGAAGCTCCATTTAAAGATATTTTAAACTTTGTTCCTAACGAAAGCATGTCGAGGTTCAAATCCTGGCCGCCCGTATTCTGTACGTCAAAATTTAATATAATGAGTTTACATCCTTCCGATGCATTCATCGCAAAAACCAAATCATCTCCGGCCGCCTCCGGATAAACATCCTTTGCTTCATACCCTGTATAAGAAATAACAACTCCTTCCAAACCGCAAAATTCTTCTATGCTCTTATCCGCTGTTTCTTCCTGTTCCTGGCCGGATTCTTCTGTCACTTCCCCGCCGGCTTCTCCTTCTATCGGCTCATCTTCTGACTGCTGTTCCACAGGCTCAGCAGGTGCTGCCACCGGTTCTTCCTCCGTCGCGTCTTCCTCCGCCAGTCTACTATGATAATTTGCATCATATTTCAGCATCAGGCCCGCAGCATATTCTACAATCTGCGCGCTCTGCTCTTCCGTCAGCTCCGGTCCTGAAACACCACATGCCGGCAGAGACAATGCCGCCGCCATAATTCCTATGATTCCCAACCTATGCCACTTTTTCATAATAGTATCCATACCCTCCTCTATCATTCATAACCGTATTTTTTATTATACACCAGCTTTTCTTTTCTGAAAAGAGCAAGCTCAATTAATTTGTCTCCAATTCAAACCAGAAAGCAACTCCATTGTCATAATTAATTACCCCATAGTCATGATTCATGGATTCCATAATTGCCCTGACGATGGATAGTCCAATTCCGTTTCCTCCATATTCCCTCGTCCTCGCCTTATCCACTTTATAGAATTTCTCCCATAGATAGAGCAGACTTTCTTCCGGAATCGGTTCCCCTGTATTAAAAACGGACACTCTTACTTTATGATCCATCCGAATCAATCTGACATCTATAATCTTATCTCCCGCAGCATAGTTAATCGCATTGCTGAAATAATTGCCAAATACCTCTTCTATCTTAAATTCATCCGCCCATACATAGACTGCCCCCGGCGGATTTTCAAAGCGGACCTGAATCCCCTTTTGCTTCGTCAATATTTCAGCTGACTGAATATAGTTTTTAATCAATGCCACAATATCAAATCGTTCCATAGAAACTATATCGTTTCCGAACTCCAGCTGATTCAATGTCAACAGTTTCTTCACCATATTATTCATCTTAGCTGCTTCATCAATAATAACATCACAATAAAATTCGCGGCTTTCCGCATCGTCATTGATTCCCTCCTTCAACCCTTCCGCATAGCCCTGAATCAACGCAATGGGAGTTTTTAACTCATGGGAAACGCTCGCCAGGAATTCTTTTCTCATCTCATCAATCTCGTTTTTATGTTCAATATCTTTCTGCAGCTCGTTATTCGCCGTTTTCAGTTCGGATATTGTCACCTCCAACGTATTAGATAGTTCGTTAATATTATTTCCAAGAAGCGCAATCTCTGTCTTGCTGTTCCCGCAATATTTTGCATCAAAATCCAGCCTCGCCATCCGTTCGGAAATTTCCGTCAGTTCCAAAATGGGTTCTGTCACTTTGCTCGACACTCTTACAATGATTATGCCGCTGATCACCATCGCCGCCACTCCGATATAAGCCAGCAGGAGATTGGCAATCGCAACGCTGTCTCTGATTCCTTCTAATGCAGATCGGAAAAGAAATATATTTCCGTTATCAAAAACGCCCCATATTTCGATATATTCCGTCTGAGTACGGGAATCCGTGATTCTCTGTATCGTGTAATTTTCTCCGGTCTCCAGGATAGCGTCTTCCGTCTCTTCTGCAAAATTATTAAAAAAATTCTCCCAAAGCCTTTTACTTAAAATCTCCTGGTCGTTTCTTGAAGTAATCAGCATCCGGGAGTCCGCATCCAGCACGATCAAGCTGATATTATCTGTCTCAATGATTTTTTGAAGCTGTATATCGAATTGCTCGGTCATCGCATTGCCCGAACTAAAAGCGCGGTTTACAACTGTATATGCATTCTTCAAAGCTCCCATCTTGTCTCTCATATAAAATCGGCCGAGAAATGTTCTGTTAGTAAACCAGCAAAGCAAAATAGTCGCAGACATCAGCCCTATAAATATCATTGCAAACTGCTTTTTTATTGAGTATTTCATCTTCATAGCCATAGTTCTCCCAGTCTGCCGCTCTTATCATCGCTTCCTTTATTCCACCTCAAATTTGTATCCCATCCCCCAAATGGTTTTGATCAGTTTTCCTTTATTGCCCATTTTACTCCGAAGTTTCTTTACATGGGTATCTATCGTTCTTGCATCTCCAAAATAATCATAGTTCCATACACTGTTCAAAATCTTTTCGCGGGAAAGCGCAATTCCCTCATTCTCCATAAAATAAGACAAAAGCTCAAATTCCTTATAGCTAAGGTCTACTTGCCTGCCATCAATCAACACAATATGAGCCGCCTTATCCAACTGTATTCCCCCGGCATCCAGCGCTTCATCCGTGCTGACCTGATTTGTCCTGCGCAGAATCGCCTCCACTCTGGCCACCAATATTTTAGGGCTGAAAGGTTTTGAAATATATTCGTCTACCCCCAGTTGGAATCCAAGCAGCTCATCTCTTTCATCGCTTTTTGCAGTAAGCATAATAATCGGAACTTTGGAATAAGCACGTATTTCTTTGCATACCGCCCATCCGTCCACCTTTGGCATCATAACATCTAAAATCACCAGCGCGACATCCTTCTGTCCAAAAAAAATGTCCAATGCCGTACTGCCGTCCTCCGCTTCCACAACTTCATAATTATTTTTGACAAGAAAATCTTTTACTAATTTCCTCATCCTGCTCTCATCATCCACCACTAAAATTTTCAGCCTTTCCATAATATCACAAACTCCTTTTTACAGTTTTTATTCTCCGATATTATCCAAGCATCTATTTCTAACTGGTTTTCAGTATAACCGCTAATTATGTTAAAATTGTGAATTTTATTCGTCTATCATAAGATTTCTTTCTTTTTCCCGGATCACTTTCTCTCTCTCCGATAACTCCTGCTCCCACTGTGCGTATTTATTCACCAGATTACGTTTATAATTCAACACATTCGGATTATCGCTCGTATATGCGATATAAAACATCCCTCCAACTGCTATCGCGAGTACTATGTTCATGATAACGGAGATGATCAGGCTTTTCTTTGTATTACTTTTGGTTTTTTCCTGGATTCTCGGCTCCGGTATCCTGATATTATCCCCCACGCGGTGGGCAAATACGGTATATAATGCGACGGGCGGAACTTCTTCCGTCAGATCTGCCCTGCTGTTCAGTTCCCTTTGAAGCCTTTTTAAATATTCCCAGCCGACCGGAGTAACGAATATGCGGCTTTCTACCGCCTTTTTATAAACTAAGAGCATGTTCTCCGTTTTTCCCAAATCCATATGCTGTTCCAGATATTCAATTTTTTTCTCTTCCTGCCTTGCAGTCTCGGCATCTTCCGCCGTACCGAAGCAATACCCTTTCACAATATTGTTATTTTCACTCATGCTATCTTCCTTCACTCCCGCGGGCATTCGGTAAATAACTCGTTTAGAAAAGGGAAGCATCGACTTCCCTTTTACATCACTTACCCCAATTTTTATTATCCGCCCGTTCGATTACAGTTTAAAAATTTCCACATGTTTTTCCAGACTTTCCGATACCTTTTTCATCTGTTCCGAATTATCCGATATACCGGATACGATATTGGCAACCTCCGTTACTGCCGCGGATGCCTCTTCTGTGCTAGCCGCATTTTCTTCCGCAATGGCCGTCAGATTCTGTACAATATCGACAACATTGATGCGGGCTTCGTCCATTCTTCCCGTTTTTTGCGCAATCGCCGTAATCCCTTCTATGGAACTGTCGATCCCGCTTTTCACTTGCCGGAAAATCTGATTGGTCTTATCCACATTCTCGCTTTGCCGGCCGATAATATCTCTTACCACATCCATTGTTTCCACCGCTTTTTCCGAATCTCTGATCAGGGAATTTACAATGGATTCTATTTGTTTTGCCGATTCATCGGACTGTTCCGCCAGTTTTTGTATCTGAGATGCCACCACTGCGAAGCCCCGCCCCTGTTCTCCTGCTCTTGCTGCTTCGATGGAAGCATTTAAGGACAAAAGATTGGTTTCTTCGGCAATCGATGTAATAATTTCCGTTGCTTCCCGAATCTTAACAGCGGACTGGTTCGTCGTGTTAGTCTGTCCGTAAATAACTTCAATGGCATCTTTCGTTTTCCGGTTGATCTCTTCTAGGTTTGCGAGTATTTCCATCGCATCATCACTGGATTTTCGTATGGAGGAAGCATTATCTCTTAAATTTTCCACTTCTATATTTGTTTCTTCCACCATGCTTCCCATCAGAATAACATTTTCCGTAGCTTTCTGTGTCTCTTCAGCCTGAGAAGTCGCTCCATCTGCGATTTCCGTCACGGTTTTCTCGACTTCCGCCATATTTTCCGCTGTACTTTCCGCATTAGCATTTAAGTTCTCCGATGCGTGGTAAATCTCCAGACTTTCTTCTTTTATTCCTTCCGCCATCTGCCGGAGGCTTTCCCGCAACCTGGTAATGGCCCGGCTCATGCTTCCTGTTTCATCTTTTCTATGATTCAGTTTATCCTGTATATCGCTTTCCGTAAAATCCATATCTGCCATTTTTACCACAATATTCGTGATCTTATGAATTGGATTGACTGTAATGCCGGTTATCCATAAACCGAGCAATCCGAAAAAGACCAAGGCCAATATCGCCGTAAAACCGGTTTTCCTCAATATATAATCCACTACGGTAAAAACTTCTTCCTCATCCGCAGATATTACCAATATGTAACTGGCATTCACTCCCACATAATAAGCGGCATATTTGATAACGCCATTAAACTCATAACCGACCACATCCGGTTTCGGTATCTTGCCTGACCGGATATCTGCTACCAATGTTTTCACCACTTCATTTTCCACCGGCTGCCCTATTTTATCCGCCGTCGGATGATAAAGCATCGTTCCCTGCCCGTCCACCAGATATGCATAACTGGATGCTACGCCGTTGATTGATACCTCGCCAATCAGCTTCTGCAAATGAGCGGCATCCAAAACACTTTCATCCATTTGAACCGCCATATCCAGCATTTCGCCATATGCCTTTACCACATCGTTCATATAATTGCGGTTCATACCCGACAATTCTTCTTTTGTAACAGGTATGATCGATATGAGGAACAATGCGGAAACCATAATAATCATTCCAACCAGCAGCGCAACGATCCGCGTTCTGATGGAACTTAGCATGTGTACCTCCAAACCCTTCTCTTCTTTTTTCTCCACCCCGTATGCCTCCTACTGTATGAGTTCCGTGATAAGGAATCCTCCCACTCCGTGGGTCCCTCCTTACCTCGGGTACGTGATAAGGAATCCTCCCACTCCGTGGGTCCCTCCTTACCACAATACATGGAATAGGCGGGAGTCGAACCCGCGTCCAAAGACCCATTCCCTGTCCTTCTACTATCATAGTCAATTATATTCCATTCCCTCCTGTACCGGGAAATTGACAGCCCTGTACATTCAGTAGCTTCATGATACGCCCACAGGCTCAAAGCTTTGCCTGTGTCGTTTCCTACATCGTCGATGCCCGGTTCCTGGCGTGCAGGTGCGTCAGGGCGGACAGCTGCCATTAGGCAGCGAATGCTAAATTATCTTCAGCGTTTATATTTAGATTCGCGATTTGACGCATCGCCTGCGGATAGCTTCTCCAGCTGCAAGACCCCTGTCGAAACCTTTACTATCCCTTGGTCTATACAACGATCCGGTATTTTCTAATTATCCCGAATCCGTCTCTATTATATAATATTTTTCCGTGGAATTCAATTCATTATCCTCTCATTTTTATCTTCAATTCTTTTTCAGCCTCTCTCCTCTGATCCTTTTTCGCGATATCCTGGCGTTTATCATATAATTTTTTTCCTTTTGCAAGCCCTATTTCCACTTTTGCCCTGCCATCTTTAAAATATACTTGCAAGGGCACGAGAGTATATCCTTTTTCCGCTATTTTTCCCATTAATTTATTAATTTCTTTTTTGTGCAGCAGCAGCTTTTTTGTCCGAAGCGGGTCCTTATTAAAAATATTGCCTTTCTCATAAGGGCTTATATGCATTCCATATGCGAAAATCTCTCCATTCTCGATACGGATGAAGGACTCCTTAATGCTGCATTTCCCCATGCGCATTGATTTTACCTCCGTGCCATGCAATACGATTCCCGCTTCATATTTTTCCTCTATAAAGTAATCGTGATACGCTTTCTTATTGTTGGCGACCAGCTTCATTGCTTCACTCATCACAATCATCCTCCACAAAGTCCACTGTTCTTGTAAAACGGTCTGTCCGCTCTACTACAATGGATATTCTCTGTCCCAGTTTATATTTTTTCCCCGTATCTCTTCCTACCATTTCATAATTGGCCTCATCATAATAAAAATAATCGCCTTTTAAAACGGATACGTGGATCAGTCCCTCTATCGTATTCGGAAGTTCCACATACAGTCCCCAGCTCGTAATGCCGGAAATAACCCCTTCATAATGTTCTCCGATATGATTTTCCATATATTCCGTCTTTTTCAGTTTATCCGTCTCCCGTTCCGCTTCCTCGGCGCGGCGTTCCATTTTGGAAGAACGTTCGGCTACGTGGGGAAGAATCGCTTCGTAATGGTCGATGCGGTTTTCTTTTAACCGGTTCCGCAAATGTTCCTTGATGATTCTATGGATCTGCAAATCAGGATACCTTCGGATCGGAGAGGTAAAATGGCAGTAATATTTGCAAGCCAGGCCGAAATGCCCTGTACAATCCACGGAATATCTGGCCTGTTTCATACTTCGAAGGGCCAGACGGCTGATCAGCGCTTCCTCCGGCGTTCCCTCTGCTTTTCCCAGCAGCTTCTGTATCTCTTTCGGATGTACCTCTTCCTTAGCTGTTTTGATGCCATATCCAAAATTGCTGATAAAAATTCCAAGCTGGTTGATCTTCTCCGGATCTGGATTATCGTGCGTCCTGTATACAAAGGGCAGTTCCATCCAGTAGAAATGCTGCGCTACCGTTTCATTGGCCAGCAGCATAAAATCCTCGATAATCTTCGTAGCCGTATTTCTTTCATACGGTTTTACATCGACAGGCCTTCCTTCTTTATTCAGCACAATTTTTGTCTCCGGAAAATCAAAGTCTATAGATCCTCTCTTTTTCCGCTTTGCCCTGAGTATGCCGGATAAAACCTCCATTTCTTCAAACATGGGGACGAAATCTTCATATTTTTTGCGTTCCTCGGGATCCTTATCCTCCAGTATCTTCTTTACGCTCGTGTATGTCATGCGCCGGTCTACGCAGATTACCGATTCCACGATCCGGTAATCTTTCACTTCTCCTGCGGCATCTATCCTCATCAGGCAGCTCAATGCCAGCCTGTTTTCTCCAGCGTTTAAAGAGCATATCCCATTGGAGAGTCTATGGGGCAGCATAGGGATCACCCTGTCTACCAAATATACGCTGGTGCCTCGTTTCAATGCTTCTCTGTCCAAAGCGGAATTTTCCTGTACGTAATTCGTCACATCCGCAATATGAACGCCCAGCAAAAAATCCTCCCCGTCTCTGGACAGGCTTACCGCATCGTCCAGGTCTTTTGCATCTTCTCCGTCAATCGTCACCATTGCCAGTCCGCGCAAATCTTCCCTGCCCTGCATATCCGCCTCGGACACCTCCTGACCCACACGGCATGCCTGGTTTAAAACCCTTTCGTTAAACTCCATGGGAATGTCAAAACTTCTGACAATAGAAAGGATATCCACTCCCGGATCGTTCAGATGTCCGAGAATCTCTATCACTTTTCCTTCCGGCCTCTTTCTTTCACCGCCATAAGATATCAGTTCCACCACTACTTTATGCCCGTCAACCGCCCCTTTGGACTGTTCGCTTGGAATAAAAATATCCGTCGCCAGTTTCGTATTGTCAGGGATCACAAATCCAAAGTTTTTTCCCTTCTGGAAAGTTCCCACCACTTGCGCCATCCCTCTTTCCAAAATCTTTACGACTTCGGCTTCCTGTCGTTTTCCACTCTGTTCGGGCAGCAGCCTTACCTGGACAGTATCGTTATGAAAAGCGCCGTTCACCCTGTCTTCCGGAATAAACAGATCAGTCTCCCTTCCTTCCACTTCCACAAAGCCAAACCCTCTGGCATTGCTGATAAAAGTCCCTTTTATCATATCTTTTCCTGACTTTACATACTTTCCTTTTTCCGTAATGCCGATCCGGCCTTCCCGTAAAAGCTCATCCAGCAGTTCACGAAACTGTCCTCTCTCTTCCTTTGACACCTGCATGAAAACAGCCATTTCTTTTTCTTTCATGGGAACATAAATTTCATCCTGTATCAGTTCACATATAATTTTTTTTCTTTTTTCCTGTAATTGTTTATTCATTTTCCTCTATTCCTTATTTCCTCTGCCCTCATAACACCCTTATCATTATAGGCCTTATAACACAAAAAACGCCCTTGATTTCTGCAAGAGCGCTTTCGTATCTTTTCTTAAAATACATTGAGATTCAAAATAACCGCTAAAATAATGAAACCGACAGCCAGATACTTCGTGACCTTTACCAGCGTTCCTTCCATGGAACGCCCTTTGTTCTTTCCCCAATAAGTCTCCGCCGCACCGCTGATCGCGCCTAAACCTGCCGATTTTCCTTCCTGCATCAATACTAATATAACCAGCGCTATACAAATTATAATAAATACTACCAATAATATCGTTCTCAGAACCTGCATTTTTCTCTCCATTTCTGCACGGCTTTATCGTGCATAGTAAGTTTGTGGACGCCGTGCAAACACAAACCCGAGATTGAAAATTTTTATTTTTCAATCTTTACATCTCCTAGTACACGTGGAATTTAGTCTATCATAATTTTTTTAAATAATCAAGTGTTTTATGGAAATCAACTTTAAAAAGTACGTATATCGTACTCGAAACAGGGGACATATAAGGGGTGACTACACCCCTTATAAAAGATAATATTATAACAGATTTTGTAAGTTTAATTAGATTTTACCTTTTAACAAAAACATTGGGTTTACGGATATATATAGAACATACCCGAAAGTGTTGAACCATCATTTGCCTTCGAAAAGCACACTGCATATTTTGTTCCTGGATCAAGATTATAAAACCTGACCATTTTCCAATCCTTAGAGTTAAAGCTATATGATGTTACGATTGTTCCCTGACCAGAACCTTTCATTAAATATACCGTATAATTGTTACTTGCTGCCGTCCATTTGTCACGTTCTGCCTTGGTATCAACATAATATTGGGAATATCCTGAAAAATTATATTTCGTATAGGAATATTCATATGAAATTTCAAAATCCCCAGAATACTTTCCCTTGCTCCAGTCCCAAGTCTGATTAGGCATTGATGTTGCTCGGGCGTTTTGAATTCCTAATACCTCTTCCAACGTTTTTCCCGTTTCCAAAGTTGGTTTCCCTGCATCAATACTGATAATTTGTTCTGCACTCACCCCTGCCGATGTCTCAGCCGCAAATACGTTTGACGAGTTAGCCACTACAAGTATAATCGACAATACCGAAATTATGTATTTCATTTTTCCTTTCATATTTTTATTCCCTTTCCTTCCACAATTCATCTGTAGTATATTATTATCTTTCCCCCTTCCACATCAAACAGCCTATTATCTGAATAATTACTAAAAATATAATTACCAAAACAATCCATTTTCATTATCAGTGCTATCTGCATTATTTTAATAGTAATCCCAAAGTGAAAATCCAGAAACGGAACTGTAAAACCTTTTATCAAAGGTATTCCCAAATTTAACAACAAAGAAAAACTAAACTCCATAATGAAACTGACTAGAGTAGATATAATTAACAGCTTTCCCATAAAACTCTGCTGTTTACCATATATTTTTATAATTTCTAATATAATAAAAATAAAACATATGACATATGCCACCAACATGATATAACCATACTTTGCTGCCAAAAGAGTAAGTGGGTAATCTATAATACTTTTATAACTATCAACATTCGTGCCTCCCCTCCCACATGCTACAGAATTTTTCATAATCTCCCAAGCAAAAAATCCTTTTTGATTCAACCGCAAATTATCCATTTTCATGATTACAGAACAAATAAGTATGCCCAGACAAGGAATTGAAACAAAGATATACCCTAATCCTTTTTTAGCGATGCCCAGCCAATCATTTCTTATTATCATCATGCAAATTGTCCAACCAATGACCGTCAATGCTATCATTCCAGAAAATGATTGTACATAATATGCAGTAAATATCGGGATCATAAAAATCACCATAACTATTACAAGACCTACCACCTTCTTATCTTTTACTCTATCAATACAGCAACAACATAAATACGGTAGTAGAAGAAGCATTTCATTTATCAAGTTTACCTTACTGGTAAAAAAGAAAAAATATAAAATAATACAAATTATTATAATACTTATATAAGCATTTAAAGCAAACTTGTTTAGTTTTCCTTCTCCAGCCCAATCATTTTGAAACAGCCAGAATCCCCCTAATCCCCCAGCCAATATTCGAACAAAAGATTTTACCAAATGAGAAGAATCACCTGTAATTTCCAATACCGCAAAATACTCACATATGGAAAATATGATAATTGGAAAAGCGACTGTAAAAATCAGCATCTTATCGCACTTCGGCTGATAAGCTTCATTTAACTGTTCTCCAATAATATACGGATCACCCATATCCTGTAAAGCCAAGTTTATTGCTTCTTCTTCTGCCATACCCTGTCCAATAAAAGCATCAACACTACCACATATATGATTTTCAAATTCTATTTTGACAGCATGACAATAATTCTTCCATTTTATACAACTGCACACCGTTTCTACATAATTCTCTATCGTATTATTCACCTTTATCCCCCTAGTACATAGTTAATTATGGAAGAGTACTCTTTCCAGTTTTGAATTTTGTACTCTAAACGATTCTTTCCCTCTTCTGTGATTTGGTAATATTTTCTTACCTGCCTGGTATCCTCCGCTTTTTCGTAGGATACCACACATCCTTCTTTTTCCAGGGTATGTAACAAAGGGTACAGTGTACCTGCTTTTAAAACAAATTTCTGCTTTGAAACATTATTTATCTTCTGTATCAACTCATATCCATACATGTCTTTTTCTTCCAATATTTTCAATAATAGCATATCAATATTGCTGTTTTGGAAAATCTTATTTCCCATTTCCGTCATCATCTTCCTTTATATAGTATATAGAATTTCTTTATATTGAAATTATATCGAAGTTCTATATAGATGTCAAGAATTAGCAGTGTCACAATTTAAAAAATAACCAAATATTTTTCACCTTTTCACTAAATTCCCAAGCCCCGCCAAAACCTGTCACTTATTCTCCGATTTCCACTTGGCACATCTTCATAGTCAAGAGCGCTGCCGCATGGCTCTCCGGCGTCACGCCCGCACAGCAGGAAGCATCCACGCAGATTCTTGCTTCCGGCACCGCCGTTTTCAGCAGCAGCGCATTTGTCACCACACAGATATCCGTGCATAATCCGACCAATTCGATCTCTATTTCCCCTTTTCCGCTCTCTTCCCGCAGCTTTCGCACCAGCTCTTCGGAACCGAATAACGGTTTGTCAATCAAAACTGCTTCGGGCATTGCCTGGGCCACTTCTCTGCGAATCTCCCATCCTTCCGTTCCTTTTATGCAATGTTCTACCGGCAGGTATTTTCCCTCCGGCGTTTCCAGATAGTCCTTCCCATGTGTATCCCTGGTGGCATAAATGCAGTCCGGAGGATAACTATGTATTTTTCGTATCACGTTGCCCACAATACCGGCCGCCTCCGCCGTTCCTAATGCTCCATCAATAAAATCATTCTGCATATCCACTACTACCAATATCTTTTTCATGGTTTTCATCCTCCTAAAACGTGCGCCGCTTTAACGGCAAACTTCCACTACACGGGCCTGCGCATCGCACCCCGGTGCATAAAAAATCCGGCGGCCATGTAGCCGCCGAATTTAATATATCCTCGAATCCTTCCATTGTCAATCGTTTTATATCTTATTAAAGGGTTCTTTATAAGCACCGACTTCTCCCAGTTCTTCTTCAATCCGAAGCAGCTGGTTATATTTTGCCACCCGGTCCGAACGGCAGGGGGCGCCGGTTTTAATCTGTCCGGCATTCACCGCCACCGCCAGATCCGCGATAAAAGTATCTTCCGTTTCCCCGGATCGATGGGAAATCACTGCCCGATATGCATTCTTATGGGCCATCTCTATCGCCTCCATGGCTTCTGAGACCGTACCGATCTGGTTCACTTTTACCAATATGGCATTGGCCACCTGCAGCTTAATTCCGGCATCCAGGCGTTTCGTATTGGTCACAAACAAGTCATCTCCCACAAGCTGTATTTTTCCGCCGAGGCGCCTTGTCAATTCCTTCCATCCGTCCCAATCGTCCTCCGCCAGCCCGTCTTCAATGGAAATAACCGGGAATTTTTCGATCAGGTCTTCATAATAAGAGATCATTTCCGCCGTATCCCGCACCACTTCGCTGCCTTTCAATCTGCTTTCCCCTGGGAAATGGTACATACCCGTTTTTTCATTATACAATTCGCTGCTCGCCACATCCAGCGCGATCTTGATATCCTGTCCCGGAATATACTTACTCGTCTCAATGGCTTCCACGATCAGGGAAAGAACGGCCTCCGCATCCGGTAGATCCGGCGCAAATCCGCCTTCATCGCCAACCCCGGTGGAAAGTCCTCTGTCATTCAATATTTTTTTCAGGTTATGATAGATCTCAGCACAGATGCGCATCCCTTGTGCAAAGCTCTCCGCCTGCACTGGCATGATCATAAATTCCTGAAAATCCACCGTATTCGCCGCATGCTTTCCCCCGTTCAAAATATTCATCATCGGAACGGGAAGCAGCCTGGTATGCGCGCCGCCGAGATATCGGTAAAGCGGCATTTCCAGCGCTTCCGCCGCCGCTCTTGCACAGGCCATGGACACGCCCAGCGTAGCATTCGCCCCCAGGTTCCCTTTATTATCCGTTCCGTCCGTTTCCACCAATATCCGGTCGATCATCCCCTGATCCATCACGTTCTTACCGACCAGCGCATCCCTTAGCTTTGTATTGATATTTTTGACCGCATTTTTTACGCCAAGCCCAAAATATCTGG
>ERZ779626.1032-NODE-1032-length-13606-cov-4.886060_pt1 | contig 13606 bp, 18 predicted proteins | sample MGYA00514209_ERZ779626 | MGnify/ENA primary metagenome ERZ779626 (study PRJEB29562, sample SAMEA4376713) | mouse gut metagenome | isolation source: Cecum | study: EMG produced TPA metagenomics assembly of the A DSS colitis mouse model was used to assess the...
GATGATCGCCGGATATGCCGCCAACAATTTTTTTGGCTTTCAGCAGGCGGCAGTGACACCGGTTATGTTTGTGATCCTGGGGATGCTGTCGGCAATTGTACGGCTTTCCCCGCCCCAATGTTCTGCAAAAGGAGACATATCGGCATGTCCTGCTCCTATACAAAGCTCCTATACAAACTGATTTTTTTGTTGACAACAGATTGCAGATATGCTATCCTATTTAAGCATGTGATGAACACATGCAGAAAATAAAGCAGAGTATCCACTCTCACCTTACGGCAAGCGGGCTGGTAAGGTTATCGATTCGAATTTTCTGAAAAGTCTCCCACAGGTTCGAAAGATGTTTACTGCGGTGAGAAGGGCGATATTTTTTATATGGCCGGCGGAGAAGGATTGTCAGGTGGATAGTTATGCTATCCACTTTTTTCTTATGGAGGTGCACGACCATTAGCGACTTAATGATTAACGAACAGATTAGGGACAAGGAAATACGTCTGATCGGGGAGGACGGCACGCGGCTTGGTATTGTGGCTACGAAAGCAGCCCTGAAGATGGCGGAGGATGCAGGGCTTGATCTTGTAAAGATAGCGCCTACGGCGAAGCCTCCCGTATGCAAGATCGTCGATTACGGTAAGTATAAGTATGAGATGGTCAGAAAAGAAAAGGAAGCCCGGAAGAAGCAGAAGACTATTGAGATCAAGGAGATCCGCTTATCCCCTAATATTGATACCAATGATCTGAATACAAAGATCAACGCTGCCAGAAAATTTCTCGGCAAGGGCGACAAGGTAAAAATTACACTTCGGTTCCGGGGACGTGAAATGGCTCATATGAATAACAGCAAGCATATTCTTGACGATTTTGCGGCGAGTCTTTCGGACATTGCGGTGGTTGAGAAGGCTCCTAAGGTTGAAGGCAGGAGCATGACAATGTTTTTAACTGAAAAGCGTTAATTCGCAGAAGTTAAAATAGATTAATTAAAGATTAGGAGGAACTTGATATGCCAAAAATGAAGACAAGCAGATCGGCTGCAAAGCGTTTTAAAGTGACAGGAACAGGTAAGCTGAAGAGAAACAAAGCCTACAAACGCCATATCTTGACCAAGAAAAGTGCGAAGACAAAGCGCAATCTCAGAAAGCCTGCTATGACGGATGCAACTAATGTAAAGAATATGAAGAAGATTCTGCCCTATTTATAAGTCAGGTAAGGAGGAGAAGACATGGCAAGAATAAAAGGTGGTTTGAATGCCAAGAAAAAGCATAATAGAGTATTGAAGCTTGCTAAGGGATACAGAGGTGCAAGAAGCAAGCAGTACAGAGTAGCGAAGCAGTCTGTAATGCGCGCTCTGGCCAGTTCCTACGCAGGAAGAAAAGAAAGAAAGCGTCAGTTCCGGAGACTGTGGATCGCCAGAATCAACGCTGCGGCAAGGATGAACGGACTTTCCTACAGTCAGTTTATGTATGGCCTGAAGCTGGCCGGTGTTGAGATCAACAGAAAGATGCTGGCTGAGATGGCAGTGAATGATGCGGACGGATTCAGGACGCTGGCAGATCTTGCCAAGAGCAAGGTGGCATAATAAATATTGAAAAATAATTTTGGATATGAAAAATGCTATGCGCGGGTTTTATCTGTTGCATAGCATTTTTGCAATATCTGTGGCAGGGGCAGGAATATGCCGTCGGAGCAGGGGATGACAGTGCAGGGCAGTGTTGCAGGAGGGCGCCGAGTGGAATTCTATGCAGGGTGATCTGGAAAAGCACGGAGGCCAGCGGTTTGGGGGAGGAGTTAACGCTGATTATGATATATATTACATCTGTTGCTATGAAGGCGGAAGCAAAAAAAGAGCCGCAAAACCATGATTTTCAAAAATCAACAGCTTTGCGGCCTTTTGTCCAAAAGCAGATAACGGGAGTCGAACCCGCCTTTCCAGCTTGGGAAGCTAGCGTTCTACCGATGAACCATATCTGCAAATTATCTGACGAAGATTATTATAACACACAAAAGCTCATTTGACCAGCATTTTTTTTAGTAGGCGGGAATATTATTCCGCAAAGCGGAAAAACTGTTTTTCGTGATTAGGATCATGGGCTTTTGCCGGATCGGCGGAAGCGTATTCGAGGCCGCAGCAGCGGCAGAGGGCAGGGGAAAATGAAGCTTTCCTTTCGATGGTATGGAAAAGAAGATGCGGTGACTCTGAGAAATATCCGCCAGATACCGGGAATGAGCACGATTGTCAGCGCCGTTTATGATGTGCCTGTCGGTGATGTGTGGAGCAGGGAGAGCATTGCCGATTTAAAAAGACAGATCGAGAATGAGGGTATGGGCTTTGAAGTGGTTGAGAGTATTCCCGTTCACGAGGACATCAAGCTGGGAAAGAGGACCAGAGACCGCTATATTGCTAACTACTGTGAGAATATCCGACGCGTGGCGGAGGCGGGCGTGAAATGTGTCTGCTACAATTTTATGCCCGTGTTCGATTGGACCAGAACGGAATTAGAGCATGTACTGCCGGACGGTTCCACTACTTTGGCCTACTATCAGGAACAGGTGGACAGAGTCGATCCTTTAAAGAGCGACAATGATCTGCCCCTGCCGGGCTGGGATGCCAGCTATTCCCGCGAAGAGCTGAGGCAGGTGGCGGCAGAATACCAGTCCATGACGGAGGAAGGGCTGTGGGAGAATCTGCAATATTTCCTGGAGCGGGTGATTCCTGTCAGCGTAGAGTGCGGTATTAATATGGCGATTCATGAGGATGATCCCTGTTGGAGTATTTTCGGATTACCCCGGATTATCACCAACGAAAAAAATCTGGATCGCTTTTTAAGGCTTGTGGATGTGCCCAACAACGGCATTACCCTGTGCACGGGCTCTCTGGGCTGCTCGGGGCATAATGATGTAGCTGCCATAGCCGCCAAATATGCCGCCATGGGGCGCATACATTTCGTTCATATGAGGAATGTGGCGGTGCTGCCCCGGGGAGAAGGCTTCGAGGAACGGGCTCATTTGTCCTCCTGCGGTACTCTGGACATGTATGCTATAATGAAGGCATTGTATGACAATAGATTTGACGGATATATCCGCCCTGACCATGGCAGAATGATCTGGGGAGAGACCGGCAGACCCGGTTATGGTTTATATGACAGGGCACTGGGCGCCGTCTATCTGAACGGCTTGTGGGAGGCCATTGAAAAGGGGGATAGATAATCCTTTTTGAATATACTTTGACGAAATTAAAAGCCTGAGTCCCGACTTTGGTGCTGGAAAGAAAAGCCAGGATGAGTTATAATCGATTTATTGCGGTATGGGGAGGGATCAGGCGATGCATTATGTAATAGGGGATGTGCACGGGTGCTATAATGCATTAATGAGATTGTTAAAAAGGCTTTGTCTTACATCGGAGGACATAGTCTATTTTGTGGGTGATTTCGTGGACAGGGCGCCCACGCATGAGGAGATGCTGAAAACAAATCAGTGGGTGTGTGAGCATATTTCGGAGGAAGGGCAGTTCCGGGCGGTGCTCGGCAACCATGATTTGGATATGCTGGACACATACCGGGAGCTGGCGGCATATGAAGGAATGCCGGAAATGTCCATGCTGACCACGGAGGATACCCTGGAAAGTATCAGAAATGTGACTAAAGTTCTTCGGAAGCTGCCGCTGTACCGACAGGTGGAGTCGGGAGGATATCGAAATATTATCACACATTCCTGGGTCTGTGACGCTTGGGGAAATACAGCCATTGGGGAGGATGGGAGCATCAGGGAGGATTTCAGCATCAATGAATCCCTGTGGGACAGGTGCCATTCGGTACGGGACTGTCCTGCTTTCTGCAGGGTCATTCACGGTCATACCATCACCTCCAGCAGCTATTATGAGGTGTCCCAAAAGGGGGTGCGAAACAGAATTGCGCGGCTTGGGGATACCAACATAAACATCGACTGCGGCTGTTTTATGGGGTTGAGCAATGGGGGAAATCTGGCGGCCTTTTGCCTGGAGGACGGAATGGAATTTTATGCCTATGACAGCGAGGACGTGCAGGCAGAATACAGGGAGCTTGCCAGGTTGTCGAGGAAGCCCTATAAGCTGAAGGATTATCAGATTTTTCTGGCGTGTAATCCACTGAAAGAGGCCGCGGTTTTTCAGGATGACTCACCGTTTACAAAATATGCATTGGAAAGGCTCACAGCCGATTATGGTCTGGACTGCTCTGACAGGGAGAGGTTTTCCCTGGAATGCCGTGATTACATGCGCTGGGGGAGCCGATGTGTGAAAAGGTCTAATTCCATAGATAGAAGATTTGTTCTGTGGAGAGAGTAGCCTGTCACCGTTTGCAGATATCCGCCGCAAACTCAGCTATGATCCGTAAAGGCGGCGATTAGTCCGTATACAGCACTTTTCTGTTCCGGGGTGAGAGCCACCCACTTGTCAAACAGCTCCTTTTGCTCAGGGGTGAGCACCGTCAAATCGCCGTCCGTAAAGAACTGGGACATGGTGATGCCGAAGCCGTCGCAGATCGCTTCCAGGGTGGAGATAGAAGGAACCGTGTTGCGCCGGAATATATTTGCCAGGGTGGACTGGGAAAGCCCGCATTTTTTAGACAGCCTGTACTCTGTCCAGCCTCTTTCATCTAAGAGCTGGCGCAGTCTCTGATGTGCATCCATTCGACCATATCCTCTTTTTTTGTACTTATTTTACGGCTTTTTTGAAAAGTATTATACAAAATACTTGTATTGTAACTGCTGCTATGATAAACTGTAGTCGTAATAGCCGTTCGTAATCAAATCGAAAAGGAGGGGCTTGGATGCTGGGCGATGTAACGATCAGAAAAAAGGAAGAGGATATGACTGACCTGCAGAGGAGGCTGAGTATCTTTCTGAGAGAACAGAGTGCACAGTATGATGCAGAATATGAGGAAGCCAGGGCTGCTGAGGACTGGGACAGGGCTTCGGCTGCTCTTCTGAGCATGGCAGAGGTTACGGATGTAGAAAGACGGGTAGGAATCACGAAAAGGGTAAAGTATTATGAATGGATTGATGAGATAGCACGCAACGCAAAGGCGGCTGATGCCCAAGGCCGGACGGAGGAGAAGGGACCAGGCGAAGCTTCTTTCTGGAAAAGGAAAAAGAGAAAGAAATGACAGCCTGAAACCATTGAGAGAAGCGGTGCCTTGGCAGCACGGCTTCTTTTTAATTTCCGCCTGAAAAGCAGGCGGCGGATCATTATACGATACAGATCTATGCTAAAGAGTATTGTTGAAGGCGGCAATCATGGTGTAAACGGCAGACTTCTGCTCCGGAGTAAGGGTCACCCAACGGTCAAATAATTGCTTCAGCTCCGGGGTAAGCTCCACCATATCATCGTCCGCAAAAAATTGTGACAGGGTTATACCGAAGCCCTTGCAGATGGTCTCCAGCGTAGCGATAGATGGTACCGTATTGCGGCGGAATATATTAGCCAGCGTGGACTCGGAGAGCCCACAGTTTTTAGACAGCCTGTACTCTGTCCAGCCTCTTTCGTCTAACAGCTGGCGCAGCCTCTGATGTGCATCCATTCGACAATATCCTCTTTTTTGTTTCTATTCTAACCCTTGTTTGAAATTGGAAATACAAAATATATGTATGGTTATTGCCGCTAAAATGAGAAGCAGCTATGGAAAATTCTGGAACTGTAACTGGACCCGGGCCGCTGTTCCCAAAGAAGAAGGAAAATACTTTTCATATGGATGTATGTTATGATACAATGACCTTGTTCAAAGAATGAAAAGGCCCGGTGGCCGCTGCGAAGGAGGATATCAAGAAATGCTTTTTGAAGATATGGACAGGATTGTTTTTGCAGGGGATTCGGTGACGGATATGGGAAGCGCCCAGCCGGTGGGAGAAGGCCGGTTTGATGATTTGGGACAGGGCTATGTGAGGGTGGTGGATAACCTGCTTGCAGTCTGGTACCCGGAGAGAAAGATCCGTGTGACCAACTCCGGAATATCCGGCAATACCAGCCGGGATCTGCTGGCCAGATATCAGAGGGATGTGGTGGATTTAAAGCCTGACTGGGTTTCTATCTGCATCGGGATTAATGATGTGTGGAGACAGTTTGACTCACCGGCCATTGTGGATGCCCAGGTGATGCCGGAGGAATATGAAGCCAATGTGGAAAGGATGATATTGGCAGTGAAGGGCAGTGTGAAGGGTATTTTTATTCTTTCCCCTTATTATATGGAGCTTGACCGTCAGGATCCTATGCGTGCCAGGATGGACGAGTATACAAGGATCTGCAGGCAGCTGGCCGAAAAGCATCAGTGTATGTTTGTGGATTTCCAGAAGATATATGATGACTTCTGCTCCGTTCGCCATTCCTCCTGTGTGGCCTGGGATAAGATTCATCCCAACCAGGTGGGAGCAACGCTGATGGCCAGGGCATTTCTGGAAAAATGCGAATTTGCGTTTTCATAAAAAGGCAGTATTTCAAAGATACAGGGATCAGAGCAGTATTTTGCCCGATTCTGTGCAGATGCAATATCCGTTTTTGCACTGCCCAGAATCGGGTTGAAAATTGTAGTGATGAGTTCGTCTTGGGGAAAGCGGCATTCAGCGGCTGGGGATCTTCAGCACCTGACCGATGCTCAAGTTGTCGCTGGACAGCCCGTTCAGCTTTTGGATGGCTTCCACTGTAGTATCGAATCTTCTGGACAGAAGCCAGAGAGTATCACCGGCCCTGACGGTATATTCGAAATAGGAGGTGTCTGTGTCGGCGGGAATCTTCAGCACCTGGCCGATATTGAGCAGATCGCTGGTAAGGCCGTTCAGCTGCTTAAGCGCTTCCACCGTTGTGCCATACCGTTTCGCGATGAGCCACAGACTGTCTCCGGGCTGTACTACGTATTCTCTGACGCCTGGCTGGGGACCGGGGAAGGGCACATTCTGGCCGATGCCAAAGTATACCTCATACAAATTTTTCCAGGTAAGGGGTCCCACGATGCCGTCCGGAGTGATTCCCACGGCCTGCTGGAAGGCGGTGACGGCCTGCCTGGTTCCGGGGCCGAAGACGCCGTCCTGAGCCGGGGCGGGGATACCGGGATAAAACAGGGCCGCCATATTCAGGAGGTACTGCAGGGTAATCACATCAGGGCTTTTAGAACCCTGGCGAAGTATGGAGGAGGGCGGCACTGTTCCTATACCTAAGGAGGTGCCTTCGCTGTCCAGCTCTGCCAGTCTGGTTACGGCGGCGTAGATGCCGGAAATCTTATACCAGGTGGCTTTTCCTGCGATACCGTCCGGGGAGAGGCCGAAAACGCTCTGGAATTTAGTTACGGCAGCTTTGGTGCTGTCCCCGAAGGTGCCTGCGGGGTCGGTGATCACAGGAATGGCCGGATAGTTTCTCCGGATCCTTCCCAGATAGGTTTGGATCGTCTGCACGTCCAGACCGGTGCTGCCCTGCTTGAGGGGTGTGCCGGGGTAGGAGGACAGGATGCCTGTGATTGTATTAGTGGATGAGATCTCCACATCCTGAGGGTAGTAGGTTCGCAGGATCTGCAGGGGAGTACGGCCCTGATTGGCCAAGGTTACGGTGCCCCACTGGGAAAGGCCCCTGCAGGTCACAGTGGTCCCATTGCAGAAGGATGTGAAGAAGGGTGCGTCCTGGCTGGGCCGCCGGACAAATTCATTAAAGATATTGTCCACAATTCTGCTGATGGATTCGTAGATGGGGCGTCCCGGAATAAATGCCTGGTCATATGCGGTGCTGTTGGTAATGTCGTAGTTATAGCCCCGGTTTCTGTACCATTCCGTAAAGATCCGGTTCAGGGCAAAGGTAATGATGGCGTAAATGTTGGCAGTCAGCGCAGCCTCCGGCCAGGTGGGATAGATCTCGCTGCTGGCCGCATTCTTCACGTAATCGGGGAAGGATACCTGTACATTGGAGGCGGAGGAGCCGGGAGCCCCCAGATGGACGGTGATGGGATTGGGAATCACCACCTGCCGCAGGATTCTGGCGCTGTCCGTGGTGCCTTCCTGATTCCGGGGGGTACGGGAGGCCACAGCGGGCTGGCCCACAAAGATCCTGGTTTGCTGGGGACGGCGCTGCATCTGTTGCATGGGAACCAGCTCCAGAGGCAGAAGAGCGGTCTCTCCCTCATAGATGGGGATGTCGGAGACATAGACGGTGTTAAAGCCCGTCTCCCGGACCAGGACATTGTAGCTCTTATAGGGCAACTCCATAAAATACTGATTTTGGGAAAAGCTTTTATCCAGTGTCTCCAGGGGGACCTTGAGGGTTTCCCCGCTTTCATCCGTTGTCAGATCATAGACGACGCTGCCCTGGGAATCCAGGATGCTGACCTGCACTCCTGCCAGAGGAACAGCCTCCTGGGCCGTCTGCACCTGTACGATCAGATATCCGATAGCCATAAAATAGTTTTCTCCTTATTTCCTATAATGAATAAAATATGAAGGAAGGCCGGGGAAGGTGACAAAAGCATAGCGCAGCCGCGGGTGGCGCGGCATGAAGTGGAGCCGCTTGTGCGCAAAATGCAGCGCAGAAACGGAAAAATGGAGGTTAATATGGAACGAGAATTTTTATATGACCGGGATCACGTAATTGTTGACACAGACAAGGGAAAGGTCCGGGGATACCGCTATGACGGTATATCTATTTTCAAGGGGATTCCTTATGCCCATGCCCGCAGGTTTCATGCGCCGGAAGCGGTGAAGCCCTGGGAAGGGGTTATGGATGCCACAAGCTACGGGTATGTGTGTCCTTTGCTTGAAATGGGAAAGCCCGGCGGAGAGCTGATGGTGCCCCACAGATATTGGGTGATGGATGAAGATTGCCAGAATCTGAATATCTGGACGCCGGAATGTGACGGCGGAAAGCGCCCGGTGCTGGTATGGCTTCACGGCGGCGGCTTTGAGGCCGGGTCGGCCATCGAGCAGATCGCGTATGAGGGAGAGAGCATGTGCCGGGAGGGACAGGCGGTGGTGGTGTCTATCAACCATCGGTTAAATATTCTGGGATACTTTGACCTTTCGGATTTCGGAGAGGAGTATGCCAATTCCGGAAATGCAGGCGGGGATGACATTGTGGCGGCTCTTAGGTGGATTCATGAAAACATAGCGGCTTTTGGGGGAGACCCGGAAAATGTGACGATTTTCGGCCAGTCCGGCGGGGGAGCCAAGGTCACGGTGCTTTTGCAGACCCCGGCGGCGGACGGCCTGTACGCCAAAGGGATCAACATGAGCGGCACTATAGATCAGCTTTTTGCGGAAAGCGACGAAACAGGTCAGGAGCTGGCCATGGAGATTATGGCGGAGCTTGGCATCGACGGAGACATCCGGGAGCTGGAGGAGGTGCCCTATTCTGCTTTGGCGGAGGCCTACAATACGGTGAAGCCCGGACTGGCGGCGGCAGGAAAATATGTGGGCTGTATTCCCCGGGCCAACGGGTTTTATGCAGGCTCTCCGGACCGGATCGGCTTTAGGAAGGAGACGGCCCATATACCCATGCTGATCGGCTCCACCTACGGAGAGTTTACGGCCTTTGCTGCTCCGGAAGTCCGCAAGGAACAGCTGACGGAAAATCAGGGGGCGGCCATGGTGACGGAAGCGCTGGGGCTTTCGGCGGCGCAGGAGCTGCTGCCGCTGTACAAATCCGCATATCCCCACAGGAATCCGGTGGATCTGCTGACGCTGGACTTTATTTTCCGGCTGCCGGGCCAGCGCTATATCCGAAACAGAAGCGCTCTGAATAAGTGTACCTATTCTTATCTTTTTGACCTGGATATGCCTATAAACGGCAGGACCGTACCGGCACACTGCGCGGATATTCCCTTTGTGTTTCACAACACACAGCTGGTGCCCTCCACTCAGATCCCGGGAGTCACGGAAAAGCTGGAGAAGCAGATTTTTGACACGGTGATGGCCTTTGCCAGAACAGGAAGCCCGGAGAATCCCGCAATACCCCATTGGCCGGCCAGCGCCCCGGAGACGGAAAATGCGATGATATTTAATGAAAATACGTATCTTGGAGTGAACCACGACAGGGAGCTGGTTCCCGTGTTTGCAAAATACATGGGCCCCATTTTTATGAGGCGCATGGCGGAGGTGATGGGAAAGGTACAGCATTAAGGGAGGCAGAGAATGAAGAGAATTATGATCATGGACGGACAGGGCGGCGGCGTGGGCCGAAGTCTAGTGGAGGCGCTGTCCGCCAGATATCCGGAGGCGGAGCTGATCGCTGTGGGTACCAACGCCATGGCTACTGCCAACATGATGAAGGGGGGCTGTGCGGTGGGTGCCACCGGTGAGAATGCGGTGGTGTGCAATGCCTCCAGGGCGGACGCCATCCTGGGTCCCATGGGCATTATTATGGCCAATTCCATGCTGGGAGAGGTGACACCCCGAATGGCGGAGGCGGTGGCATCCAGCGATGCCCGTATTCTGCTGATTCCCATGAACCGCTGCAGTGCACAGGTGATGGGACTGGAGAACAGAAAGCTGGGAGATTACATTCGTGAGGCCGCGGACAGGCTGGAGGATCTGTGATATGTTGAAACGATTTTATCCCGATGCAGAGACGGAGAATGCATATGAAATCGATTATGCCGGATTTTGCAAAATGGGCTGCCGGGGAGTGATTTTTGATGTGGATAATACGCTGGTTCCCCATGGCGCGCCGGCGGACGAGCGGGCCATAGCGTTGTTTGAAAAGCTTCACGGGCTGGGGCTTGGAACGGTGCTTTTATCCAACAATAAGGAGCCGAGAGTAAAGAGCTTTGCCCGGCAGGTGGGATCGGATTATATTTTCAGGGCGGGAAAGCCCGGAAGAGAAGGTTATGAAAGGGCCATGGAGCGTATGGGAACCGGGCCGGAGACTACCCTTTTTGTGGGAGACCAGCTGTTTACGGACGTCTGGGGGGCAAAAAGGGCGGGAATCTACGCCTGTCTGGTAAAGCCCATCCATCCGAAGGAAGAGATCCAGATAGTTTTAAAGCGATATCTGGAGCGGATCGTGTTGTTTTTTTATCACAGGAAAAGCGAAAAAGAAAGAACCAGAGCCTTTGGGGCAGCAGGAAAGGAGGCGCCGGAAGCATGAAGGAAACAGGCGGTCAAAGAAACATCGACGGATACACCCGTGTGTGCGGGCTGATAGGAAATCCGGTGGAGCATACCATGTCTCCGGCCATCCACAATACCCTGGCGGCAGCCTTGGGAGAGAATCTGGTCTATGTGCCTTTCCGGGTGCCGGAGGGCCGGGTGCGGGAGGCGGTGGAAGGAGCCTATGCGTTGAATCTGCTGGGAGTGAATGTAACGGTTCCTTATAAGAGTCAGGTGATCCCCTTTTTGAAGGAGATTGATCCCCTGGCGGAGCGGATCGGCGCGGTAAATACCCTGGTGCGGACGGAGGGTGGATTTCGAGGCTATAATACGGACATGCCGGGACTTTACCGGGCTATGTGCCGGGACGGGATCCGGATAGAAGACGGACAGGTACTGATTCTGGGGGCCGGCGGTGCGGCCAGAGCGGTGGCCATGCTGCTGGCGGAAAAGGGTGCCCGCCGGGTGGTGATTCTGAACCGTACGGCAGATAAGGCCGAAGGGCTGGCGGAGGAGGTTAACCGCGGGGCCGGAAGGGAATTGGCAAGGGGGCTGGCTTTGGAGGAGCATGAGAAGCTTCCCCGGGGAGAAGCATACCTGGCCATACAGGCCACCAACGTAGGCATGTTTCCGGGCGTACAGGATGCGGTTATCGAGGATGCAGATTTTTACAGGAAAATACACACAGGCTACGACCTGATCTTTAATCCCGCCAGGACTCGTTTCATGTCCCTGGTGGAGGAAAACGGCGGAAGGGCCTTTAACGGTCTGAAAATGCTGTTGTACCAGGGGATTATTGCCTATGAGCTTTGGACAGGAGCCCGGGTGGGGCCTGAGCTGTCGGAAGTGGCATATGTAAGAATGAAGAGGGCCATGGGAATATAAACCGTGGAAAAAATACCGGAGGTTTTAGATGAAGAGCAGGAATCTGGTTTTGACCGGCTTTATGGGCAGCGGCAAGACGTCCATAGGCTTACGGCTTTCCTACAGGCTGCAGATAATGGTGGAGGATACGGATAAGCTGATCGAGCGCCGGGAGGGAAGGAGCATCAGCGATATTTTTGCCCGGGAGGGGGAGGAATATTTCAGGCAGCAGGAGACGGCCCTGCTGAAGGAGCTGACAGAGGGCAGATATCAAAGAATCTATTCCGTGGGCGGCGGCACTCCTGTCCGGGAAGAGAACAGACAGCTGCTGGGAAAGCTGGGACTGGTGGTTTATCTGCGGGCCCGGCCCGAAACTATCTATGAGCGGCTGAAGGGGGATGTCACCAGGCCTCTTCTGCAGTGCGCCGATCCCCTTGGCAGGATCCGGGAGCTGATGGAAGGCAGGAGCGGAGCTTATGAGGCCTGTGCCCACATTATTGTGGATGTGGATGGAAAGACCGTGGAGGAGATTATGGATATCATTGAAAGAGAGGCGGAGGCTTGTGACGGGAGGCCGTGAAAATGAACAAGAGCGAAGGAGGATGCGGCTTTGAAAATTTTAGTAATCAACGGTCCCAACATTAATTTTCTGGGGATCAGGGAAAAAAGCGTATACGGAACTTTAGATTATCAGTATCTTCTGGACTTGATACACAGAAAGGGTCAGGAAACCGGGCAGGATATCACAGTGTTCCAGAGCAACCACGAGGGAGCGATTATTGACAGGCTGCAGGATGCCTATTTTGACGGGACGGAAGGAATCGTCATCAATCCCGGCGCCTATACCCACTACACCTATGCCATAAGAGACGCGCTGGCCTCTCTTTTCATCCCCAAGGTGGAGGTGCATATCTCAGACATTACCAAAAGGGAGGAGTTCCGCAAGGTATCGGTGACGGCTCCGGTCTGCGATCACCAGATTTACGGTCAGGGGCTTGAGGGATACCTGCAGGCCATCGATTTCATCCTGGGTAAAAGGGCCTCCGGCGAAGTATAATGGAAGAAGAATGAATTTTTTTTCGAAATCTGTTGCAATCATCACGCTTTTATATTAAACTAATCAGGAATTATAGTGTGAACAGAATATAGGAGGAATATAATATGATTTCTGCAGGTGATTTCAGAAATGGTATTACTATTGAGTACGATAATAATGTGTACCAGATCATTGAATTCCAGCATGTGAAGCCTGGAAAGGGCGCTGCGTTTGTGAGGACAAAGCTGAAAAATATCAAGAACGGCGGCGTGGTTGAGAAGACCTTCCGTCCTACTGAGAAATGCCCCCAGGCTCGTATTGATAGAAAAGATATGCAGTATCTGTATTCGGACGGAGATCTGTACAATTTTATGGATACGGAGAACTATGAGCAGATTGCCCTGAATAAGGACACGGTGGGTGATGCGCTGAAATTCGTCAAGGAGAACGAGATGTGCAAGGTTTGTTCTCACAACGGCAGCGTGTTTTCCGTGGAGCCGCCTCTTTTTGTAGAGCTGGAGATCACGGAGACAGAGCCGGGCTTTAAGGGCGACACCGCTACAGGAGCCAGCAAGCCGGCTATAGTGGAGACCGGGGCGCAGGTTTCCGTTCCGCTTT
>ERZ779626.1033-NODE-1033-length-13594-cov-6.151636_pt1 | contig 13594 bp, 8 predicted proteins | sample MGYA00514209_ERZ779626 | MGnify/ENA primary metagenome ERZ779626 (study PRJEB29562, sample SAMEA4376713) | mouse gut metagenome | isolation source: Cecum | study: EMG produced TPA metagenomics assembly of the A DSS colitis mouse model was used to assess the...
CCAGCCACGCCACAGCGTCCTTATTCTTAAAGGACATGGCGTTTCCCCCGAAATTATAGTTCATATGTCCGGAAACCGTCATGTAATAGACATGGAACCTATCCGCCCCCACATACTCCGGGATGGTGTGTATCATCATGTCCAGATCCGAGGCCGGCCATGAATTCGGATTGTCCATAGGGAAAATCTTGTCTCCCCATTCCTCCTCAGAAAGCCCCCCCAGCTTGCAGGCTTTGAAATCATACCCCAGATTGGGATGGCTCTCATGCCTTTCATAATAATCCAGCTTGCCGTTGTGATATCCCCACGATGCCACATTCTCCTTGGCGAAGAACATCGGCAGAGTATATGCCATATCGTTCTGCGCGCTCTTTCTCATGCTGAACTGCCCGTCGGGAATCAGCGCCGTACAGTTCACATACTCTCCGTCGCTGGTGCTGGTCTGCCATAAAGGCACATAATAATTGTCAAAAATGAAGCCCGTATGGGTCAGACGGTACAAAGTGGGCGTAAGCTCCTCGTTGACGGCATAGGTGGAAAAGCCCTCGGCGGTAAGGAAAATCAGGTTGTAGCCCTCAAATTTTCCCGTATACTCATTGGAATACACCGGCGCAAGCCCTTGTATGTACTCCGCCAGCCAGGCCTGCTTGTCGTTGTCCGCCAGACTGCGCAGCTTTTCAAAGTCCAAAGGAAACTGCTGAAGATGAGGCTTTTCCTCCTCAGGCTCCGGAGTTACCTCCGGCGGTGCCTGCTCATCCCCTATGGGATCACTGCCGGATTCGCCTATATTTTCCAGCGGCTTGTTCTCCCCAAGCTCCGCGGGCCTGCCGGACAGATTGTGCTCTAAAGATCCGGACTCCTGCTCCGTCCGGGCCTCCCCCGGATCCCCTCCCGCCAGCTCCGTGCCGGACGGACGGCCATGTCCCAGATCCCCCAGCCAGCTCATGGCCCTCCCCAGAGTATCCCTCTGAAAGGTAGGCAGCACGCCCATGGTTCTGGCTACCGTGAGAGGATCATAAAACTCCGTATAATCCTCATAGTATTCCGCATCCATGCCCTTTCCCACTCCCATGACCACAAAGCTTGCTGCTGTCCCCAGCGCAATGATGACCAGAGTTCTCATCATATCCAAAAGAGCAAAATTCGGAAGTCTCCACCGGAATTTTCTAAACACCACCAGCATCAGTATCACCGGCAGCGCAAATGCCACAATGAAAGGCAGCGCCCCCAATATGCCGTCCAGAGCCTCCCTCCAGTAATTCGACAACGCATCGCCGCCCCCGCGGAACATAGCCTCCATCAAAAGCGGCTGTTTGAATATCCTCAGATATACCAGCTGCGCGCTGGTCCAGACTACCGGAAGCCAAAGCGCCAGCTGATACGCCGCCTTCTTCAGCCATCCCCTGAGCATGCCGATCAGCATGGTCTCCGCTCCCGTCCAGACCGTCACCAGCGCAACCGTATAAACAAGGTTGAATTCACTCCATCCAAAGCCTGCAAAATGGTACGCTATCTCCAGATACAACAATAATCCCGCCAAACTACTCCACAATATCAGCATGTATATCACATCCTCATCTTTGGTCATTCAATACTGTCCGCAAGTTTTCCGCTCCCATCATCGAAGCTCTTCCTCACCTCAGTATTATATCACTTCCAAAATATATTGCACTAAGAAAATCCTATATTTTTCATTAAAAATTATTTATTTGTGCATCAGATTTGTGTATAAAATGCATCGAAATCAAATCACGGATTCCAAAGAACATCCCTCCCCAGAGAATGCGAAGATTTCCGCATTCCCTGACAGGGAGGGATTCTGGCTCTGCTATTCACCCAGACACATGCAGCCGCAGCTTACTCTTCTACTGTGGACAGAATCAGACTCATGTTTCCGCTGATCCTCAGCTCACCGTACCCGGCAGGGACAATGAAATGATCTCCCTTGCCCAGAGGGGAACCGTCTATCTGCCCCTCTCCTTCCAGCACGGATGCGGCAAGGAAAGGATATTTCTGGTCAATGACCGCCTCTTTGTTTACCGTCAGCTTGAAAATATCGTATTTCTCGCAGGAATAGATCTGGTTCAGCACGTTCTCAGGCAGCCCGCAGGTGGACTCCACATTGGGCTGCTCCTCCCCGTCCACCGTGATCACGTCCAGACTCTTTTGGATATGAAGCTCTCTCTTCTTCCCATTGGCCTGAACCCTGTCATAGTCATAAAGCCTATATGTGATATCGCTGTTCTGCTGGGTCTCCAGAATCAGTGTGTGAGCCTTGATGGCATGTACCGTACCGGGCTCTATCTGGATAAAATCCCCCTTTTTGATGGGGATCTCCCGGATCAGCTCCTTCCACCTTCCCTCTTCCACCATCCGGGAAAGCTCCTCCCTAGAGCGGGCATTGTGTCCCGCCACCAGAGTGCCGTTCTCGGCGCAGTCCATAATATACCAGCACTCTGTCTTTCCCAGACTGCCGTTCTCGTTCTTCTGCGCATAATCGTCATCCGGATGCACCTGAATGCTCAGATCATCCTGCGCATCAATGATTTTGGTCAGCAGGGGGTAACGGTCATACTGGAGATTGCCGAAAAGCTCCGGATGCCCGCTCCAAAGCTCCGACAGCTTCTTTCCGTCATAAGCGCCGCCCCGGACGGTTCCGTCTCCATTGGGATGGGCGGAAATTCCCCAGCACTCACCGATGTCGCTGCCCTCCACCCCATAGCCGAATTCCTCCCCCAGTCTGGAGCCTCCCCAGATATTGTGGGAACACACGGGATCCAAAAAAATCACTTCTCTTGCATTGTTCACATGATTGTCCATCTCCGAATCCTCCTTCACGGAGCCCTTCTTTTTCTTTGAGCTCCCTCTTTTTATGCTCTGAGTCCTGCCCAAAGCCGCCGGCTCCAGACTCTAGCCCAGCGCGTCAAGCCCCAATTTGATGGCTCCCATGATTCCCGGATCCTCCCCAAGGGCAGGCGGCACGATATACTCCTCCATGGAATTTAATATCATATCATGGGGAATATAGCCGTTGAGCATGTTCTTGGCCTCTCTTCTCACCATGTCGAACAGCTTTTCCTGATGCATGACACCGCCCCAGAGAATGATCTTCTGAGGAGAGTATGCAAGCACATAGTTGGCTATGGCCTGTCCGATGTAGAACGCCTCCAGCTCCCATACCTCGTCGCGGTCCGCCAGCTCCACGCCCTTCTTTCCCCAGCGGCCTGAGACGGCGCTTCCGGACGCCAGCCCTTCCATGCAGTTTTTGTGATATGGACAGCAGCTAACGTATTCATCCTCCGGATGGCGTCCCAGCAGCATATGTCCCGCCTCCGGATGAACCAGCCCGTGGAGCAGGCCGCCGTTGACATAGACACCCACCCCCACGCCGGTGCCTACCGTGATGTAGATGGCGCTCTCGGCACCCTTGGCCGCGCCCCAGGTCACCTCCCCCAGAACGGCGCCGTTTACGTCCGTATCGAAGCCCACCGGCACATTCAGCGCATTTTTCAGCGTTCCTACCACATCGCAGTATTCCCATCCCTTCTTGGGAGTCTTGGTGATATATCCATAGGTTTTGGAATTCTTGTTCAGATCCAGCGGGCCGAAGCATCCCACTCCCAAAGCCTGTATGTCCCGTCCCTTAAAGTAATCGATCAAATCCCGGAATGTCTCTTCCGGCTGTCTGGTGGGGAAGGAAACCCTGTCCATGACTTTTCCGCTCTCGTCCCCTACGGCGCATACCATTTTGGTGCCGCCGGCCTCGATTCCTCCAATTAACATTCCCGCTCCTCCTTGTCAAATGATATTCTGACCTGAATAAGCCCATTATACACTAAACTGCGGCCAATGTCCACCTATTTGCCGCCCCGAAAGCAGCCATTGCAGACAAGACGCAGGATTGGTTTTGCCCCTCCCAAATCGGTCTGCACAAAACTCTGCCCGCAAAAAAGGACTGCCGCATTACATCCGATGCAGCAGCCCCGCAAATCAGTCTCCCGGCCTTGTGCCGGCTTATTTATACATGGGTCCGAATGCCGCGCAAGCCCTATAGTCCTGCCCTTCCTTGTCCATGCCGAAGGCGTTCCATGCGGCGGGACGGAAGATCTTGTCCTCCTCCACGTTATGCATGCTCACGGGTATGCGGAGCATGGAGCACATGGTAATCAGATCCGCGCCGATATGGCCATAGCTGATGGCGCCATGGTTTGCGCCCCAGTTGTTCATCACGTCATAGGCGGTGGCAAAGGCTCCCTTGCCCGTGGTTCTGGGCGCGAACCAAGTGCAGGGCCATGTATAGTCTGTACGCTTCCACAGTACGTCCGTCACCTGATCAGGCAGCTTGATGGTCCAGCCTTCTGCGATCTGCAGCACGGGACCAAGGCCCTTCACCAGATTCAGCCGGATCATGGTCACCGGCATCTGGGCCTCCGTCACGAAGCGGGAAGAGAACCCGCCTCCCCTGAAGTAGCCAAAGTCGGCCTCGTTCCAGGTGGTGGCATCCATGATAGCCTTCTGGTCTGCCTCCGTCACCTCGTACCAGGGCTTCATCACTCCGTTGCCCTCCGCGTCCTTAGCCTGCCCGTTGGCGTCCAGACAAGCCGCGCCGGAATTGATCAGGTGTATGAATCCGCCTGCCTGCTTTGCAGCGCCCTCCAGCTCATAGCCCGTGGCCTTGCGCACCGCTTCAGGGCTCCAATATGTACGCACATCCGCAAAAATCTGGGCCCTATTGGTCAAAAGCTTCATGAAAAGCATGCCCAGACCGTTCAGCACATCATTTTCCGTAGCCAGAATATAGGGCTCTCTTGCCCCGTTCCAGTCGAAGGAAGTGTTCAGCATGGCCTCTGGGAAATCACAGTTGGGATAGAAATCCGTCCACTGCCTCTGTCCCTGAAAACCGGCGGCGATGGCGTTGTGTCCTACCATCTCTTCTTCTCTTCCTTCCGGCAGATTGGGATTTCCGTTCATCAGATCCTTGATGATGCACATCATCTTCACCACGAACTCCCAGTCCTTGTCCTTCTGCTCTCTGGTCTTCTGTACCGCCTCGGGATTCTTGTCGAAGCCTTCCTTGCAGTTTTCCTTCACCCACCCAAGGGCTTTCTGGTATTCCTTCTCGTCGTAAATGCCCTCGGTCATGCGGCGTATGATCTCCACCTCGTCAACGGACTCCACCCGCATGCCCAGATATTCCTCGATGAAAGCGGGATCGATGATGGAGCCGCCGATGCCCATGCAGATAGAACCGATCTGCAGGTAGGATTTGCCCCTCATAGTGGCCACTGCCACCGCCGCCCTGCCGAAGCGCAGCAGCTTCTCCTTCACGTCCTCAGGAATGGAAGCGTCGTCCGCCTCCTGCACGTCATGACCGTAGATGCCGAAAGCCGGAAGCCCCTTCTGGGCATGGGTGGCCAGCACGGATGCCAGATACACCGCGCCGGGACGCTCCGTTCCGTTGAAGCCCCACACGCCCTTTATGGTCTTAGGCTCCATGTCCATAGTCTCCGCGCCGTAGCACCAGCAGGGCGTCACGGTCAGCGTGATATCCACTCCCGCCTTGCGGAACTTGTCCGCGCAGGCAGCAGCCTCCCCCACCCGTCCGATGGTGGTGTCCGCGATAACCACCTGCACCGGCTCCCCGTTGGAATAGCGCAGATTCTCCGTAAAGAGCGCCGCCGCCGCTTTGGCCATGTTCATGGTCTGCTCCTCCAGGGACTCCCGCACCTTCAGGAATCCGCGCCTGCCGTCGATGGTGGGGCGGATTCCGATCACGGGATAATCCCCCACAAGTCTGTTCACTGCCATATACCTACCTCCTATACGGGCATGTGCATATTCCGGTCATCGCCTGCGACTTCCGGCATGGGGACCCCTGATCCCTGATGCCCCTAATGAGAACATTATACCACATCTCCCGGACAAACTGCAATCAAATAAAAGGGATTTCATGCCGCATAAAAACAACTGTACTGCCTATATTGTCCATATCACGGCTTCGCTGCTTCAGCTTTCCCGCCAAGCTGCCAAATGGTGGTCACTTTGAACAGATCCCCGTCCACCTCCACTTCGAGCCGCCCGCCCTGCAGCTCCGTGAAGCTTTTTGCGATGGCCAGCCCAAGGCCGCTGCCCTCGGTGTTTCGGGCACAGTCCCCCCTGACAAACCGTTCCGTCAGATCCGACGCCTCCACCGTGATCTCCTGAGCGGAAATGTTCTTCATGGTAATGACCACAGTATCATTGAGCAGGAATCCGTTCACATAGACCCTGGTTCCCTCCAGCGCGTATTTTGCGATATTTCCAAAGAGGTTCTCATAGATCCGATAGGTCTTCTGGCTGTCCAGAGGCAGAACCACCCGCTCCTCCGTGAGATTCATCCTCACGTCCAGCCCGGATTCTCCGATCTTGTCGGACATCTCAAAGGCCACCTGCTTCACCAGATTCATGACGTCTACGTCCATGATGTTCAGTGTCACATTATCCGAGTTTGCCTTGCTGAACTCGAACAGATCCTCAATAAGACTTTTCAGGCGCAGGGACTTCCTATCCAGAGTGGCAAGGTATTCTTTGCTTTGCTCAGGGGTTATGTTTTCGTCCTTCAGCAGATTCACATACGTGATAATCGCAGTCAACGGCGTCTTTAGGTCATGGGACATATTGGTGATCAGCTCCACCTTCATCTTCTGGCTCCGAAACTCCGTGTCCACGGCCTTCTTCAGCCCGTCCTGAATCTTGAACAGCTGCTCCCGAAAAGGTTCAAAAACCCCCAGATCCTCATTGATGGACACGTTCAGATTCCCCTCCGCGATCTCGTCCACCGCTTCCAGAAGAATGCCGTATTTCTTCTGCAGATCGCTGACATACTTCCTCAATATGAAATACAGCACAACGGAATAGGCCAAGGTAAGGGCAAGTCCCCCGAACCACAGCAGGCTGATCATGAAAAGAATGACCCCGTTCGCCACCAGCACTTTGATAATGGTCACATGGACATTCCGGGTCAGATCCACATGGCTCAGCTTTTGGTAAATGCTCTTGAATTTCCCCTTCATATAGGGGAAGAATCTATAGATCAGGCTTCGCTGCCTGATGTATTCCCTAACCCCCAGCTCCCTCAGCGCTCTGGCACAGACGCCCACATACCACCAGAAGAAGAAAAACAAGGCCAGCACCACAAGATTGAAGGCATCCACCAGAAACTCCGCTTCCACCTCATCAACGGATATATACTGCCGCAGCGCCTTCTGGGCCCTTCCGCCGGCCACTCCAGCAATCATTTTCACAATGAGACCGCCAAAGGAAAAAACCGTGCAGCCCAGCAGAAACACCGTTTCTAAGGAACGCCTGCACAGCCTATCCTCCCGCCATGGTCTGGTGGCGCCAAGAGCGGGCAGGAAAAGTCCAACCAACCCGATACCAAGCATACAGATCGTCAGAATCATGCCCACCCCTGCATCCAGATACGCCAAAGTGGATACGGTGTTTCTCCCATAGTAGTAGGTATAGAAATCAGCACTTGTTCCCGAACCGGCCACATATAAGGACACCTCTCCCCAGAGCCCGCTCTTTTCGATCATTTCCCAAGCGGCTCTGGACATCCCCAAGGTCACGGTACAGTTAGCGGGAAGACGGATCCCCCCATACTTGCCGTACAAGTCCATGTCCTGTGCCACACGGCTCTGAAGCCCTTCCTCCCGGATCGCCCAATTGGCAAATTTTCTGATCCTGCTCTCATTGCCGCCGCAAATCTCATCCCCTACAGTCACGTTTCCCGCGTCATCGAAGAGAAAGCTGACCTGAAAGTACTGATCCTCAAGAGGGCGGTCCAGATCCTCCGCAGACATATTCGTCACGCATTTTCCCGTGACATTATCCGTAATAATATAGTCGTAATAGCTGTTGAGTATCTGGAAACTATCGTCAAGATTCCGGAAATAATTCTCCAGCCCCCCCAGCTCAGCCTGAAGCCCTCTGCACTCCTCCAGATTCAGCGCGTACTGCTGCCCCTCTGCGGGCTCCGTAGGATGTTCCTGATTCCTAGAATCCGGCCTCTCTTCCCCGTTCGCGGTATCGCTCACATCCTCGGAGCCCTCATTACTCATAAAGTCTACATTCCCCACCTCCTCAGAGTATTCATGCTCCTCCAGATAAGCCAAACGCTCCTGAAGCTGATCCTTATCCAGAATCCACCTATATTCCTCCTCCACATCCAGATAGACGTCCGCATAGTCAAGCTGCTCCTCATGCTGGGAATTTATAAGATCCCTATACAATAGGTAGCAGCTCTGGTACAGCCATGAAATATTGCCGGAGGCTTCCACCGGGCTTTCCATATACCTTTCCCCATTGGTCCGGAACACCCCGTAAAAGCAGCTGAAGACAAAGGCCGAGAATAGGCTTACGGCCATTCCCCACACAATCCATGGTTTTTTTTCATACAATCGGAAAATACCCCCCCTAGTCTTCTTATCGGCAGCATCCACCTCCTGCGCATTTGCCTCCTCTGTCCCCTTTCCCTTTCTGAAAATACCCATCTCAGTCTCCCCCTTCAAGGCTTACTGCCCGCATCCTCTGATTCGTCACATCCCCTGATTCGGCGCATCCCCTGCAGGATGTAATCCTGAGGGATTTTCGTCACTGCTTATCGATTTTGTATCCCACACCCCATACCACCTTCAAATACTTGGGATTCTTGGGGTCTATTTCGATCTTCTCCCTGATATTGCGCACATGCACCATAATGGTATCCGTATTGATGGCCTTCTCGTTCCAGACACGTTCGTAAATCTCGTCTGCTGAAAAGACTCTGCCCGGATTCTTTATAAGCAGCTGCACGATCTTGAACTCCATGGGAGTGAGCTTCACAGGTTCCCCGTCCACAGTCACCTCTACCGCATCCTCGTTCAGCTCCAGTCCTCCGATGGTATAGATATGATCCCTGCCGCCCTCCTCGTTCAGTGCGGAAAGATATTTGGAATACCTGCGCAGATGGGAATTCACTCTGGCCAACAGCTCCAGCGGAGTGAACGGCTTCGTCACATAATCGTCCGCCCCCATGTTCAGCCCCATGATCTTGTCCACCTCCTCGGACTTAGCCGACAGCATGATCACCGGGAACTCATAATTCATGGAGCGCAGCTTCATCAGCATTGTCACGCCGTCCATCACCGGCATCATGATATCCACTATGGCAAGATGCACCGGCTGCTGTTCTACTATCTTCAGGCCCTCCGCCCCGTTTGCCGCCTGAAACACCTCATACCCCTGATTCTTCAAATAGATCTCTACGCCTGCCCTGATTTCCTTGTCGTCTTCAACCACCAGAATGCTATACTTCTGTTCCATGCGCCACCTCTTGCTATATTGGATTTGCGGGCGAGCCCTTTATCCCCCGCAGCTTTTTATCTCCGTCATGGCTGCACCCAGCTCTGATCCCACAAAAGACATTATAATGACGAAGCTCTTTTCTGGCAACCGCTTCTTTACGGCAAAAGGGCAAACCGCCATATTTTTATCAATATGAAACAGTATAGGAGGGAAAAATAAATGTCATATGCATAGAAAACCCAAGAATTTCTTAAGATATTATAAGAAAAGAGAAAAAACGGCAGTTCCCTATCCCTGCGCCGTTCACACCGCCTTGTTGCACAGCCGATGCGACCTTTGCACTATGGGAACCGCCGTTTCTTTTTATCAATCTTCTAGGTTCCGGGCCGTTCCAACGCCGCTTTCCTGCGGCATTTTACCTATCCCGGCACCATCACCGCCCCCGCATTATGCTTTCGCCGGCGGATTACGCCTCGCAGTCATCCCTATCGTCCCTATGGGAAAATCCGGGGTACTCCTGCCAGGGCGGAGGAATCATTCCGGGCACCCCGCAGCTCTCCCTGCTGTCAGCAGCGCAGCCGCAGTCTTCATGTTTATGGTGATGCTCTTCCTCGCAGCCGCAGCCGCCTCTCCTATCGGAATCTCTCCTATCACAGCAGCCGGGCATGGTTCCCCTGCCTCTTCCATTTCCGCGGCAGTCATCGGCACGGCCGCAGCCGCAATTCCCCCTGCCTCCGTCGCCGCATCTGTCACAATCACAGCCGCAGCTGTGGCAGCCGCAGCTTCTGCCGCAGCCGTTTCTCCAGCCGCCGCAGCAGCCAAGCAGGAACAACAATATGATACAGTTCATATTTCTCTCCATATGAGGTATTTATGGTATCATATGCCGGACTCCTCAAAACCGTGCCGGACCCTGCCCGTTTTTCCTTCCCGATTCTGCATCGCTTCCTAAACGGAATTCTCCATACCGCCCCTTCTTGCCTTCTTTATGAATCAATGCCGTCAGCCGGAACAATATCTGCCCACATAGACCGAAATTGCTCTGGGCCCCACCTTCCTCAGCCAGCCGCTCTTCTCCTCTTCCTTTGTGTCTTCCGTCTCTTCCGTAGAAAAAGCTTTGGTCCATTCCATCCCCTTGGGAAGCTTTGGCAAGGCCAGCTCCTGTCCTACCCAGTCCATGTTCATGGCCAGATACAGAAATGTATCGTCGGATTTTTCTTCCCTCTGGGCATACTTTCCGCAGAACATGATGCCGATGTGCCGGAAGCAGCCGTCCGTCCGGGGCTGCCAGGCGTTCTGCCCATGGTAGGACAGATCCGGATATCCGCAGGCCAAATAATCCATCAGGCGCAGCTCCTTAGCCGGATGCAGAATGGGATGCTCCCTCCGAAACGCCACCAGTTTCTTCCAAAAGTCCAGAATTTCCTTATTTTTCTTCCCTTGTTCCCAGTCCAGCCAGGTGATGGCATTGTCCTGACAATAAGGGTTGTTGTTGCCCTTCTGGGAATTTCCGAATTCGTCGCCCATAAACAGCAGCGGAGTGGACTGTGAAAACAGCAATAGGCACATGGCATTCTTCATCTGCCTCAGCCGCAGCTGTCTGGTTCTTTTCCTTCGGGCAGCCCCTTCCTCTCCACAGTTCCAGCTGCAGTTATAGTCGTTTCCGTCCCGATTCTCCTCACCGTTGTGTTCGTTATGCTTCCGGTCATAGGACACCAGATCGGCAAGGGTGAAGCCGTAATAATTGGAAATGTAGTGAATAGCCCCTGCTTGGTCCGGAATATGGCGCATATGATAAAGCACGCTGTCCAGCATGCCCCCGTCCCCCTTCAGGAACCTGCGCATGTCATAATACCATGCATCATTGTATTCCCCCAAATGGGGATAAGCCGGAGCCTGATTCCCATTGCTGCCGGCATCGAAACAGTAATACCAGATCTTGGTGTCCGCCAAAAGCTCGTCCGCCGCCAGCATGTCCGCCATCAGATTCTCACCCATCAAATGGAAGCCGTCCACATGATACTCCAGCACCCAGAATCGAAGGATCTCCGTAATCTCGCCGGGCTGCACTCCCCAAGGAAAATAGAACTGCATCACAAGCTCCATGTGATTTCTGTGCAGCTCCCTGACCAATGCCTTGAACTCCCCGGCAGGATCCCCTGCGGCATAGGCTGCCTTCGGCGCATAATAGAAGCCTTTTTTGTATCCCCAATAGTTCAGCTTCCTCTGGGCCGGGTTCCATTCAAAGGGCGGATTCGTCCCGTCCCCAAACCGCGGCTCCCCGGTCCTCATGCCATGAGCGGATTCTCTGACCGCCTCCTCCCTATAGGGAAGCTCCGTAAACTCATATGCCGGCTGCAGCTCTATGGTTGTCACGCCTATTTCCCTCAGGTAGGGAATCTTCTCCGCCAGCCCTGCAAACGTTCCTCTATGCTTCACGCCTGACGATGCATGTTTCGTAAAACCTCTTACATGAAGGCAGTAGCCTATGGCCTGATGGTACGGAATTCTGGGAAAGCGATCCACTCCCCATTCAAAGCCCTCCTCAGGAAACGCAGCTCTCAGATCCCTCACGTCCGCCGCTTTCCCGAAAGCCTGCCTGCCGGGAAAGGCTCTCCCCCGGTCGTCCGGCACCGGCATATCCTCCTCATAGAAAAGCCAGCTGACGGAATCTGCATCTATATTCTTCAACGTACTGCAGTAGACATTTCCGATTCTGTCCTCCTGCGCAAAGGGAACCTTTTCCAGCTCTCTGCCCGTCTTTCTATCATACAGCAGGATTCCACAAGAAGCGGCTCTGGATACGAAAGAGAAACGTACACCCCCCTCTTCTTTATGGACACCGAGGGGGTATGGCTTTTTCTGCAAGTTTTTTTCTGTCATTGTCGCTCTCCCTCCATCTTTTCCCAGAATTTATCCAACAGATCGTCATGAACGTATTTCAACTAATATATTGACACTTTTAGACAAAAAAGTCCTCAGACATCCCCATTTTATCATATTTCTGAAACAATAGAAAGTAGGAAATCACATTTATTTGACATTTGACATGAAATATGCGCAGAAAAATCCCGTTTGACTGACATTTGATTTGAAATATGTGGTTTTGCTTGCGCATCCAGATAGATGCGGGTATAATAGACATATCCAAGATAATTGTATGCAATGCATGGGAGGTGCGTTTATGGGAAACAAAAATGATTACGAAGATGAAGAAATGACCGTAGAGCTGGAGCTCGACGATGGAACGATGGTTAACTGTGCCGTCATAACCATCCTGACAGTGGAAGCCAAAGATTACATTGTGCTTCTTCCCCTGAATGAAAATGGGGAAAACGAAGACGGAGAGGTATGGTTCTACCGCTACAGCGAGAATCCTGACGACCCCAACGAGGAGCCCGTGCTGGATTATATCGATGATGATGACGAATACGAAAAGGTTTCGGACGCCTTTGACGAGTATCTGGACAATTGCGAATTTGACGAGATGACGGACTGAGCAGACCGGCTGATGCAATTGGCCCAAAAATTCACAAGAGCGGTTTGAGAAATCTGGACGGCAGCCTGGGGCGTTCCTTCGTGCCTTTGACACAAAGGAGCTCCAGGCTTTTTTTCGCTCTGGTCATGGCCACATAGAATATCCTGCGCTCCTCTTCCACGGTCCTTTCGTCCGGCAGTCTTCCGTGGGGAAACACGCCTTCGTTGCAGTCCGGGATCCACACCCTATCGAACTCCAGCCCTTTTGCCCCATGAACCGTAAGCAGCTGTACGGGAGGACGTCTCTTTGTCCCTTCTTGTCCGCCTTCTTCGTCTTCCCTGCATTCACCCATTTGCCTGCTTTTCCCGTCCCGCCCGGTTCCTCTGTTTTGCCCGTTTTCCATGGCTTGGGCGTACTCTTTCTGAAAGGAAATCCAGTCCTTCAGGCTTTTTTGCTTGGCGGCGTCCTCCTTGAGCCATTCCAGCAGCTCCTGCCACTGGATCCACTTGTCCGGCCTTCCCGCGGCCTCCTCCCTCAGATACCCCTCATAGCCTGCGGCCTTCAGAATGTAGTTCACCGCCGGCACAAGGGACAGCGTTCCTATCTTTTTCAGCTGCCTTTCAAAATAATACAGCGTCTCCAGCACTTCCTTTTTTTGTCTCGGAGGCAGCAGAGCCTCCTCATAATACCGGATCATATCATTGACCGCGCCCCCGCCCGCCCCCCCCCACCCCCCCCGGCTATATCGGGGGGGGGTGTTGGGGTAACGCAAGATAAGGGGGGGGGTGG
>ERZ779626.1037-NODE-1037-length-13587-cov-25.931422_pt1 | contig 13587 bp, 11 predicted proteins | sample MGYA00514209_ERZ779626 | MGnify/ENA primary metagenome ERZ779626 (study PRJEB29562, sample SAMEA4376713) | mouse gut metagenome | isolation source: Cecum | study: EMG produced TPA metagenomics assembly of the A DSS colitis mouse model was used to assess the...
ATAAAAAAATGGAAGAAAAAAGTATATGGTTATCAAAGAAACATTGTACTAGTGTCTTTGCCTTATACATTCGATAACTGTCAGATACATCTTTGACTTTTAGGCCAAATAAAATCCGATAGGTTATGTTTAAGACATGGGACATTAGACGTAGAATGAAATTGTTATCTGTGTATCCCCCACTACAGTATCTGGAACCAATAATGAGGCTATAATTTCCATTTAACATTTCATTATAAAACCTAATGATATCTTTGGGATTATGAGAACCATCAGCATCCATTACTACAATAAACTCCCCCCTTGCTTTCATAAAGCCCGTTCGTATTGCGTCGCCATATAAGTTTCCATTTTCTCGTCTTATACATAAGGCATTATTAGATAAACAGATATCTTCTGTATTATCTAATGCATTCATTGTGTCAATAACAAGTATTTCATATGTGATTGTTGTCTGTTGAAGTATCTCATGTATATTGGGTAAAATCTTTTTTAAGTTTTCAGCTTCTTTATATGCTGGTAAAATTATGCTTACCTTCATTTTTACATTCCCTTAATCCAATCCAACATTTCTGTTATTCCTTCGTAAGCAGTTACCTGAGGTTTCCAGCCGATTTTATTTGATATTTTAGATATATCAGCTACAAATACTTTCTGATCACTTTGTCTTGGTGGAAGGTTTATATAATTCATCTTAATATTCAAAATATTCTCCAACATATCAAATAGTTCTAGCAGGGATAAAGATTGTTCCATAGTTCCGCCAATATTATATGCTTGTCCGCAAACCAAATCCACATTGTCCAGTGCTGAATAGTATAGTCTGATCATATCCTTTGCATGTAGTATGTCACGAACTTGTTTTCCGGTTCCGGATATTGTGAATGAATCTTGACTTGAATGTATAAATTGTTCAAAAGCTTTTTGTACAAACCAACCAATCCAACCTTGATCATATGTTGCAAATTGTCGGCTGCCATACATTGATGAATGCCTAAATACGGTTGTTTTGATGCCATAAATTCTATAATAGTCCAGCATATATTGATCTGCAGCTCCCTTAGAACACCCATATGGCGATCGGAAGTCAAGCGGTACTGATTCATCAAATCCATTAGGAAATTCTGTGCATACATATCGCTTATCAGTTTCTTGGTATGTGTAGCTTTCTAAATCGCCATAGACTTTATTTGTTGAAGAAAAAAACACTGCTGTTTGCGGGCTGTATTTGCGAATAGAATCCAATAAATTTAATGTGCCCAGTGTGTTTATCTCGAAATCCTTATATGGATTCTCAATTGATGTAGTCATAGCGACTTGTCCTGCTAAATGAAATGCTGCATCAAATTGCCCAGCTTTAATGAGTACCTCCATATCATTTTTGTTACGCGTATCCCCATGAATATAATTAAATTTGCCTATTGTTTTTAACCAATTAAGATTTTGCGATGAACCTAAACGTGACAAATTATCAAATACTGTAACATCGTATCCTATTTCGATTCCATGAGAAGCCAAATTGCTGCCCAAAAATCCGCAGCCTCCAATTACTAATAATTTCATCTTTGTTCCCCCAGATTATAATAAATTTTTGAAACCATCCTGCCAGCTGTATTTGATATCAATACCCAAATCTTTCATTTTTGTACAGTCAGCAATAGAGTCAGGTTCATTTTCTCTTTTTGGAATTGCGCCAAAACATAATTCTGACTTTGAATTAGTTAGCAGCTTTAAATAATCTATAGCTTCTCTAATGGAGACACCAATACCTGTTCCAAGCGGCAAGTCCATGTATTTGGGCAATCCTTGTTTTTCGACAACAAGTGTTATTGCCCGGATTGCATCTTCGATATAAATAAAGTCGCGACGTTGATCTCCTTCAGTTAAAAGAATCTTATCATTATGCTTCAGCTTTTTTACTGTTGATGGAATGAATCGTTCTGTTGGTTCATCCTTACCATAAAAGTTTTCTAATTTTATATTACAAATATGTTTTAGCTCATTTTTAGTGTTTTGATTCATATACCATTCACAAAATCTTGCAAACTCGTTCTTGGAAAATGAATATGTGTTAAAATTATTAGGAAGTCCAGTACCAATAGTTACAAATTTTTTTATACCATATGGTACACATGCTAATAATATTTTTAAAGGGACGTAAAAATTCGCTTCAAAAATGTCCATATCATTTTGGGCATTTCTGGGATATACACATGCTGTATTGATCAAGCAATCATATGGTTTCTTTTGTTTTAGTGTTTCAGCGATATTTGTAATGTTTGTGAAATCTATGTACTCGATAATAGTTTCTAAACGTTTGATTGATGATGATTCTCTCTTGATACATAGTACTTCATGATTTCTAGTTACAAGTGATGTTGCTAATTTGCTTCCTAAATATCCGGTGCTTCCTAAAATAATTATTCTCATTTTATTGCATCCTTAATTACTTTTACCATATAATCGATCATTTCATCTGTCATGCCGGGATAGACACCAACCCAAAATGTTTGATTCATAACTTGATCAGTTATATCTAGTTTTCCAATCACCCGATATCCCTTGTGTTCTGTGCGCATTTGGTCAAAACAAGGGTGTTTAGTAAGATTTCCGGCAAAAAGCATACGTGTTTGAATTCCGTGACTTTCAATGTATGAGATAACCTTATTTCTATCAGTTCCATTTTTGCAGGTAATTAAAAATCCAAACCAACTAGGTTTTGAATTCTTGCATGTTTCTGGAAGAATTAGTTTATCTTTACATTCAAAAAGTCCTTCCTCAATTCGAGCAAAATTGTGTCGTCTCTTCTCTATAAAATTAGGGATTTTTTTGATTTGAGCACAACCGATTGCAGCCTGCATATCTGTAGCTTTTAAATTATATCCGAAATGGGAATACACATATTTATGATCATACCCAGTTGGAAGTTCCCCATAGTGTGTCTCAAATCTATGTCCACACAAATTGTCCTTTCCAGATGGACATATACAGTCTCGCCCCCAATCTCGAAAAGAACGAATGCACTTATGTAGTAGTGGATTGTTTGTATAAACAGCACCACCTTCTCCCATTGTCATGTGATGAGGTGGATAGAAAGAAGAGGTTCCAATATCACCAATTGTTCCCGTGAAATATTCATTTCCATCCAGCAAATATTTGGATCCCAGAGCATCGCAATTATCTTCAATTAACCATAAGTTGTGTTTAATACAAAAATCGCGCACTGCTTTTAAGTCAAATGGATTTCCTAAAGTATGAGCAACCATTACTACTTTTGTTTTGGCTGAAAGGGCACATTCAAGTTGTGCTACATCGATATTGTATTGTGGAATTGTAATGTCAACAAATACTGGGATAACCCCGTATTGGATTGCGGGTGCCACAGTTGTAGGAAACCCCGCCGCTACAGTAATCATTTCGTCTCCAGGTCTAATCTGACGATTACCTAAAAGTGGTGATGTCAATGCCATAAATGCAATTAGATTAGCTGATGAACCGGAGTTTACTAATGAGCAAAATTTGACTCCTAGAAATTCTGCAAATTCTTTTTCAAATCTATCTGTATAGCGCCCAGATGTAAGCCAGAATTCTAATGCCGAATCGACTAAATTGCACATCTCCTCATGATCGTAGATTCGAGAAGCATAAGAGATGCGATCTCCTGGTTTAAATGGTTTCTCTATATTATGATATTTGTCATAATATAGAGAAACTGTACTTAATAACTCTTTTCTTGCTTGTTCTTCAGTCATATTCTCAAACATACATATCCTCCGTTTTCTATAATTTAAAGAAAGATTTGATTTGATTATCCATACAGGCCTTAATATCTAAATGATTTAAATAAGTTTTGTACCATTCGACTGTTTTTTCCATCATTTGTTCAACATTCCATACAGGTTGCCAATGAAAAGTGTTTTTAATTTTAGAGCAGTCGAGCTTTAGAAAATTTGCCTCATGAGGTCCTGTGCTGTCGGCATGAGTCCACTCACAGCCGTCACCCCATTTCTGACAAAACAGTTCAACCAATTGTCCTGTTGTAACACAATCATATTCATTTGGTCCTACATTATAGTATCCACAATACTTTGAATCTTCAAATTGCTTTGCGGCGATTAACAAATATACCATTAATGGTTCGAACACATGTTGATATGGTCTGACGGAATATGGATTTCGTACAATTATTTTTTCTTTATTGACGACTGCACGAAAGCAATCAGGAATTATTCTATCTTGCGAGAAATCTCCGCCACCAATTACATTTCCAGCCCTAGCGGTAGAAACATTTATCCCCATATCATTAAAAAATGAGTTTATATAACTGTGTGTAACCAGTTCTGAGCACGACTTGCTGTTGGAATAAGGGTCATAACCATCTAATGGCTCGTTTTCGCGATATCCCCAATCCCATTCATTATTTTTATATACTTTATCTGTTGTAACGTTTAAGAAAGATTTTACACAAGGATGCAATCTTACTCCTTCACAAACGTTTACAGTTCCCATTACATTGGTTTCATATGTATATCGTGGTTTTATATAAGACAATCGAACTAATGGTTGCGCAGCTAAATGTAGTACAATTTCAGGCTGGCATTCATCAAATACTTTATTCAATTGTTTACAATCTCTTATATCCCCAATAATACTTCGCATTTGACTTTGTATTCCAGATATATCAAAGAGATTTGTTTTTTCTGAGGGTTCTAATGCATATCCAGTAACATTGGCACCTGCATCAATTAAAATCCTTGATAACCATGTACCTTTAAATCCGGTATGTCCTGTTATTAAAACACTTCTATTTTTATAAAATTTTAAATTCAATTCTACCACACTTTCCATGGTGCTTTGGCTTCATTCCAAAGTAAGTCTAATTTTTGCTTGTCTTTTAATGTATCCATGCATTGCCAGAATCCCTTATGTTTGTAACACATCAGCTCTCCATCCTGAGAAAGTCTTTCCAAAGGTTCCCGTTCAAACATCGTATCATCCCCGGAAATATAATCGAATATTTTAGGATTTAATACCATAAATCCACCATTGATCCATCCCATATCATTTTTGTTCTTTTCTCGAAAAGAACGTATTTGGTCATTTTGAATATCCATAATACCGAATCGTCCCTCGGGTATAACAGCTGAAAGGGTTGCTAGCTTGCCATGAGATTCATGAAATTTTATACATTCTGAAATATTTATGTCAGCAACACCGTCTCCATAAGTCATCAAAAAAGTCTCATCATGGATAAAATCCTTTATGCGTTTGATTCTTCCGCCTGTTAATGTGCTAAGTCCAGTGTCAATAATGCTGACTTTCCAAGGTTCGGAATGTTCGTTATGGACAATTACGCGGTTTCCTTTGGTAAAATCAAAAGTTATATCACTGTTATGGATAAAATAGTTTGCAAACCATTCCTTTATTACTTCTTGTTTGTATCCAGCACAGATAATAAACTCATCAAAGCCAAAATGATAATAAATTTTCATTATATGCCATAAAATAGGTTTTCCACCAATCTCTATCATAGGCTTTGGTTTGAATTGACTCTCTTCTGAGATGCGCGTACCATATCCACCTGCCAATAGTACTACTTTCATATTTATATTCTGCCTTTCTGTAATAAAAAGGTAATTAGGGACTTTTGACACCATAATTTTATTTTTTTAATCTCGCAGATCTGTATCATCTGCGAAATTTTGTGTTTTTTTACCTAAAATTTATTACATTTTATTATAATTTTATTTTGCATTGTAGATAGTCTAACATATTTTAACCTAAATGACAATTAATTTTGAATATTTTAACAATATTAATAGATTAGTATAAAAAAAACTACTATAAATTTGTAGTAAAACTGCCCAAATTTATGGTCAAATTTATGGTCATAAATGAGTATATAAAAAATACTTATTAAGCTTAAACATAAATATTTAATTTGGAGAATAATGCCATTTATGGTCAAATTTGTGGTTAACGGATTTTGAAAATATGAATAATATAGGTATTCAGACTTCTTTTCGCAGATGATACAGATCTGCGAAATAAATTAAAACACTTATGATGTTTTTGGGGAAAGGAGTTTATATGACCACAAAATTTCAAATAGAAAACACCCAATTGGAAGGAGTAAAATTAATTACCCCTTTCTGTTCGGAAGATGTAAGAGGAAGTTTTATTAAGGACTATTCCAAAGAAACTTTTGAAAACTGGGGCATTTCCCATGAATTAGAAGAAGTCTTTTATACCATATCCCATAGAGGCGTTGTACGTGCTATTCATTTTCAGAGAGAGAAGGAACAAGCAAAACTTGTTAGATGCATCAAAGGCAAAATATTTGATGTAGTAGTAGATTTGAGAAAGCATTCACCTACACTGGGTCAATGGGTAGGCTTTGAACTAAGTGAAAATAATCAACGAGAAATATTAGTGCCAGAACACTTTGGTCATGGTTATTTGGTAATTGAGGATGCGATTGTCTCATATAAATGTTCCGAAAAATTTTACAGTGAGTTTGATGACGGCATAATATGGAATGATAAGGATCTAAACATTACATGGCCAACCTACCTAGTTTCACAAATTATTCTTTCAGATAAAGATACTCATTTGCAGACATTTGAGCAATTCAAAAATACATATTTATAGGAAGGACTTGTTTATTATGAAAGTTGTATTATTGGCAGGTGGATTCGGCACAAGAATTAGTGAAGAAAGTCATTTAAAGCCTAAGCCTATGATTGAAATTGGTGAAAAGCCAATATTATGGCATATTATGAAAGAATATTCGTGGTATGGATATAATGAATTTATTATATGTTGTGGATACAAACAACATATAATAAAAGAATGGTTTAACCAGTACTATTTACATAACAGTGATATAACTTTTGATTTCTCTAGAAATGGCAGAATGATAATTCACAACAATGTAAGCGAACCTTGGAAAGTTACTTTGGTTGATACTGGCTTACATACCATGACAGGAGGAAGGATCAAGCGAATTAAAGAATATATTGGTCATGAAACTTTTATGATGACATATGGTGACGGAGTAAGTGATGTGAATATTAACCAATTATTATCATTTCATACTGCCAATAAAAAAATAGTTACAATGACAGCTGTACAACAGGAGAGCCGCTTTGGTGTATTGGATATAGGTGAAAAAAATGTCATTAGATCCTTTAGGGAAAAAAGCAGAAAGGACAGCGGATGGATCAATGCCGGATATATGGTTCTTGAACCACAGATTTTTGAATATATAGATGATGATTCAACTATTTTTGAAAAAGAACCTCTTGAGAAGATTGCAAGAAAAGGAGAACTGGTAGCTTATCAGCATGATGGTTTTTGGCAATGTATGGATACTCAACGAGATAAGCAAAAACTTGAAGAACTATGGGAGGTTGAAGGAGCACCATGGAAAAAGTGGTAAAAACAGCTGAAGCTGGAAACTCTAGAACTGAGATAATTACAGCAATCTTATTATATATGTTGATTTTATTTGTTACTTTCAGCACGGTATTTTTGGGTAATAAATCATTATATCCCATAACATATGCGGGCAGATCCACAGATTATCTAATTCGTAATGCCAGTGTTATAAAATATATAGATGCTGGCGGTATATATACAGACAATGGTGCTGCGGATTGGGTTGAAATTCCTATCATGTCCGCGGCATATACGAGTATCCACAACGGCGAAATGCCCCTATGGAATATATTTAACTCTTTTGGAATGCCTATTATCGATAATAATAACGGAAGCACTTTGGCTCCTTTAGCGTTTCTATTATATTTTAATAATTCTGAAATGGCATGGAATATTATGTATATAATACGTATATTTGTTATCATGCTTTTTACCTATATGTTTATAAAAGAATTGGGTTTAAAATTTAGTATAGCTTTTACAGGCGGTGTAGTATTCGGTCTTTCTGGTTATGTTATGCTCTATCTAAATATTTTTTTCATGCACGTGGATGCATTTTTGCCTTTGCTAATGTGGATGACATTATGTTATGTGAATACTGGAAAAATAAAATATTGGATTGGCAGCTCGCTAACTGTTGCTGCAATGTGTTTAGGAGGAAATCCGCAAAATTTAATTACTTGCTGTTTGCTAGCTTACGCTTTTTTCATATTTAAAACTTTTACATCCCCAAATTGTCTAAATAAGTTAAAAACGATAACTATATATACATGTTGTTTCATTTCCGGAATAATATTGACTCTGGGATATTGGTTTTCTTTTTTGACTTTATATTTGAACTGTTATTCTTATCATGTAAATTCTGGTTTAAGAGTAAAGACAATACAAGAGATATTTGGCATAATATTACCTGTTGGAAATTTTATATCCACAGCCAGAGGCAATTGGATGCCATATTTAGGAATTGTGCCCATTTCTGCTATTATAATTCATTTGGAATTTGGAAAGGATAAAAAATACCATAAAGAAAAACTTTTCTTTTTAACATTTGTAATTGTGTTTATCCTTAAAATTATAGGTTTTCCATTAATTAATTGGATAGGAAAACTTCCAGTCCTTAATGAATTACTCTTTACAAAGTATAATTCCAGTATATATTTTGCACTTGTCGTATTGGTTGCATTTGCGCTCAATGATTTGCAAACCAATAAATGTAATAAAAGAAAATGGATACAATGTGTTTTTATAATACTAATTGCAATTGGAACGAATATAACATTTTATTCCAAGATATTTGAAAGTAATGAACTATTAAATAGATATCTTAAGGTTATTTCCTTTGTGCTAATATTTGCTGCAATTATAACAGTTATGTGTACCATAATTTCTAAAACATTCTATCTACTACTTATGGAAATTTTGTTATGCATTGAAATGATTAGCTATCCATTGAACAATAAAAACTTGCTTATTCCAAAAGGTGAGGCTTTTGGCTATCCCGAATTTATTATGGAGTTAAAAAATTTACAAGAGAATGATTATGACAGAGTATTTTGTGTTGATAGATTACTTATGGGCAATTTATCAGCTATATATAAAGTATGCAATGTCGGAGGCATTTCTGCAACACCTGAGATTCACTATTGGAATTTTATGAATGAATTGATTTTGCAACATAATATTGATTTGCAAATAGTAACAACTCAATCTTCAACATATTATCCAACCAGTAAAAAATATTTAGACATGATAGGTGCAAAATTTTTTATGGTAGATAACAATCAGAAGATAGAGGATCCTTCTCTGATTCCGGTATATGAAAAAAAAGGATTGACTATATATAGAAATGATAATTCTTTTGAAAAAGCATATACAGTTCATGATGTCGTTCAGGTAACGAATGAAGAGGAAGCCTTAGCAGTCATGAAAGAAGAAACATTTGATTTTTCACAAAGTGCTGTAGTAGAAGGAAATTTAATATATACGTTGTCGGATACAACAAACGAAAAAAATGATGTTGTAACAATAGATGAATATCAAGCTAATTCTGTTTCAATAAGATGTGCTATGTCTACAGATGGTCTACTTATCTTAAATGATTTATATTACCCAGGGTGGAGTGTATATGTCAATGGGAAAAAGCAAGAAATATTGAGGACTAATGATGTAATGCGAGGAGTCTATTTAAGTCAAGGTAATAACAATGTGAAATTTGTATATCGGCCTAAGGCATTCATTATGGGTAGCGCTATTAGTATAATTTATGTTGCTGCATTTATTGTAGGAATAAATATTTTTAAGAGGGAGAACAAAACATGAAAAAAAAGGTTGTGATTGTAGGCGCAGGTGTAGCAGGATTGACCACAGCATATAAGTTATTGGAATCAGAATATGAAGTTATAGTTGTCGAAAGAGATGATACTGTAGGAGGTCTGTCAAAAACCTATCACGATGGTGAGTTTGCATTTGATAGTGGTCCGCACAGATTTTATACAAAAAATGATAAGGTAATCAAATTTATAGAAAAAGTCCTTGATAAAGAATTCCTATCCATGAAGATGACAAGCAGTGTATATATTATGGGAAATTATTACGATTGGCCATTATCAATAAAGGTGGTTTTGAAACTTCCTTTTCATATTATGATTGCTGCAGGATTAGATATGATAAAGTTAATATTTAAGAAACCTAGACCAGTCCATACATTTAAGGAACAAATTTTGCAAAAATATGGAAAAACTCTCTACAAAATAGATTTTGATCCATATACACACAAATTTACCAAACTTCCAACAGAAAAGATTCATGCAGATTGGGCAAAAGCGGGCGTCAATAGAGCTGTAATAGATGAAAAAGTTAAGATGGATTCTATTTTTGCAGTCGTAAAAAGTACACTTTTTCCAGTAAAAGAAAAAATAACAATCATGTATCCACAATATGGAATTTCAGATTTCAGTGAAAAACTTAGTGATATGATTACAAAAAAGGGAGGTCAGATAATTCTAAATGCTATTCCAACAAAAATATCAAAGGATGCTCAAAAAGTGCAATCAATTGAATTATCTAATGGAAAAGTAATTGAAAATATTGATCATCTAGTATGGACAGGCTCAATTAACGAAATAGCCAAGTTGTTGCAAATCAAGGAAAGGAACCTGGAATATTTAAACATAGTAACATATAATATTAAAATCAAAGGAACCCCCAAGAAAGAAGATCAGTGGATTTATTATGTGGATTCCAATGTAGTATTTAACAGGCTGTATAATACCATTAAGTTTTCTCCATATAAGGCACCTAAGGGAACGTATGGTTTGTGTGTGGAAGTTACTTGCCGAAATAACAGCAAACTCCTAAAAAATCCCGAACAACTATATGGAAGAGTAGTGTCAGATTTGAAAAAGGTAAGACTGATTAAAAATGAAGATGAGATATTGGGTATTACCCACCATATCTTATATCAATCATATCCTCTTTATAAAGTTGATTACCGTACAGAATTAAGAAAAGCTTTTGACGAAATTAACGAAACTGTAGAAAATTTAACTCTTGCAGGAAGGAATGGCTTGTTTTGGTATAACAATATGGATCACTCAATAGAAAATGCTTTTGACACGGCTGAAAATATTATAAATAATAGCAGAAATATTGCTATTAACGAATTTTGGAAATAAGAAATTTGAAGTAGAAAACGGTTTAATATTGAATTCGCTTTTCAACGGAAAGGAATGAAGTATATAGATGAGAATATTATTAACAGGTGGTACTGGTTATATAGGGCAATATACCAGAAAGTTCCTAAAGGATAATGGTCATGATGTGGTAATCACATCCAGAAGAATTGATGGTATTGTTGATGGATATCCAAATAAATATTTGGAATTACTTGACACATCAAGTATAACAAATATATGCAAAGGCTTCGATGTAGTCATACATATGGCGAATCTAAACGAGCTATTGGTAGCAGAACAGCCCCGCGAAGCGCTGTTAGCAAATTCTTATGCGACTAGAACATTATATTTAGATGCGACAGAATGCAATGTTAAATATTTTGTATATTTATCAACATTCCATGTGTATGGACTGGATAATGGTATTATTGATGAAAGTACAAAAGTTAACCCCAGAACAGATTATGCGTTAACTCACTTTTTTGCAGAACAGTACATAAAACAATTATCTGTGCACAGTAACTGTAAAGTGTCAATAGTCAGACTTACAAATGGAATCGGTTTACCCTTAAACAATATTGATAAATGGTATTTGGTTTTAAACGATTTTTGTAAAATGGCATTTTTGGAGAATAGAATTACAATGAAGTCTAATGGTTTGCCCATTAGAGATTTTATAGCTATGAAAGATGTAGCTAAGGGCATTTTATTTATTATAAATCACATGCAAGAACAAGGTGAAAAATATGATGTATATAATCTAAGTTCTCAGACGGTGTATAATATGCGAGATTTAGCATATATGGTTAAGGAATGTTTTCACCAGAAATACAATAAAGATATTGAGCTAATTTTACCTGATGTGACAGAAGACCAAAAAAGGGCAATTAAACCTCTATTAGTAAACTCCAACAAACTGCGTAAACTGGGATGGATTCCAGAAATAAAAATTACAGATGTCATAGAAGAGATTTTTAACGGTTTGGAACTGGCAATGTTCAAAAAATAACGTAAGGAGACAGAAAAGAGGCTTAATATGTTAGATATCGATTTTTTTAAAGGTAAAAAAATTCTATTAACAGGACATACTGGTTTTAAGGGAGCCTGGATGAGCAGATTATTGTATCTGGCAGGTGCAAACGTAGTTGGGTATTCTTTAGGGTTTCCTTCTTCACCAAGTTTGTTTGAGCTATGTAGATTGGACAAAGGGATGAAATCTATTACTGGGGATATAAGGGATTTGCAAAAATTGCAGAATATTTTTAATGTAGAAAATCCAGAAATAGTTATTCATATGGCGGCACAACCCATTGTAAGAGAATCATATAAAGATCCCGTATACACTTATGAAGTTAATGTAATGGGAACAGTAAATATTTTAGAGTGTGTAAGAAAAAGTTCATCTGTTAAATCATTTCTCAATGTAACAACAGATAAAGTTTACTTAAATAAGGAATGGGAGTGGGGGTATAGAGAATATGAAGAATTAAATGGCTTTGACCCATATTCTAATTCAAAATCTTGTTCTGAATTAGTTACAGACAGTTACAAAAATTCTTTCTTTAGCAAACGTCATATAGCAATATCCACCGCAAGGGCTGGGAATGTAATTGGAGGTGGCGACTTTGCTCATGATCGAATTCTTCCAGACTGTATAAGAGCTATACAAAATGGAACAGATATCATAATACGAAATCCTTATTCCATACGTCCTTATGAACATGTACTGGACCCTATTGTTGCTTACCTAATGATTGTAAAAGCTCAATATGAAGAAATAACATATGCGGACAAGTACAATGTTGGACCAGATGAAAATGATTGTTGGACAACTGGCGAATTAGTCACTCTTTTTTGTAAAGAATGGAATAAACTGACAGGAAAAAATCTCTCATGGAAAAACATCTGTACTGAAGGTCCACACGAAGCCAACATTTTGAAATTAGACTGTTCTAAAATCAAAAAAACTTTGGGGTGGAGACCACGCTGGAATGTTGAAACTGCTATAGAAAAAATTGTAGAATGGAATAGTGAATATCTATTTAATGGAAATATTCTGGCGTGTATGGATAGGCAAATTTCAGATTTTATATATAATACTCCATCCCTAATGAATTAAAATTGTGAACCATCTATTTGGCATATCATATATTTTCATCTTCAAAATCCTAGTTATATAGCGGACATGTATTCTCCCTTTCAATCTTTGAAAGATACTTGTCTCTGTGTTAGGTGCTTTTCCGATGTCTGTCGAAACGGTGATTTTTCTGTTTGAATAATTGCTTTGAGATGAACTTTAGGTTTTTATCGGTATTATCCAGCTGGAGAGCATATTTAAAATAAACAATGGATAGAATATACTTATTTAAAATCCGGGCAATCCTGAATCATAGTATCAGGATTGCTCGGATATATTATTTACTCATACTTCGCATACTAAAAACAGGCATATCATTGGAAGCTATGCCACCTT
>ERZ779626.1040-NODE-1040-length-13573-cov-17.848350_pt1 | contig 13573 bp, 16 predicted proteins | sample MGYA00514209_ERZ779626 | MGnify/ENA primary metagenome ERZ779626 (study PRJEB29562, sample SAMEA4376713) | mouse gut metagenome | isolation source: Cecum | study: EMG produced TPA metagenomics assembly of the A DSS colitis mouse model was used to assess the...
GCCGGTGGCGGTCAGGACGTTTTGGGTAAATTTCGCGCTCTGTTTGGCTTCATGGGCGGCCTGGGCGTATTTCCGCTTGATTTTCTGTTTCTGCACCCATTTTGCCAGCGCGTTTTTGCGTTGCAGTTCGGGATTATCCCGCAGGGCGGTCTGCCATGCAAGGTCGGTGTGCGCCCGCGCCGCTTTCTGCTGTGCTTTCCGTAAAGTGCGGTATAGCTCCTATAAGAGCTATAAGATAAAGAAGTATATTTTAAAAGAAAACTATACTACGCTACGAATTCTGCAGGACTTTCCAGGCTTTTTGGCCCAGCTTTTGAGGCTGGCCCAACAGCCTGGGTGACAAAAGGCCATTGGATTAGGGAAAATTATTGGGGCCCCAAAAGAACGCTTCGCGTTCGCATGGCCGCACAATATTTTGCACTCAAGGCCAGGGAAACGGCCTGTTGCGGCGCATCTCTTTGGGGGGTGCCTTTATCCGCCCCAAGAGTATTGTTCCACGGGGATAACCAGCGAATTGCTATACACGTAGAATTGATATGGACACAGGCCGTCATCGATTTCTATGACTTCGCCGCCGTTGAATTCCATGTCAGGGATGATATCGCTGAGGCGGTAATCCTGCATGTTTTCGAAGAACTGCTTCGCTGTGAGGCCGAGTGTAGCAACTGCTTTCACCTCATAGCGGCGGCGTTCGGGACTGATACACTTCTTAGGGCGGGCTTCCCAGGCTTCCCGTACAAAGCAGTCCATGAAGCGGTGCCTGTCATCGATGAAGTCATAGATGCGGCAGATTGGCGGCGAAATCAACCTGGGACACCAATCTTTCGGATAGGTAGGCCCGGACCTGGGGAACCGTTTTGGCTTCCGTTTGCTGGGAAACCCGTCGCAGTAGTGGGTGGGAGCCAGCGATGGCCCGACCTGTAGGAGATAGGGGCAGTCCCGGCATCGGAACCGGGGGAATAGAGAACGCACGTTTTTTCACCTCGCATTCGTGTTGGGGCAACAGAAAACTTGCCGATATCAAAGAACTCGGAATTCCGAATTGTGCCGCATTCGCCTCAGGGCCCAGTGAAGTATCATTGCTCCCTTAAAGCCCCTCCCATTATTATGGGGAAAATTGCGTTTTTTTTCGTTTTTACATCGCCGTCAGCTTTTCGGAGAGCTTCTTTTTCGCCCGCCAGATGGCCTTTTGCACAGCGTCTTTCTTCATGTGGAGCATCCCGGCGATTTCCTTGGTGTTGTAACCGGCCCAGAAGCGGAGCATCAGCACATCCCTGTCCCGGGGCGGGAGCTGAGAGATGGCCTCCATCACACCCAGCCGTTCGGGGTAAATTTGCGCCGTCTTCATATTGCTGACATCCAACGGCTCGCAGTGTGGCCGGCTCCGGTAGAGGTCGATGGCCCGATGCTTGACCGTGAGAGCGACGTAGGCTTTCGTGGAAGGCGAGTCGATATTCCCCAGCTTATCCATGTGGGGAAGCAGGTAGAGAAGCGCCTGCTGTGCGGCGTCCTCAGCATCGGCGGGATTTTGCAGTATCTCCATGGCTACGTGGCACATGAGGTGCCAGTATTTCTCGAAAAGCTGTTCAGCCTTCAATTTCTGTGTTTCTAACATAAAATTTCACACTCTTTCTTGTTGATATCTACCTCCTTTTTGATGTGATGGGATGAATGGAGCGGAGACTTTGCGGCTAAATACGAACAAGCTATGAATTAAACCGAGCTTTTGCAGGTGAATATCAATAAGTTGTAAATTAAGCCGAGCTTTTGCGGATAAGTATGGACAATCTGTGAATTAGACCGAGATTTTGCAGAAAATTTACAGCAACTGGAAAAATTAGCATCAAAATCTCGGAATAATTGCTCGCAAAATCTCGGAAAAATTGCAATTAGACCGAGCTACTTTGTAGACGTTTGACGAAAAACGCACACAGTGTCCGGATTATTTTGACCTCGTTTTCTCCCCAGGCACACCCCCCGCAACCCCCTCATTTCTTCCCTTTCAGGGGGCAAACGTCCAGTTGAGAATGTTGCTCAGTAATTTGGCAAAAATCGTACTTGTTTTCTCAAAAACAGGCCGGGATTTCCAGCCGCCCGCGCCGGTTTTGTGAGGGATTTTCATGGGGAGGGCATGGGGAGTATAAAAATCAAACGGAGGGCGTTGGACAGGGTGCAGGGGGAGAATTTGTTTGGGAAAACCTTGCTTTTCGGGATTTTTCGTACAAGTTTTAACTGTTCCGAAGCCCTCGAAGGAGAGAGAATGAGGGGATGGCGGGGATGGCCTGGGGGGCCAAACATAAAAAAGGAGCCCAGGAACGAATTCCTGAGCCCCTTTTGTGGGGTGTTATTTGAGTGAAAACATGTTCAAGACCGGAAAGACGAGAACAGCAACTGTGCTGCTTACTTCAGCTCCACCTTGCCGCCAGCCTCTTCGATCTTCTTCTTGAGCTCCTCGGCCTCGTCCTTGGATACGGCCTCCTTCAGGGTCTTGGGAGTGCCCTCGACAGCGGCCTTCGCCTCGGCCAGGCCCAGGCCGGTGATCTCGCGGACCACCTTGATGACCTTGATCTTGGCGGCGGCGTCGAAGCCGGCCAGCACCACGTCGAACTCGGTCTTCTCCTCCACGGCGGGACCGGCAGGGCCGGCGGCGGGGGCGGCCATGGCGGCGGCGGAAACGCCGAACTCCTCCTCCAGAGCCTTGACCAGGTCGTTCAGCTCCAGAACGGTAAGATTCTTGACTTCTTCAATCAGAGCAGTGATCTTCTCGCTAGCCATGATGATATTCCTCCTAATTTTCAAATGTTAAATATGTTGCGTCCCATGTGGGACAGCCGCTTATTCTGCGGCGGGGGCCTCCTCTGCGGGGGCTTCGGCGGCAGGCTGGCCGTCCGTCTCGGCGATGGCCTTGATGACGATGGCCAGGCTGGTAATGGGAGCCAGCATCATGCCCAGGACCTGACCCAGCAGGGCGTCCTTGGAGGGCAGCTCGGCCAGGGCGAACACGTCGTCCAAGGGAAGGACCTTGCCGTCCATGAAGCCGGCCTTGATGTTGAAGCGGTCGCCCATCTGCTTGGCATACTTGTTGACGATGCGCATGGGGGCAATGGGATCTTCCTTGGAAATAGCCATGGAAGTGGTGCCGCTGAGCACCTCATCCAGCTCGCCCAGATCCACATCGTCCAGGGCGCGGCGCAGCAGGGTGTTTTTCACCACGGCGTACTCCACGCCATTCTCACGCAGCTCATGGCGCAGGGCGGTGTCCTCGGCCACGGTGATGCCCTTGTAATCCACCAGGACGCCGGAACTGGCGGCCTTCAGATCGTCCACCAGGGCGGCCACGATGGCCTGCTTCTCACTGAGAACCTTTGCGTTAGGCATTGTTTGAATTCACCTCCGAAATGGTTGGATGGCGGCGTTTCAAAAAGAAAAAGCCGCTTTCGTGTCCACACGAAAACAGCGCAATCATAACGTATCGGCTGCATTCTCGGCGGGATTTACGCAGTTCACGCTTCAGCGCTGATGCACCCACTGTCTTTGAACACGGGCAGTATTATATAGCCGGCGTTCTCGTTTGTCAAGGGGAAATGGGAAAAAGTTTGCTTTTTGTAAATTGAAAGGTGCGGAACCTGCTCCGACGGCCTTGTGGATGGCAGCGCCGGTGCGCCGTAAAGCTGGAAGCCGCCCGGCGGCATAAAACCGCAAAAGGAAAGACACGCTCTTCAGCGTGTCTTTCCTTTTGGAGCTGGTAATGTGACTCGAACACACGACCTGCTGATTACGAATCAGCTGCTCTACCGACTGAGCTATACCAGCGTATGGCGTGGGACGAAGGTTATTCTAGCACAAAGGCCCCGCCGCCGTCAAGGGAAACCGAAAAAATATCGTGGACGGAAAGGGAGGCCCAGAAAATTTTCGCGTTTACAAAAAATACATAGGCAGGGCGCGAAATCTGTGATATAATACCCCCTGACTGCAAACACGAGGGAAGGGGGGCGGCACTGTGAAAAAGCGGATGCTGCTGGCGGGGCTGGCCGCTGTGCTGGGGCTGTGCCTGAACGGCTGCATGTTTGACCCGGTGGACAAGCTGTACGCCCTGCCCGCCCTGCCCCAGGAGTATAAGGGCCTTCAGGCATCCATCGACGCCACCATGAGCGAGCTGGGGGCGGAATACGCCACCATCAACTACGGCAGCAACACCTCTACCATACAGCTGCTGGACATGGACGGCGACGGCAGGCAGGAGACGGCGGCGGTGTTCCTCCGGGTGATGGCCTCCGCTGAGGAGAAGCCTATGCGGGTGTGCCTGTTCCGGCAGGGGAGCGACCAGCTCTATCACCAGTCCGCTATTTTGGAGGGGGCGGGCACCTCCATCAATTCGGTGGCTTACGAAGATTTGACCGGCAACGGCAGCCGGGAGTTCATTATCAGCTGGCAGCTGAGCACGGGGGTGCACAGCCTGTCTGTGTACAGCGTTGGCGTGAGCAGCGCCAACGAGCTGATGAGCGCCACCTATAACGAGGGTTACATGACGGTGGACCTGGATGAGGACAACAGCCAGGAACTGGTCGTGTTCCAGAGGGATATCACCGGCGAGGGTTATAATGTGGCGGAATACTACGACTATCAGGACGGGGTGATGGTGCTCTCGTCCACGGGAACGCTGTCCGACGGGCTGAAGGACGTGGTGCGCTCGGAAGCCGGGCGGCTGTCCGACGGGCGGCTGGGGATATATGTCACGCTGGAGATCGAGACAGGCTGGCTCACCGATGTGCTCACGCTGGAGCCGGGGGGATTGGTCAACGTGACCCGGGACCCGGAGAGCGGTGTGAGCGTGACCACTTGCTGGTCGGGGACGGAGGCATACACCTCGGACATCAACGGCGACGGCGTGCCGGAGGTCCCACGGCCCCAGCGGCTGGCCCCGATGGGCGATGAGGCCGCCGCGCCCCAGTATTTGATCTATTGGCAGCAGTTTGACTCCAAGGGGGCGGGGGCCACCAGTATCATCACCTACCACAGCTTTACCGACGGGTGGTACCTCACACTGCCCAACGGCTGGAACGCGGGCAATATCGCCGTGGCCCGGGACGACTCCTCCAGCAACCGGGGGGAGCGGGCCGTGTCCTTCTACTACTGGCCGGACTGGGAAGAGGAGGAGCCGAAAAAATTCCTCACCATTTACTACCTCACCGGGAGCAACCGAACCGCCCGGTCCAAGCTGCCCGGGCGCACGGTGCTGCTCAGCGACAGCAGCGCCATCTACTGCGCCTCTCTGGATACCCGGGTATGGGACTGCGGCCTGGACGAGGGGGAGCTGGCGCAGCGGTTTAAGCTGATTACGGCGGCGTGGTCAAGTAGATAAGCGCTGAGCCGTAGTGAGCAGCGCGGATGGAGCGGAGCGAGGACAAAAGCGCAGCCGCCGCGAAGCGGGGGCGGGTTTTGGCCGAGACGGAGCGAAGCCGCGCGTCGCGAATAGGCGAAGCGTGACAGCGTTGTCGCAAGCTCCATATCCTTCGCTTCCGGCGTTGCCGAAAGCTCAGTCATTCCGCTGCTCCTCCTTTCCCCACAAAGCCAAAGGGAGGCTTTGCGGGGGCCCCGGCAGGCCGCGCCCAGCCGTGGTGAGCAGCGCGGCAGTAAAGATGAAACAGAAAGTAGGGAATCGAACATCATGCGTAAGGTATTGGTCCTGGAGGATGAGACCAACATCCGCAGCTTTGTGGTCATAAACCTGAAGCGGGCGGGTTACGATACCATTGAAGCCGGCACCGGCGAGGAAGCGCTGGCGCTGATCCAGAAAAACCCCGATGTGCAGGTGGCCCTGCTGGACATCATGCTTCCCGGGGAGATAGACGGGTTTGAGGTGTGCCGCCGCATCCGGGCGGGTAATCCCCAGGTGGGCATCATCATGCTCACCGCCCGCACCCAGGAGATGGACAAGGTGAGCGGCCTGATGACGGGGGCGGACGACTATGTGACCAAGCCCTTCTCCCCGGCGGAGCTCACCGCCCGGGTGGACGCGCTGTTCCGCCGCACGGGGGGCGCGCCGGTGCGGGATGTGGACGAGCTGAGCCAGCCGCCCTTCCTGCTCAATACCCGCAACCGGACCTTGGAGAAGAACGGGAAGCGGGTGAAGCTCACCCAGGTGGAGTACTCCATCGTGAAGCTGTTTATGGAGAACGCGGGGAAGGCGCTGTCCCGGGAGGAGATTCTGGAGGCCGTATGGGGCAAGGAATATTTGGGCGAGCTGAAAATTGTGGATGTAAACATCCGCCGCCTGCGCATCAAGCTGGAGGATGACCCCCAAAATCCCGCCCATATCAGCACCGTTTGGGGGTATGGGTACGAGTGGGAAGCATAAGCTGGGGCGGGAGCCGGGAAAGGAGGGGGAGTTCAGGATGGATCAGGAAAACCGCCAGAGGCGGCGCAGGATGCTGCCCAGGGGCCCGAAGCGCGAGCGGGCGGCGGAGGACGGCCCGCCCGAGGCCCCCCTCAAAAAGCCGGGCCGGGGCCGGCTGCGCCGGCGCTGGCTGCTGAATACCCTGGCCGTCACCCTGGTGGTGGTGGCCGTGTCGGTGAGCGCCTTCTCTTTGGCCATGTACAGCTACTACACCTCTACCATTCTGGCTACCCTGGAGAGCAAGGCCCAGACTGCCGCCGGGATGTTCCGCAATTACACCGAAACCACCTACCTGTCCACTGCCCGGCAGTTCATTAACCAGTTTGAGGAAAAAAACGATATTGAGGTGCAGATACTCAGCGCCGGGGGCCGGGTGCTCATGTCCTCCATGATGGACATATCCGGCGCCTCTGCCCACAGCCCCGATGTGGCCGCCGCCATCAGCGAGAAGCGGGTGCGGACCCACATCGGCCAGGACCCGGATACCGAGGACGAGGTGATCTCCGCCTCTGCCCCGGTAATCTATAACAATGCGGTAGTGGGGGTGGTGCGCATGGCCACCTCCCTGCGGCGTGTGCACGCCCAGATGGTGCGCATGATGCTGGTCACCTCTGCCATCGGGGTGGCGATCCTGCTGGTGATGGGGCTTATGGCGTCCTATTTTATCCGCTCGGTGCTGGACCCGGTGATTCGGGTGACGGAGACCGCCAAGCGCATCGCCGCAGGGAGCTACGGCGTGCAGATGGAGAAAAAGACCGACGACGAGATGGGTGAGCTGGTGGACAGCATCAACGACATGTCCATGAAGATCGACCAGGCCGAGCGCACCCAGTCGGAGTTCATCTCTTCCGTGTCCCACGAGCTGCGCACTCCCCTCACCGCCATCAGCGGCTGGGCGGAGACGCTGTATAACGGCGAGGTCCGGGACGCGTCCGATGTGAAGAAGGGGATGGCCATCATTGTGTCCGAGGCGCAGCGCCTTACCCGCATGGTGGAGGAGCTGCTGGAGTTCTCCAGGATGGAGACGGGGCGGTTTAACCTGTCGGTGGAGCCCATCGACATTGTGGCGGAGTTGGAGGACGCGGTGTACACCTACCGGGAGTTCTTCCGCCGCAAGGGGCTGGAGCTGGACTATACCGAGTGCGGCGAGGAGCTGCCCATCATCAGCGGCGACCCGGAGCGGCTGCGCCAGGTGTTCTGCAACCTGCTGGACAATGCGGACAAGCACGGCGGCTCCGGCGGGCGGGTGGAGGTATCCGTGGGCCGGGAGGAGGCCCGGGTGGTGATCAGCATCCGGGACCACGGACCCGGCGTGCCTGCGGAGGAGCTGCCCTTCATCAAGTACAAGTTCTACAAGGGCTCGTCCAAGGCGCGCGGCTCCGGCATCGGCCTTGCGGTGTGCGACGAGATCATCAACAGCCACAACGGCACGTTGGAGATTGGCAACGCGCCCGGCGGCGGCTGTGTGGCTACCATCCGGCTGCCCGTCGGGGTGGAGGTTGTGTAGCAGCAAAAATCGAACAAAAGTTTAAAACCCTTGTGTTTTCCCGGCGTCTCTGGTATACTGTGGAAAATGCGGCGGGGTAAAGGAGAAGAACATGGCAAAACAAGACGGAAACTGCACCCCATTCAAGACCACCTGCGGCGGACAGGCCCTGCTGGAGGGCATCCTCATGCAGGGCCCCGGCAAGCGGGCGATGGTGGTGCGCAAGGCGGACGGCGAGCTGGTGGTGGAGGAGGAGACGGTCAAGTCCCGGTCGGGGCCGGCCAGGCTGCCCTTTATCCGGGGGCTGTTTGTATTTGGCGGCGCTATGGTCCACGGGATGAAGGCGCTGATGCGCTCGGCGGAACTGTCCGACGACGGCTCCATGGAAGAGGAGGAGCTCACCGGCATTGACAAGTGGATCAGCGAGCACTTCGAGGGGGAGAAGGCCGTCAGCATCATCATCACCCTGGCGGCGGTGCTGGGCATCGCCATGTCGGTGGGGCTGTTCATTTTGCTGCCCACCGCGCTGACGGGGCTGATCGGGCTGGTGTGGACCACCATGCCGCTGTGGGTGCGCTCGGTGCTGGAGGGGGTGCTGAAGGTGGCCATCTTTATGGGCTATCTGTTCCTGTGCTCCAGGATGAAGGAGATCCACCGGGTATTTGAGTACCACGGCGCGGAGCATAAGACCATCTACTGCTATGAGAACGGCCTGGAGCTGACGGTGGAAAACGTGCGGAAGCAGCCCCGGCACCATCCCCGGTGCGGCACCAGCTTTTTGTTTGTGGTCATTGCGGTGTCCATCTTTTTGTCCATCGTAATCTTCACCCCGCTGGAGATTGAGAACACCTTTTTACGCATGGCCCTGCACCTGCTGATGCTGCCCGTCATCGTGGGGGTGACCTATGAGTTCAACCGCTATGTGGGCGGACATGACGGGCCGGTGTGCCGCGCCCTGCGGACTCCGGGCATGTGGATGCAGAACTTTACCACCTTTGAGCCGGACGACGGCATGATTGAAGTGGGGATTGAGGCGCTCAAGCGGGTGCTGCCGGAGGAGAAGGGCGCCGACGCCTGGTAAAAAGAAGCGCGGAGCCGCTGTCCATGACAGCACCACCAAAGCAGAGAGAGGGTGAGCTCATGCCAGCAACCTATAACGACCTATACCTGGATGCGCGCAAGGCGCTGAAAGCCGCTGGAGTGGAGCAGGCCCAGCTGGAGGCCCGGGAGCTTTTGTGCTTTGCCTCCGGCAAGAGCCGGGAAGAATTCATCCGGGATCTGCCGCTGTACGCCTCCGACGGGGCGGGGAAGCGGTTTCGGGGCCTGCTGGAGCGCAGGCTGAAGGGGGAGCCGGTGGCATACCTCATTGGGGAGTGGGAGTTTTACGGCCTGACGCTGGACGTGTGCCGGGACGTGCTCATCCCCAGGCCGGACACGGAGACGCTGGTGGAGAGGGGCATATTGTATGTCCGGGATCTGCCCGACGGCACCCGGGTGCTGGATTTGTGCGCCGGCAGCGGCTGTATCGGGCTGGCCATCGCGGACAACTGCCCCAATACCCGTGTGTTTTTGGCGGAGTGGTCGGAGGACGCCCTGCGGGTGTGCCGGCAGAATATCCGGCGGTGCGGCCTGACGGACCAGGTGAGCCCGGTCCAGGCGGACGCGCTGGAACCGCCGCCGCGGATTTTGCGGGACTTCGACCTCATCCTCTGCAATCCCCCGTATATCCCCACCCTGGAGGTGGCGCGGCTTGATCCCTCTGTCCGGGACTACGAGCCCCGGATGGCGCTGGACGGGGGAGAGGACGGGTTGAAATTTTACCGCGCCATCGCCAGAAAGTGGAAGCGGGCGCTGAAGCCGGGCGGCAAGCTGGCCTTTGAAGTGGGGTACGACCAGGCCCCGGCGGTGGAGTACATACTGGCGGAAAACGGGTTTACAGGCATCCAGACCACCATGGACCCGGGAATGCACTGGCGGGTGGTGGAAGGAAGCGCGGAGAATCGGACAGCGAACGAGCTTGGAGCGCAGTGAGGGGCAGGAACACGCCGGTAAAGGAGGATGTGCTATAAAAAAGAGGCTCATTCTCATAGCGGCGGGCGCTTTGCTGCTGGCCTGCCTGCTTCCGATGCCGTTTCATTTGAAGGACGGTGGGACGGTGGAGTACCGGGCGGTGCTGTACACGGTGTCCAGGGTCCGCCGCCTGAACGGCTTGGAGGCGGAGAAGCCCTTTCAGGAGGGGGTTATAGTCAAGCTGCTGGGCATTGAGGTGTACAATCATGTGGAGTAGCGGAGGTGCGGAATGGGCGTGGTAATTGAGACGGGCCGGCTTAAAATTGTGCCTTTTGAGATGGGCCGCTTGGAGGAATATGTCTCGGCATTTGACGGGGAAATTACAAAATATCAGTATCCAGATCCCTTTGCCTCTGTGGCAGCGGCCCAGGAGACGCTGCAGGGGTTTATGGATCTGATGCACCGAAACGAGATGCTATTCCTGTCCATTCTGACCCCGGACGGTGGGTTTGTGGGCGGCGTTGAGGTACATGGCATCCGGGAGGAATATCCCGAGCTGGGGATTTGGATCAAAAAAGGGGAGCAGCAAAAGGGATATGCCTGGGAAGCCCTGGCGGGTGTGTTGAAATTCGTAGACGGCAGCTACCGCAAGGAGTGGTACGTATTTGAGGCGGACATCCGAAACGCTGGAAGTATGAAGCTGGCGGAAAAGTTCGATTACCGAAAAGAGGGGCTGGACGAGTTTGAGACAGAGACGGGAAAGCTTCTGCGCTTGCAGCGGTTCCTGATCAGAAGCCGCAGATAGGGAAATTTGGTAGGAACACCCTGCGGGGGTGGGATTAAGGCCCGGTTTATGGGACATTTAAAAGAGTAGCATATGGGCAGGAAGAGGCCGGCGGCTTTCAAAATCATGCCGGTGGGAAAGGATGATTGTACATGGCTGAGAAGAAGAAACAAATTGAGCCCGCCGCCCCGGCGGCGGATAAGAAAAAGGCGCTGTCCACCGCCATCGCGCAGATTGAGAAGGAGTACGGCAAGGGCTCCATCATGCGCCTGGGCGAAAATTCCCATATCGTGGTGGAGGCGATTCCCACCGGGTCGCTGTCGCTGGATATCGCGCTGGGCATCGGCGGCGTGCCCAAGGGGCGCATCATTGAGATTTACGGCCCCGAGTCCTCCGGCAAGACCACGCTCGCCCTGCATATTGTGGCCGAGGCACAAAAGCGGGGGGGCGAGGTGGCCTACATCGACGCCGAGCACGCCCTGGACCCCACCTACGCCCGGGCCCTGGGGGTGGATATCGACTCCATGCTCATCTCCCAGCCGGACACCGGCGAGCAGGGCTTGGAGATCTGCGAGGCCCTGGTGCGCTCCGGGGCCATTGACGTGGTGGTGGTGGATTCCGTTGCCGCCCTAACCCCCCGGGCGGAGATTGAGGGCGACATGGGCGACTCCCATGTGGGCCTGCTGGCCCGGCTGATGAGCCAGGCCCTGCGCAAGCTGGCGGGGTCCATCTCCAAGACCAACTGCATCGTCATCTTTATCAACCAGCTCCGCGAGAAGGTAGGCGTGGTGTACGGCAATCCCGAAGTGACCACCGGGGGCCGGGCGCTGAAGTTTTACGCCTCGGTGCGCATGGAGGTGCGGCGGATTGAGGCCATCAAGAACGGCACCGAGATCATCGGTAACCGCACCCGGGCCAAGATTGTGAAGAACAAGGTGGCGCCCCCCTTCCGGGAGGCGGAGTTCGAGATCATGTACGGCGAGGGCATCTCCAAAATGGGCGAGCTGGTGGACCTGGCCGTCAAGCTGGACATCGTGCAGAAGTCGGGCTCCTGGTTCTCCATGGGGGATACCCGGCTGGGCCAGGGGAAGGACGCGGTAAAAAAATACTTTGGGGAGAATCCCGAGATCGCCGCCCAGGTGGAGGCCGACGTGAGGGCCAATGCCTACAAGCTGATGAGCCGCCAGTCCCAGGCGGCGGCCAAGGCGGCGGGCCGGGCGGTGGACGTGTCCGCCGACGATTTCGAAGGGTAGAGGGGGCAGTGAGTATGGATGCATTGAAGCGAGAACTGAGGGAACGGTACCTTTCTACTTACCGGGAGTGTAAAAAATTTGGGTATAAACCCTCCCTTTTCTTGGATATGGTAATCAGCGACGATGATATTGTGGCCGTGACCAGAAAGCTGATTTATAAGAGCGGCGGGACATCGGGCTTTGAGACGTTATATGAGAATAAAAGACTGGATTTATCGGTAGAGAGAATAATTTTGGAGTGGCGTTTTCGGCGCCTGTTTTCAAAAGAGGATTTGTGTACCGCTTATGATCGCTTGGCGGAATACAATTACGAAGGCTTGACGCAAATAGAAAAGCCCTGATGAGGATCGAAAAGCTGGAGCCCTCCCAGCACAAGCAGGGCCGTTGGCTGGTGTGGCTGGACGACGCCTCCGTCGTCCGGGTGGGCGAGGGGGATGTGGTGTCCCTGGGGCTCTATGCCGGCAGGGAGCTGACCGATGCCGAGGGGGAGGCGCTGTGCGCCGCCGGGGAGCAGTCCCGGCTGATGGAGCGGGCGGTGGGCTTGCTGGCCCAGCGGCCCATGTCCCGGAAGGAGCTGCTGGATAAGCTGTGCGTCCCGCCCCGGCAGAAGCGGGAGAAGTACCCCTATGACAAGCTGGACGGCGGCCCGGACCCTGCGCTTTTGCAGCAGCAGAAGGAGGCCCTGCGGGAGCGGGCGGAGGGGGTGGCCGACCGCCTTGCCGGCCTGGGCCTGCTCAACGACGGGGAATACGCCCGCATGGTGGTGCGCCACTACGCAGCCAAGGGGTACGGTCCCCGTAAGATCCGGGACGAGCTGTACCGCCGGGGGGTGCCCCGGGAGTTCTGGGAGGACGCCATGGACGAACGGGAGCCGGACAGCGGCCAGATTGACAAGCTGGCCCGGCAGAAGCTCCGGGGGGCGGAGCCCACGAGGGAAAATTTGAAGAAGGTGTCCGACTATCTGGCCCGGCGGGGATACGGCTGGGAGGAGATTTCGTCGGCGCTGGACCGCATACGGGAGGAATCGGAATGGTAGAAAAGGTGAACGGAGAATCTCTGCGGACAATACGTGAGCTGACGCTGTTTGACATGGACGAAATCCTGCCGCTCTATGCCGCTGTGGGCTGGACAAATTATACTGACCGGCCTGAGATGCTGAAAAACGCGTTGGAGCACTCCCTGCTGGTGCTGGGGGCGTATGATGGGGACAGGCTGGCGGGCCTGCTCCGGGCGGTGGGGGATGGGCTTTCCATCGTATTTATTCAGGATGTGCTGATTTTTCCCGCATACCAGCGTCAAGGAATCGGGACGATGCTCTTTGGCGCATTGATGGAGCGTTACCCGGAGGTGTACCAGATGGAGCTGGCTGCGGATAACACACTGGAGAGCGCCGCATTTTACCAGTCTCTGGGGTTCCGGCGGGACCGGGACATAGGCTGCTGTGCTTTTATGAAAATGTGAGGAGTTTTTTAGCTTGAATGTTGCGTTTATATCCCTGGGCTGCGCCAAAAATCTGGTGAACACCGAGCAGATGATGGCCCTGTGCCGGGCGGCGGGGCACACCGTCACCGGCGACCCCGAGGGGGCCGACGTGGCGGTGCTCAACACCTGCGGCTTCATCGAGTCCGCCAAGAGCGAGGCCA
>ERZ779626.1041-NODE-1041-length-13571-cov-5.520346_pt1 | contig 13571 bp, 13 predicted proteins | sample MGYA00514209_ERZ779626 | MGnify/ENA primary metagenome ERZ779626 (study PRJEB29562, sample SAMEA4376713) | mouse gut metagenome | isolation source: Cecum | study: EMG produced TPA metagenomics assembly of the A DSS colitis mouse model was used to assess the...
GCAATGAACCTGGCATTCAGAGGTGCAGTTGCCGAAGTGGGTTCTATGGAAGGCTGATATTTACGGCAATTCCCGTCTCGGGAGTAAAATAGGAATCGATCAGCCTTTTCATCACATTCGCCTGATCGCGGCCTTTTCCCATCCAGACTGTCAGAGTCACTTCTGATCCGGCGTCTCCCTCCGAAGACACCTCGCTGTAGGAATGAGAGAAGGAACCTGTAAAGGCTCTGATTCCATGTCCGATTTTACTCAGGAAATTACCTTCCGCATCGGGAGCATCGGCACTTACACCGGAAGCATACAGATAATCTATCTGCATCGGCTGCTGCTCAAATTCCAACACCCACTCCGCCAGCGCTTCAATATTTGTTTTGAACACGGAGAGTCTCCTGGCTATGGTATAGGGCTTCTCACAAAATGAAGTTATCTGTGTTGTCATCTGGGTCAATATTCTGGAAGAATAACAGCCCTTTCCATACAGAGCCTCCAGATAATCCACATAGGTATTCAGCTCTGACAGAATAGAAGCCAGCTTTACCTCCAAATCGGGGATGGCGCTTTCCAGACCGTAATCTCTGTAGGTATCCGGATCCGTTCCGGTTATCATAATAATCTCCCGATACAGAGAATTCACCTTCTGCAGAGTCTCCTGCATTTGTTCGATAATCTGCTCCATTTCTCCTAAGACTACTTCCATCCGCAGATTATGGGTGCCCGCTGTCAGATAAAACAGATATGGAGCATCCTGATTTCCCAGAAATCCATTTTGCCAGCTTACATCATAGTCAAAGGTCAGCCCGCTCACCTCCATAAAAGGAACCTGTCCGTCTATCTCCAGGCGCCGCAGACTGCTTTGTCCTTTGTTTTCATCCTGCCTGTACCGAAGGCCCAGCTGGTAAAGACCATCCTCGGGCACCTCTATCTGCCACTCGATCCACTGCCCGCTGTCCGACCAGTTTGCTCCGCCAATGGTATTATACCGAAGGCAAGTAGCATGATACGGAACTGTATAAGGGCTGGATCGGTCATAGACTGCGTACAATTGGGAAGAAGATTTCATATAAGGGCTTTCCCCCTGCACCTGTATGTAAAAATCCTTTTCAACCTTCCTGCCATCGGAATGGGCTGTGAGATATTCCTCATAAGAGGGGAACTCTTCCTGATAGAACCGCAGATATCGAAACAGGCCGGACTGACTGGTTCCCTGTATGGTCAGGGTATGTTCACCCTTTTCCAAATACAGCTTTATTCTCTCCTTCTTTGCCAGGCGGAAGGGCTCTTCCGTCCAAAGATAAGCCTCCGCCTGTGTAGGACGTATCTCATCTCCGGAAGCAGTACGGCGGAATTCACCGCTGTCTGTCCAGATTCTGGTCAGTGTAATTGCAGAATCCGCCACACTGCTGCCATCCAGCAGAATATGAAACTCCAATTCCTGGCCGTTTCCCTCCAGTGCCATATAGCCTGCACTCAGATAGTAGCTGCCGCTCTCTTCCACAGTAAATTTCCATTCGGCCGCATCAGTTCCCCGCCCCAAAAGTAAAGGTTCCTCGGTTTCAACTGCCTGTAAAAGAATACCGGAGCTGTCTGCCTGTACTCTTCCTTCCGGAGTCACAAATGCATTTCCTCTCGGGATATCCTCACCGTGAGGAGCCAGCAGTGACAGAACTAACAGAATAATCAGCGCCGCTGTTACACAGCCGCATAATACAAGTGTACTTTTCTGATTCCTTTCCATACAATGCAACCCTCCAAATTTGTATACTGCATTTTACATTTCAATTATATCATTTGTTTTACATATTTCAATATAAACTTTTCATATGTATTCATTTTGTAAATTTATGCTAAAGTTCCAATGTAAATTTTGTCGCATTTATCCAAAAAAAAATATGGCAAAAGCCTGCCATATTTTTTCTTCATATATTCCAATATATTCCTGTATACATCAGAAACCCAGTGTGTTTACAAATGTTAATTCATGTAAACATCCAATGGTGTTTTATAATATTCTCCGGCCTCGTGGTCACCACTGTCAGCCTCTGTCCTTCAGGACTCCCTTCTGCCCTTCAAAAGTTTCTTCTGCCCTTCCGGTCTCCTGGCCTTCCAGCTGGGGAAGCACATACCGAAAGTCCATGTCGCTCCCATAATAGAAGGCCGGATAACAGGGCTGATTGTAGCAATTGTTCTGCCAGGCCACACCGCATCGATAAGCCGTATCATGCATCAGCGTGAACAGCTTGTGGCCCGTCAGCTCCGTGTTGGTGTAAATGCGGATGGCCCGGCTGTCCTTTGTCCGCAGCACCAGCTCTTCCCGGAAATCTCCGAACAGATCGGCAATCAGACAGGGATTTCCCTTGGTCCCGTTGTTGGTGGCGGTTCCCTCCGGCAGCAGCATGATGCCGTGGATGTTGTCAACAATCATTCCCCTATGTTCTCCGTTTAAATAGTCCGCCCCGTCTATGATCTGTGTCGTCAGATCCGCCGCCCAGCGGATGCTGGCATTGGTGCCCAGGACCGGCGCCTCCAGCAGATTGCCCCTGCAGTCCCTGACTCCCACAGCCCATACCTGAAGCCCTCTGACCCCCGCGGCCACATCCCCGATCATGCAGCGGCCCAGATCCCCCCCGGGCCCGTTCTCCAAAAAGCACCTCTCCGGTTTCGCCGTCCCGCAGGGCATAGCCGTAAGGCACATCCTCTCCTCCTTCAAATACATTGAAGATTTCCATGCCCGGCCTGTCCGGATCAATGCGCGCTGCCTGCATGGCGTCTCCATGTCCCAGCCTGCGAAGCTCACCGTCCGGCATTCTGTCCTGGGAGGAGTACAGCAGACTGCCGTCATGGTCGATGGTGGCTGCGCCGTAGATAATTTCATGACAGCCATCCCCGTCCAGATACCCCACGCAGGACAGAAAGCGGTCCACTCTGTTGCAGGGCTCAATGCGCTTCCACGCATAATCACCCCACAGCAATCCGTCATCCTCTCTGGGTATCGGGAAGGGTATGGTCTCAAGCTCCTCCCCTTCCCCGGAAAACATAGTCAAATACTCCGGTCCCCGGAAAATAAATCCCTCAAAATGCCGCAGATCATTTCTCTCACTTCTGGAAGGAGCATATACATCCATAAAATAATCCGTCAGCTCCCTGGCTTCCCGGTCAGACAGAGGATATTCATACCGCCTCTGAATGCCAAAGCATTCCTCCAGCGTATCCGGCCAATTCCCGTTTTTCACCTCCGGATGCTGCCTCCAGGTTCGAAAGCGCTCCACTATGTATTCATAATATTCTTCCGCAGAGCACGCGTAATGATCTGTATGCGCATAGCCCGCTCTCCGATCCGCCTCCGGCATGGTGATACAGCGCTCCGAAACAGCCCGGCCGCTCTCGTCATAGCGGGTGATTTTGGTACCCGGGGCAGTCTTCACCGAAATCTCCGCCCTGCCGTCTCCGTCAAAATCATAGACCATGAACTGAGTATAATGGGCACCCGCCCGAATGTTCGCCCCCATATCCAGACGCCAAAGAAGCCGCCCGTCCAGTTTATAGCAGTCAATATAGCAGTTACCCGTATAGCCCTTGTGCGACACATCATGGGAATTGGATGGATCCCATTTCACAAAGTATTCATACTCCCCGTCCCCATCTATGTCACCCACGCTCATATCATTGGCAGAGTAGGTATACCTCTCCCCTGCCGGCGTCATGCCTCCCTGTGGAATCTCCAGGGGAATCTCCAGATAATCTGCCCCGCTGTTCCATGCCCTCACTGCCTCACAGGCTTCCTCCTCCGCGCCGTCCCTGACTGCCGCCACCTGATAGAAATCCTCCGGCCTTCCCTCCGGATCCAGATAATTTGTGCTGTCCGTTATCAGGGCCAGCGGCTTTCCGTTTTTATAGACGCGGTAATCCGCTCCTTTCATGCCTGTGGCGCAATATCCGCTCACCTCGTGCTTCAGCATACGCCAGCCCAGAAAAATGCCATCTCCGGTCTTTACCGCAATCAGTCCCCGGTTCAGCGCCTCCAGCTGCTCATCCAGATGATAAAATACCTTCGTCTTTATTTTTTCACTGCGCTCCAGCAGCCTTTCCGCCATCCATGCCTCCCCATAAAGGTACTGGGGAACATGTGTGGATTTATGCAATGTGTATGTGCAGCCGTCTCCCTCATACATCAGCTTATACCGCATGGCAGGCGTGTCCGTGTCCGACCAGTATACCCGATAGATCGCCGCCCCCACCACAGGCTCCCACTCCAGAGTCACGCTTTGTCTTTCTACGCTGCTGATCCTTACTTCCATCTCCTGCCTCCATTTTGGTTCGTCCTGCGTTCCATAGTAAAACTGTTTTTCAAAACATAAATATGCGCCGCCGCTCTCACCGATCAGGAAAACAGGCTTATCCGGATGTTTTTCCTGAATTGCCTTGTATGCCGCAAAGCAATCATCCACTGCTTCCGGAAATTTATTTTCCGGAGCAAGGCGGTAGGAAAATGCATATACCGGAAGCTTTGACTCGCCTGCCAGCATGGAAGCGTATCCTCTGGAAGATACCGCGTTTCCGCATATCAATCCGCCTCCATGGATGTAGATAATGACAGCGTCCTGCCTTGCGCCCGCAGGCATACTGATTTCCGCATCCATATCTTTGATCTTTTCCGGAATAAAAGTTACATCCGTCTCAATCGCCATGCGTTCCTGTGCCAGCATGATATAGAACCCGAAAATTATTACTCATTACTCTTTGAAAGCTATTATAATATAACAATACATTTTTTCCGGATGGAGCAGAACCCAGAGGCTCAAAAAGCATTCCTTGACCTGATCGCTGCCTATGCAAAAAAATAAGCCGGCTGCACGTCAGAGGTTAATGCCGGTGCGGTTTTGTCAAGCTTTTCAGTGGTCTTCTCTCATCCTGTCCAGCTCTCTGTAAATTACCCGAAGGGTCTTATATTTTTTAATGTTTTTTATTTTCAGCTTACAGATCATAATCCAAAATTGCAGCATCCGTGCCCTTACCACCATTCGCACGTCATACAGATTCGGCGTTTCCATGCAAATGTTCCATTCCTGCTGAATATTTCCATAAAATCCGTTAGCCTCCGGCTTTTCGCCGAGCATGGCTTTAATTGCTCCCAGCTGCCTGCAAAGGCTGAGATAATAAGTCCTGTACCTAAAATAATGAAAGGGATATGCAGTCAGCTGCTCTATTTTTTCCTTTAAATACCTCAGCTTCGGATACATTGCATATCTTACAATAGGAATTGCCCATACTGCATATACCTTTTTCATCTGCCAGCCGCACAGATAATGAACGGTATCGCGTTCTATGTCCTGTTCCTTTTGGGTAATTGTTGTATACGCGCCGCGCCGTAAAATTTTACATGTCTTTTCCACAAATTCGTCAATCTGTTCCCTTGAGGCGCTCCGTCTTTTCCAACTCATATGGTCGGTAAGAGCGGTTCGGTGATCCACGTTCCATATATTGATCCGCGGGCGAATATCGTTGACTACAGAAAGATAAATCGGATCTTTGCTTTCCCAATTATTTTAGCGGATATCGTCGATGATACAATCGGTTATTTCGTATTTGGGATAAAACATCTGCGAAAGCATATTCTTATCATTCTTCCACTCTTCGTAAATATTTTTGATCCGCTGATTCCAGTCCGTATAGAAATTTACAGGGTTGATATTCAGCTGAGATGTCAGCCGAAACATATTTAAAAAGTAGAAGATTTCCGCATCACTTTTATCTTTACAGCCGGCAAAGCTGCGCAGCTGTTGTTGTGTATCACTGAATGCCCTGCCGGGAACCTTTGAAATGGCAGAAGCGTCTATGCTGCCGGTAATCCCACTGTTTTTCTCCAGTATGTCAAAAAAATCTGCTGCCATATTCTGCGTTCACTTGCACGGATGGAACGTACTCTTTCAAGAAGCTCTTTGAAATAATCTTTTCCAAAAGCAGTTTTCCCTTGCTTTAATCTCTCATCATCCAGCACAAAGCCGTTTTTCATATACTCTTTCAGAATCTGGGTTGCCCATATCCGAAACTGCGTAGCCTTTTTTGAGTTTACTCTGCAGCCAACAGATATAACTGCGTCAAGGTTATAAAATTTTGTTTCGGAAGTTTGCGTTTTCCCATCCATTGCGCCGTGCTGAGTGGTTGTTGCAATTTTTGCAACAACCACTCTTTCATCCAACTCCCCAGTATTAAATATATTTTTCAAATGCCTGCTGATTCCGGATTTGTCTATACCAAAAAGCATACACGCTGCGCTGGAACATTGAGACTTATTTCAAACTCACCAAAAGCTACCTGAAGCTGCGGACAGAATGTCACAGCACGAGTTATGATGCAATCACTTCCCATATGGTGGTCGTGGCGATACGGTATATGATACTTTCCGTAGAGCGTTTCAAGAACAGCGATAACCGCAGCCTTGAGGATCTGTTCTATGGCGTCCAGCGCGAAATAGTCAACGAACTCATTGACTGTGCCATCGTGCTTATGATAGATACCCTGCTTGACAGCGTGAGGGAATACTACCATGCATCGGAGACCCAGGTGACGGAACTGGTATGCCTTTTTATCAGCAAGCTGCCTGAAAACTGGAAAATTCATTTTCAGATGCTACGCATATTCAGCTGTTTTCCATAGGTCTCTCCACCGTTCCACTCCACATATGGCTCCGTCAACCCCACTCCGATCAGATCCTTATAAAAATTATACATCACCCCGCCCTTTTCCACCGCAAGGTATCCGGGATTGGTAACCCACATCTCCAGATCTACCACGTCCTCCGGCTCTCCCTGCGCCTGTTCTGATGATTGGGACTGGCTGCCTTGAGACGATTCCCCTCCGCCTTCATTGTTTCCGCACCCCCATAGCGAAGCAGTAAACATCGTTTCCGCCAAAAGCAATGCCATTATACGTTTCTTCCTCATGTTGTTCCTCCTCTTCTCCTTTTTTATGATAGACCGGATTGATTCAGCCTGCGAAAAACTGGCCGGCTTTTTCATTTACCCGGTTTTATCCTGTATTTCAGTTCATATACACTTTTAGCCCTTCACAGACCCCAGCATGGCTCCCTTAGCAAAGTATTTCTGCAGCCAGGGATAAAATACCAGAATGGGAAGTATGGCAAATACCACCGCCGCACTCAAGGTCGCTTCTGTATAGTTTACATGCTTCACGGCTGTGATGGCCTGAAGATCTCCTCCCCCGTCAATCATCTGCCGGATCTTAAGCTGAAGCGGAAACAAATCCATATCCTGAATAAACATAAGAGGATGCTGATATTGATTCCAGATCGTCACTCCATAGAACAGACCCAGCGTGGCCAGCACCGCCTTTGACGATGGCAGTACGATCCGGGCCAGCAGACGGAAATGCCCGCAGCCGTCAATGACAGCAGCCTCCTCAATTTCCTCCGGAAATTGTCTGAAAAAGGTCCGCATTATAATCAAGTTATATGCCGTCAATATGTGCGGAAAAACCAGTACCCAATAACTATTGTAAAGCCCCATCCCCTTCAAGGTCAGGAAATAGGGAACCGTAGGAGCTTTAAATATCATGGTAAACACCACGTACAGCATCAGGAATTTTCCCGCCTTAAACCTGGGCTTGGACAATGGATATGCCATCAAAGAGGTAATAGCCAGCGCCAAAAGCGTACCCATAAGTGCAGCGCTTAAAGTGATGAAAAAAGCCGGCCAGATCTTTCCCTTCGTCAATATATATTTCCAGGAATCCAGGGTAAATTCTACGGGCAGCAAATTGATTCTGTTCATGTCAGACGCCGCTTTGGAGCTTAAGGATATGGCTATTTCCGACAGCAGCGGTATCATTGCGATTATTGCAAGTATGACCAGTATTATTGTAATAATTCCTGAAAATAATCTGTCCCTTGCAGATTCTTTGATCATTACCACAATCCCCCTTCCTGAGAATACCTCCTGGACAGATGATTGAAAATCACCACCAGCACCAGACCCACCACCGACTGGAAAAGCCCCACCGCCGTTGCAAAGCTGTACTGTCCCTGCTGAATACCGGCCCGGTATACATAGGTGTCAAAAATATCCGCCACAGCATAAGTCATTGGCGTATACAAATTGTATACCTGTTCAAAACCAAGCTCCAAAAAGCTTCCTATATTAAGCAAAAACAATGTCAATACAGTAGGAATCAAAAGCGGAAAAGTGATATACCGCATTTTCTGAAACCTGCCCGCCCCGTCCATGGATGCAGACTCATAAAGTCCCGGGTCGATACCGCTGATTGCTGCCAAATAAACTACTGTCCCCCAGCCGGCTTCCTTCCAAATAGAAGAAATCACATAGATTGGACGAAACCAGCTCTCCTTCTGCATTACCAGCAGATTCTTCATTCCAAGTGCATTTCTTATATGATTAAACAGCCCTCTTGAGCCGAACAAATCAAACACAAGGCCGCCTACGATCACCCAGGACAAAAATACGGAATGCAAATAATTGTCTGTATTCCTTTTTTCAGCTTCTGCTTTTTCACCTCGTTGAGCATCAGCGACAGCAATACCGGAACCGGCAGCACCAGCAATATTTTTAACCCTCCCAGAATCATAGTGTTTTTCAGTATTTTATAAAAATCCTGATAATGAAAGAGCTTTTGAAAATTTTGTATTAAAAAGCACCTAAGATTTCTCCTAAGCGCTTGTCTGCTTTACTCGGCAAACTATAAGCAGCCGAGTTCTATGTATAGAGAAAACAATTAAATGACTACATAATGCTCGGCTAATCTTTTGAGTGCCTTTTATGGGACTTAATAAGTGGTAAGATGACTTCCACATCAACAATTCACTGTGTCTGCTCCAGCGCCCTTCTCTCCGTTGCTTCCTTCTGTGTTTCCTGCCCCGCCTCATACTCCTCCACCGCCGGGTCCACAATCCGATTCGTCCTCCTCCACTCCTTCGTCCCCTCCACCTTCACCGCCGCCTGAGTATGCTTCGCCAAAAACCGCGTCAGCGGATACACATCAATCCAGATCTCATTATTCCCTTCCTTCTGGGACTCATCAAAAATCAGCTTCAGCCCCCAGTGCAGGTGCACAATCTCAATATTATTCACGTTCTCCGTGGTACTATACCCGGTATGCCCCATATAGGGTTGTGTCAAGAACAGACTAAATTTTTTTAACAATTCCGTAACATTTTTATCGGAACCCACTGTTCTTCTACAAAATCCTTTATTTTCCACCTTATTTCAACTCTGTCCTCCGCATGCACCTCCACCCACTCTATCAGTCCGCCCAAGAACCGCTCTCCTCATGCTCCTATCAGCACTTCCTTCCCCCGGAAGGCAAACCCATACTTCCGTATTCTCTCCGCAGGAATCCCCTTTGCTTCCAGGGATGCCGCATACTGCATGCGGTCAATCTGCTTCAGCGCAGCTGTCACAGTATCCGCCAGGTTCTTCTCATCCGAATCCTGCACCTTGAATTCGATAATAATTGCATCCTCCACCGGGATCCCATCCTTATACTGTCTGGGCTCCAACATCACATCATACCTTCCAAACCCACTCTCCCGGTTGGATGTCAGCGCATACCTGTCCGTCAGTTCCACCATCAGCCCCAATACAAACCCATGATAAAAACGTTCCGGTTCCTCCCCGGAAGGTCTGCTCCCAGCATCGAAATAGCTGAAACTCTTCAGAGCCACCCTGTTCATATAGACATTCATCGCCTTGATATCATCCAAAAGCAGCGCCCTGATAAAATCGTTATAACTGCTGTCGTCCTCTGCAAACCAGTCCCGTACCATGTTTTCAAACATGAAGCGGACTTCCTTGTTCGTCAATGCCAGGGTGTAATAACACCTCCCAGTCTCCTCGAAAAACTCCGTCTCCTCCACTTTCAGATACCCACTGGCCAGCAGAAGGCTCCAGATGGCATTCTTTTTCCATTTCAGCTGATTGTATACAATCTGTTCGTCTATCTCCATCCGGATCGCTTCACCCTGCATCAGGCTTTCAAAGTCCTGCTTTACCTGCCGGCTGCCTTCTCGAATCAGCTTCCCTGCAAGACTGTTGGCGCTGGTATTTGCCCAGTAGGTACTTAATTTTCCTGTCTTTAAATAATTTAAAATAGACCACGGATTATAAATATCCCTCTTTTTCCCAAAGGTAAAGCCATCATACCACTTCTTCACTTCTTCCTGCCTGTCCGCCATCCCATACTCAGCCAATGCCGCAAACACTTCTTTTTCCGTAAAACCAAAACTATCCACATATTGTTCAGACGTAGATGTCACTACGGTCAGATTGTTCAGGTCTGAAAATATGGATTCTTTGCTGACTCTCGTAATACCTGTCATGATTCCCCGGTCAAGGTATGGATTCGTCTTGAATGTGGCATTGAACAAATTGCGCATAAATTCCACTATTTCATCCCAATAGCCATGCACATAAGCCTCCTGCATGGGCGTGTCATACTCATCCAGCAGAATAATGACCTTTTTGCCATAATAGCGCAGCAGATAACTGGACAGGGCATTAAGGGAGCCTGCCGCCAGATAATTTTCCATGTCTGCAGATATCTGGCGGAAATCATCCTTTTCTTTTTCATTCAGGCAGGCGCTTTCCAGTAAAAAATTGTGCTTATTATACAGCTCAGTGATTATCTGGCAGATCTGTCTTCTTGTATCAGGAAACGTGCCTGCTTTCACTTTGGCAAAAGAAAAGCTGATGACCGGGTATGTTCCCTGAAGAAGCCTGTAACCCTCCTCCTTCCAGATGGCAAGGCCTTCAAACAGTCTCCCCCTCCCAGCATAGTCCATGGAGAAGAACTTCTCCACCATGCTCATATTCAGCGTCTTACCAAAACGCCGTGGCCGGGCAATCAGCGTCACACTGTCCTCATTTTCCCACCATTCTTTTATGAAAGAGGTTTTATCTATATAAAAAATACCTTTTGTTATAACTGCCTCGAAATCCTGATGTCCGATGCCAACTATTCTTGCCATAGGTGTCCTCCCAACATGATGATTTCCTGTATGTAAAAATCTTAACACATTTTCTTAGCAGCGTCTATTGAATTGTACAGGGTATGCTTTGTGTTTTTCCGAAATCGCATGTTTATCATTTTTATGTATTTGAGAAGCTCCATGCTCCCATATATTTCATCGAACCAACAGCCATACAAAGCATTTCAAATCTTTTATTCACTATATTTTCTCCCGGATCATCTCATCTGCTTTCGGCAACGCATATTTCAACAATTTATCCGCAAGGGCAATTCCGCCCTCCGGCAATAAATTGTTGCTTTCACTCCACATAGCCGGATAAACCACCACCCTGCTTGTCCGCCCCTGCATCTTGACATAATGCCGTATTCCGTCACCGACAATCTTATACTCCGCCCCCATTGCATTTAAGGGCTCCAACAGTTCTTCCTGCCGATCATAGGACAACGCAGGCGGCAATTTCGAACTTTCACACCACTTCAACAGCTCCAGCGCCGCAAACCGATCCAACAGTCCATGGGCCCGTTGATTCCAGTAATGCATCAGACACTCGTGACAGGCACTGTCGCACCCTGTGGGACAGCTTTCCAGAACCTTCCCTGTCTCTCCCATCAGCTCCCCGGTTCTTTCCGCCAATGCGGAACAATACCCCGCTCCGCTGGAAAGGCTATCAAACAGAAATACATCCACATACGCTTTCAAGCCGTCCTCCGAATACCGTAGCCGATATCCGCTTTTGATTTCATTGAATTCGATATCCAGTAGTCGGCCTCCGGCCAGAGCCATAGCCTCCGCCAAGGTCTGGCCAGCCCTCCGTAGCCAAAAACCGTAGGGACTGACATCGACCTGTCTCGCATCAAGTGTAATCTCATACACCACCATATCCGTTCTGAATTGATTGCCCAGATAAGTATTCACGACACTGCCCGCCGGATGTCGGCAATTATGATCTGCATATTGACGACGATACGGCTTGCCGATCTTCCGCAGTGACGCCTCATCATCCCCCGGAACCGCCGCCCCGCAGTCCTTACATACCATAAACCCGGCAGCCTTCGGCCCTCTGTTCAGAATAATCAACGGGTCATCCGCCCTTTTGGAATATCGCAGATTAGCAAAACCAGCCGCCGTCCTCATCTCATTTTCCTTTGGCGTAATGGAATAACACGGCTCTTCCGCATAAGTCATTTCCGCCTCGGCTTCCGCTTCCCTGGTTTTTATTCCATTGACCGGCGCAAATCCCCAGGGCTTTAACATCTTCCGATACCGGATTGTCTCCTTCCCGCAAAACGGGCATTTACTCTGCATCTCCAGCCCCATCCAATTACAGGCGGCATCATTACAGTAATACAAATCCTTAAAATACTCCCTGCTCTTGCTCTCAAAATAGGGCCGGGCCGGATGTTCCTGTCCCTCCGGACGGAATTTGGAATGAAAACTGTAAATCCCGCCGGATTTGTAGGTGACCTTATTGATCACCACCAACCGTCCGGGCGCATATTCACTGACCGCAATGTCCAAAGCGCGCTCCGGTTTCTGATCAATCTTTTTGCCCTCTCCTTTTCCACATAAAAACCCACAACATCTTTGGGGAAAGAATAGGTCGGGAAAATTCCCCTCTCCAGAAAAGCATACAGCACGCTTTTCTCCGCTCCGTCCTCTTCCCGGTATTCCTCCGGGAACTCCTCCACACTCTTTTTCAGATGCTCCATCTGTCCCAAAATATCTTTTTTATATTCTTCAATATTGAAAGCTACTCCCTCCGGAATCAGCGTTTCCACATCGAAATCCCGTTCCGCTTTCCCGCTGATAAAATCTTTGAACTTATCATAGTCCTCCTGGAAAAAGCCGCATACACTTTCTTCGTCAGCGCCTGTCCCCATCCGGTCAAAAAACTCCGTGGCACAGATAATATTCAGGTGCCTGTACGCCAATTTTTTATTGCTGACATCTATCCAAGGGGTTTGGGGAATACCGGAAATAATCTTTTCAGGATTGTGAAAATAATAGCTGTCATGGGGCCTGTTGTCCGTATAGGTAACAATTGTGGAGATCGCGGCGCTCCGTCTGCCCGCACGGCCTGCACGCTGCTGATAGTTTTCCCGCCTAGGCGGAATATTTCTCAGCCCCACCGCCGTCAATGACCCGATATCAATCCCGACCTCCATAGTCGTAGTACAGCTCAATATATCTACCGGGCAATCATTGTCCACATGGACATTCTGAAATCGCATCTCAAAATCTTCCGTCGTGGACCAGGTTTTATGACGCTGATCTTTATAGGAAAGCTGGGCTGTGTGCTCCTCTGTATTGATACGTGTCATCTGTACCTGAGGATCACCGTGTACCGCTGCCAGAACAGGAGCCCTCCAGAAATTGATCCCTTTAAAATCCTCCCTCCCCATTATTCTGGGAATCCCTTTCCCGCAGTGCGTGCACCTTCCCCATAAAATAAAGGGGAACACACCGCTGCACCGAGGGCATTTATACCATTCATGATCCTCCCCAAAACGCAGTGTAATCATACTTCGCATACTAAAATTAGGCATACTACCAGAAATTACGCCACTTTGGG
>ERZ779626.1042-NODE-1042-length-13570-cov-8.077469_pt1 | contig 13570 bp, 8 predicted proteins | sample MGYA00514209_ERZ779626 | MGnify/ENA primary metagenome ERZ779626 (study PRJEB29562, sample SAMEA4376713) | mouse gut metagenome | isolation source: Cecum | study: EMG produced TPA metagenomics assembly of the A DSS colitis mouse model was used to assess the...
TTCCTGATCAACGCTAATCGGATCAGGGTTAGTCGGGTCCTAAGGGTAAGCCGAACGGTGATCTCGATGGATAATCGGTTAATATTCCGATACTGACATATACCTCGATGGAGAGACGAAGGAACGTAAGTGCCGCCGCCTGACGGAATAGGTGGTTAAAGGGCGTAGGTATAGGGACAGATTAAGAGTTAGTCCTTGCTGAACCCCGACAGTACAGAGAGCCTACGGGCAATTTGATAGTGCACCCAAGTCGACTTCCGAGAAAATCTTCTAAGTTATAGTATATGTCACCCGTACCGTAAACCGACACAGGTGGTCGAGGAGAGTATCCTAAGGTGCTCGAGTGAATCACGGTTAAGGAACTAGGCAAATTAACCCCGTAACTTCGGGAAAAGGGGTCCCTATGAGAGTAGGGCGCAGCGAAAAGGTCCAGGCGACTGTTTATCAAAAACACAGGGCTCTGCCAATTCGAAAGAAGAAGTATAGGGCCTGACACCTGCCCGGTGCTGGAAGGTTAAGAGGGGATGTCATCGCAAGAGAAGCATTGAATCGAAGCCCCAGTAAACGGCGGCCGTAACTATAACGGTCCTAAGGTAGCGAAATTCCTTGTCGGGTAAGTTCCGACCTGCACGAATGGTGTAACGATCTGGACACTGTCTCAACCGTGAGCTCGGTGAAATTGTAGTCCCGGTGATGATGCCGGGTACCCGCAACGGGACGAAAAGACCCCGTGAACCTTTACTATAGCTTAACGCTGAATTTGGGTACACAATGTGTAGGATAGGCAGGAGACTATGAAGCGGGTACGCCAGTATTCGTGGAGTCAACGTTGAAATACTGCCCTTTGTGTATTTGAGTTCTAACCCTCAAGAGGGGACACCGTTTGGTGGGTAGTTTGACTGGGGTGGTCGCCTCCAAAAGAGTAACGGAGGCTTCCCAAGGTACCCTCAGCACGAATGGTAACCGTGCGTAGAGTGCAATAGCATAAGGGTGCTTGACTGTGAGACCAACAAGTCGATCAGGTGCGAAAGCAGGGTATAGTGATCCGGTGGTTCTGTGTGGACTGGCCATCGCTCAAAGGATAAAAGGTACTCCGGGGATAACAGGCTGATCGCCGCCAAGAGCTCATATCGACGCGGCGGTTTGGCACCTCGATGTCGGCTCGTCACATCCTGGGGCTGGAGAAGGTCCCAAGGGTTCGGCTGTTCGCCGATTAAAGTGGCACGCGAGCTGGGTTCAGAACGTCGTGAGACAGTTCGGTCTCTATCTGTTGCGGGCGTAGGAAGATTGAGGGGTCCTGACTTTAGTACGAGAGGACCGAGTTGGACGAACCTCCGGTGTATCGGTTATGCCGCCAGGTGTACCGCCGAGTAGCCGCGTTCGGTTTGGATAAGCGCTGAAAGCATCTAAGCGCGAAGCCATCCCCAAGATAAGTCTTCCCTTGAGGGGCGTAGGAGACGACTACGTTGATAGGCTGCAGGTGTAAAGACAGTAATGTCAAAGCCGAGCAGTACTAATTACCCGAACGGCTTTCTTACAGATTTCTTTATCTCATTTCCCTAATATGTCAACTCATACCGAGTGCGACGGATTGTGATAGCTAAAAGTATCACTCGCATGGCTTCGATGAGTTTGAAGCAACGTTGGACTTCGTCCTTCGTTTTCTTCGCTCGACAAAGTGAATAAATTCTCTTTGTACTCGCTTATCGAAAACGTTCTTTTAGGTGGTTATAGCAGTGAGGTCCCACCTCTTCCCATTCCGAACAGAGAAGTTAAGCTCACTTACGCCGATGGTACTGCGGTTTTCCCGTGGGAGAGTAGGTAGCCGCCTCTTCAAGGTCAGATCGAAAGGTCTGACCTTTTTTTGTGCTTGTACTTTTGCTGTCAGCTCCTGAAAAACGATCGCCGACCCTTCGGGGCGGGACGAAGCCGCTGTTACAGGCAAGGCTCTGCCTGCCGATCTGTTTGAGGGGGCGTATCTGGGCGTGTTTGAGGAGGCGTATCTGGGCGGCATATGGGGGCGGTCCTTGTTGGCCTGTTGGGGGACTAGGCTGCCCGATTTGGCGAATATGGCGTAATTAGCGGGAATGTCGCAAGCCTTTTATTCGATTTTAAAAGAATGGGTGAGGACCGCTTGGCCCTCACCCCATCAGAACTCTCTGTTCAGAATTTGTGAACGGCCCTTACGAAGCGTTCGGCGAATTTCTCTGTTCCTTTTGTGTAGCTTTTGAAGGGAGCATTGGTAAAGACCAATATATGCGCCCTCTTCGCATCTGCTTCCGTCGAATTCCAATAGTCGCGCATACGGCCGAGTTCCGGCTGGCCATATTCCGCAAGCCGTAAATTCAGGTTTTCTATGGCCTCTTTATGCTCCTTATACGAGTAAGCCGGATTACTTCTCCCGAAATTCCAGATGGACTCCAGTTCTTTTTGTGCCGGAAGATACCAGCCCGGACCGAGGTCCTTGCACCACGAAAATGCAGGCAGGTTCGACCACAATAAGTCTGTGTTTGCGATTAATTCCCGTATGGCCAGCATATTTTTCCATCCGTCTTCGGTATCGGTGCAGCCGCTCGCGAAGCCTTTTTCTTTCAATGGGTTTTTGTTAATAAAACCCCATGCCGCTTTTCCTTCCACGAGCGACAGGAGCAGTCCGTGCCTGCCATCTTCTGAGACCCGAATGACAATGCCCCGGATACCGCCTTCATCGAACAGCTCTCCGAGCGAATAGCTGCGGGAAACGGGTGGGTAGGGATAGCTCGCGGCGACAGCCTGCGGTTTTTCATCTGCGAAAAGATCCTTGGTGCCGTTTTCATAGGTGATCGAGAACACTTCGCTGCGTCTTATGGAATAGGTGACGCCTTCGGTATGCGTGAATTTCCTGTATTTGACGTCGGTATCGGTAATCTCTTTCACGACGGCTTCGATCTGCTCGGCATTTCGTTTCAGGATAATATCCTGCGCGGCGGCGCTTATGCCATACAGGCAGCATACGATGAATAATAGTAACTGTTTCATGGCTTAAAAGCGATATGCTATCCTGAGTTTGACACCTGCCATCCGATTGCTTTCGGATAGATCGAGCGTACTGTTGAAGTTCGTGAAGATTGCCGCGCCGAGATCGAAATGCCGCGTGGCCCATCCGGCGCCCATCTCGATACCGACGGCCGTATTCGTCACTGTTTTCAGGTCGGCGCCCGACGCTTCGGATTTGACCGGGATTCCGAATTTGAACCCTGCAAAGCAATTCCAGCGGCCGCGCGGCCGATAGACGTAATACAAATCCATATTCATGCAGTTCAGGTCAAAATCCTCTTCGAACATATACATGTCGTAGCTGATTCCCGCACCCGCACCGTGCGGACTCATTTTGTCGAACATATACTCGGCAATCACTCCGGCCGAGCAGACGGGGCCCGATATATTTCCGCTTTTGGACGTTATTGCCGCATATCCGAATTCGGCAAGCGGTCCGATGTAGAAATGTTTGTCTCGAAGCGGCTCCTTCGTCCTCTTTACGCTCCGGTTGATCTGTGCGTAATTTTCATTCGCAGCCGCCGGAGCTGTTGTGCTGCTCTCCGTCCCGGTCGTTTCCGCAGCCGTGGCCGGGGAGACTGCCGGGGCGTTCAGCGGCGTTACGACCTCGCGGGTTCCGTCTTCGAATCGGATAAGGAAAACTTCTGATGCCGGGAGAGTGTAGAGCGGTCCCTGCGCATTTTCATATTTCCGGTACTTGATTTGCGTGTCGCCTATTTCGGCGACCTTCGCTTCGATTTCTTCGCCGTTACATTTGGTGATGATGTCCTGTGCTGAAAGCTGTAAGACGCTTGTCAGGATTACCGGAAGGCAGAAATAAATTTTTTTCATGTTTCTTGCTGGTATTGAAGTGCCAGTCCCTCGGCGGTTTCATTGTGCTGGACATATAAAAAACGTGGGACTACACTTTTATTTGCATCTTGCGGTCTTAGGATACCTTGGTAGTCAAATAAAACAGTATAGCCCACGCAGTAACGTGAGCGTCCGTTTTATTCACAACTACCGATTGAAGTGTCCTAAGTTTCAAGATGTATGAATAAAAGCTGGCGCTTTTTATATGTATGTACCGGCGCTTTTAGTGCGGATCGGCACGTGTAAATCTGGAAAACAGAAAAAATTGTGCAGTTATCTCTTCATAGGCATCAGTTTTTTGTCTTGTATGCAAATATAGAAAAAATCTCTGAATTATTCTATCAGTGAGGAATTGTCGTTTCATGAAAGAGCTCTGATGCTGGATCGCTATTCCTGCCTGCGCGTTTTGTGCCGTCGATGAGAGGATGAGTCGGAACGGAGCGGTAAATGAAAAGCGGGAAGATCCGAAGATCCTCCCGCGGGGCGAAAGCCGTTCTAATCCGAAGTACGGGGCGCGTTGTACGGTTCGGGAAGAGCTGCCCTGCCCGTTTTCCCATTTGCAATACGGTCCGTGGCGACCGTATTCCTATTTATGGCGCAGTCCGTGGAAAAGCGGTATTGCGCCTTTTCGATGATGCTTTTTAATGCCGGCGTTTTATATCTCTGAGGCTGTTGTCTTATTCTTCCGCGACTCCCTGCGCGGCTTATCGCATTGGGACTTAGCCGAGCGGTTATGCGTGCCAATCGGTATAGAGTCCGCAGTGCTTGCAGTGAAGCTTGTAGGTTTTGTGGTGTATGGCGCGGATGCGGAGCGCTACACGGCGGCAGCCGGGGCACCGTAATGTGTAGAGCAGACGTTCGTAATGGCGGAAGAGGAAGAAATTGATGCTGCTGAGTGCGATGGCCGCGAATCCGATTCCCGAACTTTCGTTCGTGATTACGGGCAGCAGGCAGATTACCAAGGTGAGGAAAAGGAGCGTCAGGCCCAGCGTGTGAATCGTCTGATTACGCAGGTGCCTCTGATACCAGAGCGGCAGCGTGGCGCACATGCCCGTTACGGCAGGGACGCAGCTGATGCCGATCAGCAGGAGATAGTTGTTCATGACAAATATCGGAATGCCTGTCCCCCGGCATATGTAAGTGGGAGTTTGGGATAGGGATACAAAAAACGTGGGACAAAACTCTGATCTGCTTTCTGAGGCTCTGGAATAACCTGTGCAACCAAATACAGAATGAAGCCCACGTTGGAAACGTGAGCGTCAAACTTCATTCCTTGGTTGCTCTTAAAATTTTCCAGATTTTCAGAAAGCAAGGTACAAAGCTAACGCTTTTTATATGTATGTGCCGGCGCTTTTAGTGCGGAACGGCGCGGAAGTGATTCGCAATTAAGTCATAAATACGCTTTTAATGCTTCATAGGCAATTGGGATTTAGGATTGCACGCACAAATATAAGAAAAACATCCGAAATTTCCGGATGTTTTTGCAGGGGATGCTATTATAAATTGTAATGCGCGCGCCGATGACGCTACCTGAGTTCTCCCGGATGGAGCTTTCTGTACTCTTCGAGCGTGATGGGACGGCGTCCCTGCGACCGGCGCAGTTTGTCGCCGATGACGTGTGCTGCGGCCCGCAGCGTACGTCCCAGTTCGGTGACGAATCCGCGCGGCGGAAAGAGCGTGCAGACCATTTGGCGGTCCCATTTCTTCAGGAAGAATTTGCTGTAGTATTCGTCCGTCGGGTTTACCAGAAAGTCGATGTCGTCTTTCCATTCGTAACGCACGTGCATCAGCTCTCCCTCGGAGAACGGCAGCAATTTGTAGGGCAGCGACTGATAGGGCAGGTAATTGAGGAACAGTTCGCCGTAGTCGTTGGCATAGTTGCCCGGAACGCGCTGTTTGTCGTACAGCACCAGCTTGTCGCCGATGCAGAGGACCACGTAACGGTGCGACTGCTTCGGGAAGAGCCATTCGCCCAGCAGGCTCGGCGTTTCGATATATCCGGCCTTGCCCACGCGCATCACCTCGCGCAGGAACTGGGCGGGATCGTCGCTGTGTTCGAGCACCTGATTGCAGATGACGTAGTCGAACTCCTTGTCTGCGAACGGCAGCGCTTCGGCCGCGGCGTTTACCAGCTTCTGGTGGGGATAGATGCGGAGTCCTCCGCTGCGGTGGGAGTCGTCGCCGAGAAACTTGTCGGCAAGGACGTCGGCCCGGAAAGAGGGATTGTTGCCCGGTCCGATTTCAAGCACTCGGTAGCGCTTTTTTATGTGCAGATCCTGCCTGCTCTTGGGTGTGCTGATTCTCATATAGCACGATTGATCTTCATAGTTCACAAATATAGAAAAATAATTTCTAATTTTCGTTGAACATGCGTTTTATGTCGCGCCACTCCCCGTCGTTGGGGGCCGGTTCGATGCCCAGCAGCCGACAGAGGATAAGATACATATTCTGGTTCTGGAACGATCGCTGTCGGTAGCCCTTGCGGAAGGCGGGGCCGGAGCCGTAAAATACCATGTGCATATCCCGGTCGCGGTTGTCGAAGCCGTGCGTGCCGCGCTTGCGTACGGGACGCTCCTGCGGGGCGTAGTCGAGCGTCCAGCCCGTTTCGGGAATGACGATGACGTTCGTCAGACGCGTGGGGTGGGTGCCGTAGTGGAACCGGCGGGGCATCCGCTCGCGCCGCCATGCCTTCATATGGCCCGTGCGGCGCAGCGTGCGCACGGCTTGGTCCGCATACTCTTCCTTGACTTCGAGACCGAACGGCGTGCCCGGAACGACGCGCACGACCTGCGCCGTGTCGAGCAGCGGCAGCAGGTTGATGTAGCGGTCGGGTGAAAGCTCGGCCATGCCGTGGTCGGCCGTGACGATGAAGTTGATGCGGTCGAAGACGGGCGAGCGGCGTATTTCGCGGAAGAAGTAGCGGAGCACCGAGTCGATATGCTCGGCGCGGCCCACGGCTTCGGGCGATTCGGGGCCGTAGGTGTGCATCACGGCGTCGGGTTCTTCGAAGTACCACATCACCAGCTCAGGGATCTCCGCTTCGGGGCGCGTCATGGCGTCGATCACCCAGTCGGCGCGCTGGTAGTAGTCCGGTTTGGACGAGTAGCGGGTCCAGACGGTCGCCTGACGGCCGCCGATCGGGACTTCGCTGCCCGGCCACATGAAGATGTTGGCCGTAAGCCCCTGCCGTTCCGCCGTATTCCAGATCGGCTCTCCGCCCCAGAATCCCGGTGTGCGGACGTCCAGCGAGTCGAAAACCGAGAGCCGGCGTCCCTGCGTGCGATCGTAGAAGCCGTTGTTCACGACCCCGTGGTGGTCGGGGTGCAGGCCCGTGGCCATGGCGTAATGGCTCGGAAAGGTGTTCGAGGGATAGACTGGGTAGATTTCGGCATAGGTGCCGACGCGGGCGAGCGAATCGAGCGTCGGCGTGTGGCTGCGGCCTGCGAGGTCCCAGCGGAATGCGTCCATCGAAAGAATGACGGCGTATTGTTTCTCCTGCGGAGCGGTTGCGACGGCGCTCCTGCGGGATGCGGCGCATCCGGCGAACAGGAGTGCAAGCAGTATACAGGCGTATCGTTTCATTTCGGGGTGTTTTTGTTTGCGTAAAGATACAAAAAAAGCGCCCGCTGTAACAGGGGCGCTTCTCGATTGCGTAATAATTTATTACTTGCTCATGTAGTTCTTTACGTAGTGGTGGTGCTGGCCGAAACGCTCGAAAGCGGCGCGGTCCAGCTCCTCCTGAGCCGAAGGATCGGCCACCGAGATAATCAGGCGGGCACGCTCCTGCAGCGTCTTGCCGTAGAGGTCTACGGCGCCGTGCTCGGTTACGAACCAGTGGATGTGGTTGCGGGTCGTGACGACGCCTGCGCCCGGCGTGAGCACGGGAGCGATCTTCGAAATGCCCTTGTTGGTGACCGAAGGCATGGCGATGATGGCTTTGCCGCCCTTCGAGAGCGATGCGCCGTATACGAAGTCGATCTGGCCGCCGACGCCCGAATAGAACTTCGTGCCCAGCGAGTCGGCGCATACCTGTCCCGTGATGTCTACCTGCAGGGCCGAGTTGATGGCCGTCACGCGGTCGTTCTTCGAGATGATGTAGGGATCGTTGGTGTAGCCCACGTCCATCATCAATACGGCCGGGTTGTCGTCGATGAAGTCGTAGACGCGCTGCGAACCCATCAGGAACGTCGAGACCATCTTGCCCTTGTCGATATTCTTGGCTTCGCCGTTGATTACGCCGCTCTCCACCAGCGGAAGCACGCCGTCGGCGAACATCTCGGTATGGATGCCGAGGTTCTTGTGGCCGCCCAGCTGCGCCAGCACGGCGTTGGGAATGGCGCCGATGCCCATCTGCAGCGTCGCGCCGTCCTCGATCAGGGCTGCGCAGTGCTTGCCGATGGCCGTCTCGGTCTCGTTCGGCTCGGAGAAGTGCGCCTCCATCAGCGGAGTGTCGTCCTGCACGAAATAGTCGATCTTCGACGAGTGGATCATGGCTTGTCCGAAGGCGCGGGGAACGTGCTTGTTCACCACGGCGAGCACGTAATCGGCGGTCTCCACGGCGGCCAGCGTCGCGTCTACCGAGGTGCCGAGCGATACGAAGCCGTGTTTGTCGGGCGTCGATACCTGAATCATCGCCACGTTGCAGGGAACCGCGCCGCAGCGGTACAGGCGCTGCGTCTCGCTCAGGAAAATCGGAATGTAGTCGGCGTAGCCGCTCTGCGTCACTTTGCGGACGTTGCCGCCCACGAAGAACGAGTCGAGCTGGAACACGCCTTCGAATTTCTCGTCGGCATAGGGCGCAGGGCCTTCGGTGTGCAGGTGGTGGATGTGTACGTCCTTCAGTTCACCGGCCTCGCCGCGCGCGCACATGGCGTTGATAAGGCACTGCGGAGCCGAAGCCACGGAACTCAGGTGTACGTGGTCGCCCGATTTGATAACCTTGACGGCTTCTTCGGCAGTGGTAAATTTGATCTGGGTAGTCATTTTTACTTTAAGTTTGTATTGGTTTTAGTTAGCTGGTACCTTGTTTGCGTTTTCCTGTACGTAGTTTTTGATGGCTTTGTCGGAGTAGGTCCAGAAGATCGGCACGTTACGCATCGAAATGATGTTCAGCGCGTTGAGCGCCAGACCCATGCTGACGTCCACGCGGTCGAGCCGCTCCACGCCCGGCGCGATGTTGTAGAACGTCACCACGATATGTTCGGGCTGGCCGCTGCGCATCGTGTAGATGCGGCCGTAATGGTCCGACGAAGGGTAGGCGAGACCTTTCGCAAAGGCGTAGGTGCCGTTGCGTTCGCCGCCCATGTAGAGCCGGAAGCCGCCGTAAAGCGGCGTGATGTCGAAATGCAGCATGACGGTACCGGAGATATTGTCTCCGGCGCAGATGACGTTCGAGATCCGGAAGTCGTTCACGAACGAAGGGGTGCTGATGTCCGAGGGCTGATGCTCGCGGGCGAACTGCACCACGGCGTCGTTGCGCAGGCTCTCGAAGCGGCGGGCTTCCTGACGGATCTTCTTCTTCTGAGCCTTCTGCAGCGCCTTCTGCTCCTTCTGCGTGAGGTCGGTCCGGGGCTGAACGGCCGATGCCGCTCCGCACAGGGTGCAGAGCGACATCAGCAAAACAATCAGACGTTTCGGCAGCATAGCGTAGCTATTTGCGTTTCACTTCGACCTGTTCGTATCCCTCGACGATGTCGCCGACGCGGATGTCGTTGAACGATTCGATGTTCAGACCGCAGTCCTGACCGTTGGTGACCTCCTTGACGTCGTCCTTGAAACGTTTGAGCGAGCCGAGCTTGCCCGTGTAGATGACGATACCGTCGCGGATGACGCGGATCGGGGTGCTGCGCTGGAGCCTGCCTTCGCGGACGACGCATCCGGCGACGGTGCCGACCTTCGAAATCTTGAAGATCTCCAGCACTTCGACCGAAGCGACGATCTCCTCCTTCATGACCGGTTCGAGCATGCCCTCGATAGCGTCCTTGATGTCGTTGATGGCGTCGTAGATGATCGAGTAGAGACGGATTTCGATCTCCTCCTTCTCGGCCAGCTTGCGCGCCGAAGCCGACGGACGTACTTGGAAGCCGACGATGATGGCGTTCGAAGCAGCGGCCAGCAGCACGTCCGATTCCGAAATCTGACCCACGGCGGCGTGGATGACGTTGACCTGCACGGTCTCTTTCGAGAGCTTGATGAGCGAACCCGACATGGCCTCGATCGAGCCGTCCACGTCGCCCTTGACGATGATGTTCAGCTCCTTGAACGAGCCGATGGCGATGCGGCGTCCGATCTCGTCGAGCGTCACGTGCTTCTGGGTCATGATGCCCTGCATGCGCTGCAGCTGCTCGCGCTTGTTGGCGATTTCGCGCGCCGAACGGTCGTCCTCCATGACGTTGAACGTATCGCCGGCCTGCGGGGCGCCGTTCAGACCCAGCACCTGAACCGGTGTCGAGGGGCCTGCGGACTCCACTTTCTTGCCGTTTTCGTTGAACATGGCCTTCACGCGGCCCGTGTAGGTTCCGGAGAGGATCACGTCGCCCACGTGGAGCGTACCGCTCTGCACGAGGATCGTCGAGACGTATCCGCGGCCCTTGTCGAGCGTCGATTCGATGACGGTGCCCTGCGCCTTCTTGTTGGGGTTGGCTTTCAGGTCGAGCATCTCGGCTTCGAGCAGCACCTTTTCGAGCAGTTTGTCGAGGTTCATGCCCTTCTTGGCCGAAACCTCCTGATCCTGATATTTACCGCCCCACGACTCGACCAGATAGTTCATCTGCGAGAGCTGTTCCTTGATGTGGTCGGGGTTGGCGTTGGGTTTATCGATCTTGTTGATGGCGAAAACCATCGGCACGCCTGCGGCCTGCGCATGGTTGATGGCCTCGACGGTCTGCGGCATGACGCTGTCATCGGCCGCCACGATGATGATCGCAACGTCGGTGACGGCGGCGCCGCGGGCGCGCATGGCCGTAAAGGCTTCGTGGCCCGGCGTGTCGAGGAACGTGATCTTCTGGCCGTTCAGCTCGACGCTGTAGGCGCCGATATGCTGGGTGATGCCGCCGGCCTCGCCCTCGATGACGTTGGTCTTGCGGATATTGTCCAGCAGCGAGGTCTTGCCGTGGTCCACGTGGCCCATGACGGTCACGATCGGCGGACGCGGCACGAGGTCCTCCTCCTTGTCTTCGTTGTCGTCGTTGATCGCCTCCTGAATCTCCACCGAGACGAATTCGACCTTGTAGCCGAACTCCTCGGCCACGACCACGAGCGCTTCGGCGTCGAGACGCTGGTTGATCGACACCATCAGTCCCAGATTCATGCAGGCCGTGATGACCTGAGTCGGCGTGACGTTCATCATCGTCGCCAACTCGCTCACGGTCACGAATTCGGTGACTTTGAGCGTCGAACGTTCCATTTCCTCGCGTTCGAACTCCTCGTTCATACGCTCGGCCACGGCGTCGCGCTTGTCCTTGCGGTATTTTGCACTTTTGCTCTTGGCGCCCTTGGCCGTCAGACGGGCAAGGGTGTCCTTTACCTGCTTCGAAACCTCCTCGTCGCTCACTTCGGGGCGTACGATCGGCTTGGGAGCCGCCTTGCCCTTGTTCTTGTTGCGGCGGCCTTCGCCCGGTCTGGGCTGGTTCTGGCCCGGACCTCCGGGACGGTTCTGGCCTCCCTGTCCGCCCTGATTGCCGCCCTGACGGTTGCCGCCCGGCGTATTGCCTTTCGGGGCCTTGCTCACGTCCACCTTCTCTTTCTGGAGACGTTTGCGTTTATGCTTGCCGCCGGCGACGAATCCCGACACGTCCATCGTGCCGAGCACCTGCGGACCCGTCAGGGTCACGGTTTCGGGGCGGAAGATATTGTCTTTCGGCGCTGCGGGTTCGGGCTTGGGTGCCGGTGCCGCAGTCGGAGTCGTTGCCGGAGTTGCAGCCGGAGTTGCAACCGGAGCGGGGGCCGCCGCGGGAGCCGGTTTTCCGGTTTCGGCCTGCGCCGCAGTCGCCGCGGCCGCAGCCGGTGCTGCGGGAGCCGCAGGTGCCGTCTTGACTTCGGGAGCTGCCGGTTTCTCTGCGGCGGGTTCGGGCTTCGCCGCGGGTTTCGGCGCTTCGACGGGCGCACTGGCGGGTGCGGGCTGGGCCGCACGGGGCTGTTCGGCCGGTTTCACCGGTTCCGCCTTCGGGGCGGGAGCGGGGGTCGGAGCCGCCTTGGGTTTGGGCGACAGGTCGATCTTGCCGAGGATCTTCGGCTGCTGGATTTCATCCTTGACGCTGATTACGTTGCTTTTGATGACCACCTCTTTTTCCTCCTCGCGCTCCTGCTTTTTAGCTTCTTCGAGAGTGATGGTCGTCTGCTTCAGGGAGATGCGCTCACGGATCGAATCGCGTGCGTTGCCTGCGGCGCGGTTCGCCCCGAACTCCTTCTCCAGAACGGCATAAGTCTCCGAATCGACCAGCGTGTTGGGCGATCCGTCGCTCTTGATACCCTTCTTCTGCAGGAAGTCCGTGATGGTATTCAGTCCCACCTTGAACTCCTTTGCAACCTGAATGAGCCTTAATTTTCTTTCGTTACCCATATCGTGTGTTTTCCTTTCTTTCGCTTGTGATTACTCTTCGAATTCCGCCTTCAGTATCGCTACGACCTTCTGGGCCTGCTCCAGTTCGAGGTCGGCGCGGGCCGCGATCTCCTCTACGGGCAGCTCCAGCACGCTCTTGGCGCTGTCGCAGCCGACGCTCTTCAGGGCGTCGATGATCCAGCCGTCGATCTCGTCGGCGAATTCGGTGAGGGCCACGTCCTCTTCCTCCACTTCGCGGTATACGTCGATGTCGTAACCCGTCAGCATCTTCGAGAGACGGATGTTCAGACCGCCCTTGCCGATGGCCAGCGACACCTGATCGGGTTTGAGGTAGACCGAAGCGGTCATCTTCTCCTCGTCGATGGTGATGCTCGAAATCTTGGCGGGATTCAGCGCGCGCTGGATCATCAGCGACGGGTTGGCCGTGTAGTTGACTACGTCGATGTTCTCGTTGCGCAACTCCTTGACGATCGAATAGATGCGCGAACCCTTCATGCCGACGCATGCGCCTACCGGGTCGATACGCTCGTCGTACGACTCCACGGCGACCTTGGCGCGTTCGCCGGGGATGCGGACGATCTTCTTGATGGTGATCAGTCCGTCGAAGATTTCGGGAACCTCCTGCTCGAACAGGCGTTCGAGGAACTGGTTGGCCGTGCGCGAAAGAATGATGCGGGGCTGGTTGTTGTTCATCTCGACCGACTTGACGATGGCCTTGATGGTATCGCCCTTGCGGTAGAAGTCGTTGGGTATCTGCTCCGCCTTGGGCAGAATCAGCTCGTTCTCCTCGTCGTCGAGAATCAGCACCTCTTTTTTCCATACCTGATAAACTTCGCCGGTGACGATCTCGCCGACCTTTTCCGAATACTTCTCGTAAAGGCTGGCCTTCTCCAGATCGAGAATGCGCGAGGCGAGGTTCTGGCGCAGCGACAACACGGCGCGGCGGCCGAACGACGAGAGTTTGATCTCGTCGGCGTATTCGTCGCCGATCTCGTAGGTCGGGTCGATGGCCTTGACCTCCGAAACGGCGATCTGCGCATTCGGATCTTCGACGGCGCCGTCTTCGACGACGGTGCGGTTGCGCCAGATTTCGAGGTCGCCCTTTTCGGGGTTGATGATGAC
>ERZ779626.1043-NODE-1043-length-13551-cov-17.815797_pt1 | contig 13551 bp, 12 predicted proteins | sample MGYA00514209_ERZ779626 | MGnify/ENA primary metagenome ERZ779626 (study PRJEB29562, sample SAMEA4376713) | mouse gut metagenome | isolation source: Cecum | study: EMG produced TPA metagenomics assembly of the A DSS colitis mouse model was used to assess the...
TGCCCTGCACACTGGCGGCGTCATGGGCCAGCTTGCTCACCCGGCCCGCTCTGGTTAGGTACCCGCGTCCAGAGGGGACAGGGTGACCGTTCCGTCACGGCCTGTTACAACCTCCTTGGAGTAGGAGCCGTTTTCGGACGCTACCTTGAAACGCGCGCCGGACAGGCCCTTATTGGGGTTGGTGCTGTCTACCTTTTTAATAGTAAGCTCGTATTTCTCGCGGATAACATTCAGCTCGCCCACCATGACAGCCTGCACGTCATTTGCGGGATGGTAGCTGGAGCCGGGGCCGGTGTAGGCATACTCGCGGACTTCGCACTCGCCCCACACGCCCTGCTGCCCCAGGTCGAGGATGTATTGGGTGCGGTCACGGAACGATCTGCCGTCCATCGTGTCATCAATGCTGGAGTAGTTCGTGTGCTCCAGGTTGTTGTAGACATACATCAGCTCCTCAGCGCAGGCGGTCACAGGGTCGGAGAGCGAACCAGCCTTGTAGCGCCAGACGATGGCCTGCACCCAGGCGTTCATGGTCCAGGTGTAGTCGCTGTCCCACACATCGTCCACACCCAGGGCGTGGGCCTGATCGGTGAACACGCCGGTGGAGTGGGCGTAGAAGTAGGCCATCATGGTGGTCACGGTGGGGTCGGTAATGGATTGGGGATTGCCCCAGGTGTGTCCCTCCAGGGAATGGCCCATGCCCTTGCCTTTTTCCGCGCAGAAGCCCATGGCGCTTTTGCCGCCGCAGTCAAAGCGCATCTGCTGCAGGCGGCACGTCCCCAGGGCCGGGGAGTCATACTGGACGCCGTTATAAGTGCAGTCCTCCAGTTTGACGGTGTCCGGCGGGGCAGCGAGGGCTGTCGCGGGCAGCAGCCCCAGCACACACACCAGCGCCAGCAGCATGGCTGTCACACGGGTGAAAAATGAATGGTTTTTGTTCATGCAGTGAGAACTCCTTTCCGTTTTTTGGACAAAAGGAAAGGCCCTTCAGCCTGGGCTGAAAGACCTGTTCCGGTTCGTATTCCGTTATTCGTATGGATTTTGGGTATTTGGCCTGCCAACGAACATATAGCAGTAGGTTACGCCGCCGCTCTCGGTTACGCCCACGCCGATGCCGTCACAATCCGGTTCGATCATGGTTTCAAAATGGCCGGACGAACTGATCCAGTTTTCGAGGGCGTGTTGGGCGGTATCCTTCGCGGCCACGCCGGTGAACACGGTCAGATTCGTGCCGAAGCCGTGGGGATATCCGGAGGCGATGACGGCCTCGCACTCCTCTTTGGTATGATGCCAGGTATAGCGCCGGTCAGAGCAGACCTGGGCGGCATTCATCAGGGCCTCGCTGACAGACAGCTCCGACACGCCATTGGCCTTGCGGGTCTGGTTGATCAGGCGAATCAGCTCCTGCCGTATCTCCAGGTTTTCCGGCTGATTTGCGCTGTCTGGGCTGGCGGGCGCATTGGCGGAGCCGACTGTGAGCGTCATGGTTCCAGACGCCCCGGCGCGGTTGGCGGCGACGATCTCCGCGGTTCCCGCCCCCTTGGCGACAGCTACCCAAAAGCCGGTGATTTGCTCCACCGCCACCGTGTCCGGGTCGCTGGAGGTTACGGTGTAGTCCATGCCGCTGGGGCCGATGATGAGGCCGCTGCGCTCTCCTACCTCCAGGGTGTTCCCCTTGTAGCTGCTCACTCGGATGGACGGGGTCTCCGCCGCCTGGGCGGGGACGGCCAGCAGAGCCGCGGTCATGGTTCCGGCCAGCAGCAGGGACAGGATTTTTCTGTTTTTCATGCTCGATTCCTCCGTTTCGTAATATGGTGGGGCTTTCGCAAACCGAACCATACCACAGAAGGCAGGGAAAGTCGAACACAATCGGCAGACAGTTTTATCCCTGCTGGATCGCGGTGACGCACCAGCGGTACTCCGGCTGATCCATCACGCACGTGTAGAGCGTCACGCGGTTGTCGGTGGTGGCGGCGGTGCCGCTGGAGTCATTGACACCAACCTTCTCTACGCTGGTGACTGCATAGGTCCGGGTTCCCAGCACCGTGGTCAGGATGATGGTATCGCCCATCTCCAGGGTGTGGATCTTGCCGAAGTAATTGTTTGTACCGCGGTTGTGGCTGGCGAAGCAGGCGTTGCCATCCCAGATGCTGGTGTTGGTGAAGTGGCCCGCGCCTTTCTTCAGCGCAGCGCTGTCCGTCCCCTGCACCACCTTGACGCTCAGGCCGATAGCGGGGATCTTCAGCGTTCCCAGGCTGCCGTCCGAGTGGTAGAGATCGTCCGTCACCTCGGTGTAGCCGCTAGTGGTACTTCCCTGGGCGATGTCCGTGGGGCTGCCGGGGATCTGGGTCACGGTGAAATTGCCGCTGGTGTCCACCGAGGGATACTCCCCGGTGATGATAGAGCTGCCACTGGGCGTCTGCGGCAGCCTTATCGCTGATGAGTTGTCCTAAGTCTGCCATTGATTCTATCTCCTCCTTTTGATTGAGGTTGTTTGGGGGTTGGCGCAGTTACCTCCCTTCCAAAAACTTGGTGCTGCAGAAACTCGTTCCAGTCCTTCCCGTGGGCGGGCGTCCTGGTGGATACGGCGTAGCCCTTTTGGGCGTACTCCTCCCGGAACTTCTCTGTGGCCTCCTGTCCCGGCCCGTCCGCGTCCAGGCACAGGACAATTTGTTTCAGATGCGGGTTCTCCCGCAGGTAGGTGTCCAGCGGCCCTTGGTACAGTCCGCACAGGGCCACGGCGTTGCTGGTGACCGCCCGGTGCAGGGTGCAGAAGCTCATCAGGTCGATAGGGGCCTCGAACACCGCCACCCAATCCAGGGCGGGGTCGCAGGGGAGCCGGAAGGCTACGCTTTTGTCGCTGCCGGGGGCATCCCGCTTGAAGCTGGAGCCGCCCAGGTCATAGGTGCCGCGCTTGCTGGCGAATACCGGCTTGCCGCTACTGTCCCGGCCCACGAACACGCAGTTGTGATGCAGGCTGTCCTCGTACAGCAGGCCGGACTCGATAAAGCCCCGGATCACCTGGGGGGCAATGCCTCTCTTTTGAAGATAGGCAAACACCCTCCGCTGATCCTGGTTGGGTATGGGCAGGGCAAAGGCCGGTTTCTCCTCCTGCTGGACTGGCCTGGGGCGAGGGGCGGGGGAGTCCCTGGAACGCTTGCCGTTGAACTCCAGCAGGTAATTGACGGCTTCTCGGAAACCCTTACCCTCGAACTCCTGGAGAAAGGTGATGGCGTCCCCGCCGGTACCGTTGGAGTAGCGCTTCCAGATCCGGCGGTTCTTGATGCGGAGGCTGTCCATCTCCCTGGTGGTGTGGTAGCGGCTGCCCAGCCGCCGGACGCTGTAGCCTAAGTGTTCCAGCAAATCCGGCAGGTCTGTCCCCTTGGCAGTCTCTATCTCCTCGTCTGTGAAGCGGAAATCTGGCGCTGTGCTTTGTCTCGTAGTGATCACCTCCTTTGGCGAAATGAAAAAAGGCGGACCGGAACATCCCGGTTGGGATGCTCTGGCCCGCCTCTTTTTCCTGCTATCTGTCCGGCTGATTTTTATGTTTGGAAGAACGCTTCCGACTGGAGTGTTTCTGCTGCACAGGCGGGCCGGACTCCCGCTCGTCCCGCAGCTTCTCCCACAGCGGGTTCATTCTGATGGTGACGCTTCCACGGTCCGCATCCATGATGATGTGGGCGGCGGTGATGGGACTGGAGGACATCAGCAGGGACAGCTTCGCCGCCAGCCTCGATCCTGGGCCGAGAATTGCCTTGTTGGCTGTCACATGGCTTTCCACATCCGGCAGATTGTGATCCATCTGCTGCAGGGTCTCTGCCGCCGTTGTTCCAGCTTCGCCGGCCCTGGCTATTGCCGTATCCAGCAGCTTTTGAGGGTCGCACTGTCCGAAGTGGGGCGTATAGAACTGCGTTTCCTCTCCGTTTTCCCGCACGGTACAGATGGCCAGGGAACTGATCGCACCGGCGCTTTCCGGTGTGGGCAGGAGAACAAAGTCCTTCCAGCGCGATGAATCGGCACCCAAGAGAGGGGAACAGGTAATCCGTATATTGCCCAAATTCGATGTAGTTGCGGCCAAAACGGGAAAGGTCCTTCACCAGAATCACATTGATCCGCTTTGCCTTTGCGTCCTCGATTAACCGCCTGACGCCTGGGCGGTTGAAGTTCGTGCCGGAGTATCCGTCGTCGATATAGACATCGACCTCATTCCAGCCGCGCTGCCTGACATAGTTTTGAAGCAGCAGCTTCTGAGAAGCGATTTGTCAAGGATAAATTCACCATTGATAGCGATATTCTCGCTTTCAATGGCGCTTTTTGCTTAAGTAGCTGTATATAAAATCCTAAAATTCTGAGGTTTTCGACAAAAGCCCTATTGAACACAGGAATGAGGCGTGTTATAATTTGCTATATATCGTGAATGGGGGCGTAGCATGGATAAGAAAAGCCTTAATGAGCAAGAAATCCGGTCAATATTCATTCGCCCCGCTATCCGAAATGCAGGATGGACTGCTTCTCAAATCCGTGAGGAATATGTTATCACAAAGGGGCGCATTGTTGCTAGAGGCGGCACATCCAAGCGAGACGAGGGTAAAAGGGCTGATTATGTCCTATTTTTTAAGCCCCACATTCCGCTGGCAATTATTGAGGCGAAGGACAATAACCATAGTGTATCTGAGGGGATGCAGCAAGCTATGGAGTATGCTGGGCTCCTGATGATCCCCTTTGTTTTTTCATCCAATGGAGATGCTTTTTCATTCCATAACCGTATGATAACAGACGGCGAAAAAGAGCAGACGATAGCTTTGGATGAATTTCCTTCTCCCGAAGTCCTTTGGGAAATGTACAAAAATGGAACTGGCCTGACCACCGAGCAGGAAACTATTATCAAAGAACCCTACTATGCAGACCGTGAGGATCGAACCCCTTATTATTACCAGCGCAATGCAATCAACCTCACTGTTGAAGCAGTGATGCGTGGTCAAAATCGCATCCTTCTGGTTATGGCAACCGGAACTGGGAAAACTTTTACGGCATTTCAAATCATCTGGCGGTTGTGGAAAGCCGGTGTCAAGAAGCGTATCCTGTTCCTTGCTGACAGGAACGCTCTCATTGACCAGACCTACAGCAATGATTTTTCTCCCTTCAAAGATAAAATGACTATCGTTCGCAATCGGAAGGTTGATAAGTCATATGAAATTTTCCTTGCACTATATCAAGGATTGACCGGGGAAGGCGACAAGGAGATATTTAAGCAGTTCAGTCCATCCTTCTTCGACCTTGTTATTGTTGACGAATGCCATCGTGGCAGTGCAAAGGCTGACAGTGCATGGAGGGAGGTTTTAGAATACTTCTCCAATGCAACACAAATTGGTATGACGGCTACACCCAAGGAAACTAAGGATATTTCAAATATAGATTACTTTGGCAATCCAATCTATACCTATACGCTCCGGCAGGGAATTGAAGATGGCTTCTTAGCTCCCTATCGTGTGATTCGAGTAGTGCTGGACAAGGATGCTGAGGGATGGCGGCCCTACGAAGGCCAAAAGGATCGCTATGGCAATGTCATAGAAGATCGAGAGTACGGACAAACCGACTTTGACCGTGAGCTTGTACTGGAGCAACGAACCAAAGTTGTTGCAAGAGTCGTTTCTAACTACCTAAAAAAGCATAACCTGCGATTTGATAAGACCATATTCTTCTGTGTGGACAGAGAACACGCTGACCGAATGCGACAGGCTTTGGTAAATGAGAACCAGGATATGGTCAACCAAGATGAACGTTACGTCATGCGCATTACCGGCGATGATGAAATCGGGAAAAAACATCTCGATGGGTTCCGAGATGTTGGAAGCAAGTACCCGGTTCTTGTAACCACCTCCAAGTTGCTTACCACCGGAGTGGATACAAAGATGGTCAAGTTCATTGTGTTGGACTCCAATATCAACAGCATGACAGAGTTCAAACAGATTATTGGACGCGGAACACGGGTTATGGAAGACCTGGGTAAAATGTTCTTTACTATCTTCGATTTTCGTAATGACACGCGGCACTTTGCCGATCCAGACTTTGATGGCCCCTGCGAACAGGACGATGCGTTTACCCCAGATGAAAACGGCGATATTCCAGATGCCCCGGATGATCCCGTAGATAATTCGGAAGATGACTTGGATGAACAAAAAGGCGTGGATTCAAAGGGACCATGGGATGAGACACTGCCTGGCAGGAGGGTAAAGTATTATGTCCAGAATGTGGAGGTCACAGTTCTAAAGCAACGGGTACAATATATTGGCAAGAACGGAAAACTCATCACAGAATCTCTGACCGACTATACACGCCGCAATGTTCGAGATCAGTATGCAACACTGGATGATTTTTTGAGCGCATGGTCTGCGGCTGACCGCAAACAGGCTATCTTGGATGAACTGGAAAAACAAGGTGTTTTGATTGAGGAATTGCAAGAGCAGATCGGTCAAGAATTTGATCCCTTTGACCTCTTGTGTCATGTTGCTTTTGATATGCCTCCGCTGACAAGGCGGGAACGGGCAAATAACGTCAGGAAGCGTAATTACTTTGCCAAATATGGAGAACAGGCCCAAGCGGTTCTGAACGCCCTTTTGGATAAATACGCTGATGCTGGTGTGTCCGATTTGGAGAACATGGACGTATTAAAGGTTGAGCCAATTTCCAGCTTTGGCAACCCTGTGTACATTGTTAACCGTATTTTTAAGGGTAAAAAGGACTTTGAACAAGCGGTTCGGGAACTTGAGGCCGCTCTTTACGCTGCATAAATAATAGGAGGACCTCGCTATGGCAGTATCGGGAACAACAAAAGCACTAAAAGATATTATGCGGATTGATGCCGGAATCAACGGCGATGCACAGTATATTGAGCAGATTACATGGATGCTGTTTCTTAAAGCTTTTGATTTTAAGGAACAGGAATGGGAAAGCACAGAGAATGACTACTACGCCGTTGTTCCCGAACCGTACAGATGGCGAAACTGGGCAGACGATGCAGAGGGTATTACTGGCGATGCATTGTTAGCCCATATAGACGCTATGTTCAAGGGACTTCGCAAACTGGATACTTCTGAAGATCCTAAAAAGCGCAAGTGGTTAATTCGGAGCATCATGGAAGGTGTCAACAACTTCATGAAGTCTGGTACTCTGCTCCGTCAGGTCATTAACAAGATCAATGATGATATTGACTTTTTTTCTATGCCCTCCGGACACCTGTTCAATGGCATCTACGAAAATATGCTCAAAGATTTGCAGAGTGCAGGAAAGGCTGGCGAATTTTATACTCCGCGCCCTGTGACACGGTTCATTGTCAAAATGGTCGCGCCAAAACTGGGGGAGTCCATATTGGACCCGGCCTGTGGGACTGGCGGATTTCTTACCAGTGTTATTGACAGTTACAAAGGCAGCATCCAGTCTGCGAAGGATTACCGTAAACTTCAGCAATCCATCCGGGGCATTGAGAAAAAGCCGTTTCCCTATCTTCTCTGCGTCACCAATCTGATTGCCCACGGTATTGACGTACCCGACATCCGGCACGATAACACGTTGCGAAAACCTACTGCGGAATATACGCTCAAAGACAAGGTCGAAGTCATCGTCACCAATCCCCCTTTCGGTGGAGCGGAGGAAAAAGCCATTTCCCAGTCCGTTCCGGCAGACTTACGTAACACAGAGACTGCTGATTTGTTTCTTGTCCATATTATGGCTCTTCTAAATGATGGTGGACGCTGCGGCATGGTTCTCCCGGACGGTTTCCTGTTTGGTGGAGGTGTCAAATCCGCTATCAAGCAGAAACTGTTGGCGGACTGCAATCTGCATACCATAGTCCGTTTGCCTAAAGACGTATTTGCCCCATACACCAACATCAACACCAATCTTCTGTTTTTCAAGAAAGGAATGCCAACCAAAGGCGTGTGGTTCTACCGTTTGGAAATGCCAGAGGGATACAAACATTTTTCCAAGACGCGACCCATGCTGGACGATCACTTCGCCCCTGTAGAGGCATGGTGGACAAACAGGACTGAAAGCGCGGTATCTCAGTACGTTCCGATTGAAGATATTATAGCCGCCGACTACAACTTGGATTTCTGCGGGTTTCCCCATGAAACACAGGAGATTTTACCACCGGACGAGTTTATCGCCAACTATTTGCAGGAGAAAGCGGTTATATCCGCGCACATTGAGTCGATCTTGGGCCGTATTGCAGACGCCATGAAGCAGGAGGATATGGGATGAAAGCCGCAGAACTTCGCCAGTCTATCCTACAGGCGGCAGTACAAGGAAAGTTAGTGCCACAAAATTTACAGGACAAACCGGCTTGCGAGTTGTTTGAAAGAATTCAGAATGAAAAAGCTCATCTGATTAAAGAGGGAAAGATTAAAAAAGCCCCTCCCTTGCCAGAGATTGCAGCGAATGAGATGCCGTTCGAAATTCCAGAGAACTGGTGCTGGGTGCGATTGGGTCAATTAACAGAACTTATTACAAGTGGCTCAAGAGACTGGGCAAAATATTATACATCCACAGGCGATATTTTTCTTCGTATGGGAAACTTATCCAGAAACAGATTTGACCTGCGACTTGATAAAATACAATATGTAAAACTACCCAAAAATATTGAAGGTATGCGGACTTCAGTACAAGCTGGAGATTTACTATTTTCAATTACTGGGGAAATTGGTACACTTGGCTTGATTCCTGATAATTTCGGAACCGCTTATATTAATCAGCACACAGCAATTATCCGCTTTATGACAAGTGAGAAAAGTAAATTTTACCCTTATGTGCTTTTGTCTGACTACGCTCAAAAATTTTATAACGGAAACCAGCATGGAATCAAGAATAGTTTTCGATTAGACACAATCGCATTATTACCCGTCCCTCTTCCGCCACTTGGAGAACAACACCGTATTGTTTCCAAAATAGATGAATTGTTTGCTCTCTGTGACAAGTTGGAAATCGCAGAAAAGAGGCTAACTGCCCTTGAGGAACACTTCACTGAGTATCTACCTAAAGCAATTTTGCAAGCGGCAGTACAAGGCAAGCTGGTGGCACAAAATTCCCATGACGAACCTGCATCTGAATTGCTAAAACGTATCCACCGGGAAAAAGCCCAGCTTATTAAAGAGGGCAAAATCAAGAGGGAGAAACCGCTGCCTCCTATCTCGGAAGATGAAATTCCCTACGATTTGCCGGAGGGATGGGAGTGGTGTAGACTCCGTGATATCGGGCAAATAATCGGTGGGGCAACACCAGACTCACATGAGAGCAGCTACTATACAAAACCCGGACAAGGTATCTCCTGGCTTACTCCTGCTGACATGACAAAGTATACCCAAAACAATTATATCAGTCATGGGGCAAAAGATATAACACAAGCTGGATACAATTCTTGCTCAACCATGCTTATGCCACCTGGCAGTATTATTTTTTCAAGTAGAGCGCCTATTGGACACATTGCTTTTTCCAGTAAAGAAGTTTGCACAAATCAAGGTTTTAAGTCGGTCGTACCCTATATGACAGCTGTTACTCCCTGGATTTTCTATGCGCTCAAAAGTAAAGTGGATGACATTCAAAGCAGAGCATCAGGAACAACATTTAAAGAAGTTTCGGGGAAGTTTATGGAATCCGAAACCATCCCTCTCCCTCCCCTTGTCGAACAACAACGTATTGTTACTAAGGTTGAAGAATTGCTTGCTCTTTGCAACGAAATGAAAGCCTCCTACACCGAACCGGTAGAGTTCGATGAGGTTGCTGAGATTATCCCGTTTTCAACCTCAGTAGCTAGTGAGCATACGGAAGAACTAGAAGAACCGTTGTTGTTGGCCGCTCGTGGTGATGCGGAAAATCTGTCTTCGGAAGCATTGAGAGCCATTGACGATCTGTTTGCGGAGGACGAGGAATGAGCTTTGATTGTGCTCCAGAAGCCAAGGCCAAATGGGTATTGGAAACAATGAGTATTCTTGATACCCCTGCTTTCCACCTGGATGAAATAGCGGCATCACAGAAGATCAAAATCGGGCGATGTCCACTGACTAACGATAAGGATTTCAGCGGCGCTTTACTGTTTCGGGGCGACAAACGGGCAATCCTGCTGAACACAGCTATCTCCAATGCAGGACGGCAGAATTTTACCTTTGCTCATGAGTTAGGCCACTACTTTTTGCAGCACAAACCCGATTTTCAGCAACGCGGCGAAATGGGATTTCGCTGTTCCCCAAAAGATATGAAGGATACCCATAGGCCACAGGAAATTGCTGCAAATCGCTTTGCGACGGAATTGCTGATGCCTGCCACTCAGTTCCGCCCAATGATGAGTGGTGCGCCGCTGGACTATACCTTAATCAATTCCCTCGCCAGGAACTTTGTTGTGTCCAAGCACGCCTGTGGTAGCCGTATTTTGGAATTTACCAGAGAAGCGTGTATCATCATCCATACAAGAGGCTTTGAGATAACGAATAAAGGAGCGTCATCCGCTGCCAGAGGGCGGATTATGTCAATGATGCAGATTCCGCCAGGGACAGCGGCATACAAAGCAATCCAGAAAAAGCAGAGCCAGCTTGACTTTTCTGAGGCTGATCCAACGAAATGGCTGGTTCGGAGCAATCCGGGAATTCAGTTGTATGAGTGTACCAGAGGAAGTTGGGGGGACGATGTTGCCACAACTATCTTGAAATGGTGAATACGTGAACATTGTCGGACTGGGGCACAATTCAAAAGAGTCTTTGATGTTGCGTGGGCAAAAGAAACAATAAACTCAATACATTGATTGCTGTCTCGGTAGAATTGTTATGGAAATTTTACCTTGCTTTTCACATTTTTGGGCATACTCCACCAACTCTCGCGCATTGCTGGCTGGATGCCATGCGTAGGCAATCAGGTAATCGCTGTGCTCCACCATATACCGATTGGCCCGGACGATAGCGGCCCGTTTCGGAACAGTCTCCATCCCCAGCGGGTAGAACGTACCGTCGAAGCCGGGCGGTGTTGGAGTAGGGCGGTCATAGGGATGATAGGGCAGCAACAAAGTAAGCGTCACCTCCGGGTGGCGCTTCTTTGCTGCTTTGACGCATTTTGCCGCCAGTGCATCGAATCGGCCATATCTGCCTACGACGAACTCAGTCACATCGTATTCGGTGATGTGGCGTTCAACCACAGCAGATAGTTCGTCTAATAGAGTGTCCGGTGCCTCACGGTGTCCAATAAAGAAACAGGTTGGCATAGTATCCCTCCCAAAACATATGCGATATATCGCAAACCTATTATAGCACGAATTTTGCGTTTGGGATATATCCTGCACGATAAATCGCAAAATTGGCTAAAATAACGGTACTACTATGGAAGGAGTGGTGCCGCAATGAATGCCAAGACAGCGGTTGCGCGTCGTATCCAGGCACTTTGCCTGGAACGGAATATTGCAATCAATGCCCTTGCCAACCAATGCGGTGTTGCGCCCTCCACGATTTACAGTATGTTGAACACCAAAAGCAAGAATCCGGGAATCGTTTCCATTCAAAAAATTTGTGACGGTCTTGAAATCAGTATCCGCGAATTTTTCGATGATCCACTGTTTGAAAATCTTGATCCTGAGATAAAGTAGCGGGCCAGGAGCATCACCGCTCCTGGCCGCGCTCTTTTCCATGATTTTGCCTATTCTGCTGCCTCTGCAACTGTTGCAGTTTCTGACGGATAGATACCGGTTCCACAGTTTCATCCAACATCTCGGCAACATCCATTTGGCTCTGTGCAAGCGTCCTGGAATCAAATTTCTTGCCATAGGCGGCTTGTAACTGCTGAATTGCTTCGTGCTCCTTATCAGGCCGGATGGTCCGACGGGCCTCGGCCAGTTCTGCGTCATCGAAATCAAACGCCTGCTGGCGCAGTTCTGAAAATTCTGCCAACGCTGCCCCCAACTCGCCAGAACACTTTGTCTCCTGCTGGTTCAGCGTTTCTAAAGAGGATTCCATAGAAGCAACACGTTTTTTGACTTTAGCCATACCGTGATCATCCGCACAATTAAACTGATTGAGCAGCAGGGCCTTCTCGTTTTTCAATTCCTCAATATCTTCCGTCAGACCAGCGATTTTCTGAGTCAATTCCCGATGCCGGAATACCTGGATTGCCGGGACAGCTTTTTTCTCATCCAGCAATATTCGGCGCTCCCGAATCTTATCTTTGAGATGTCTAACGATATTCTCATACCTTCTGAGATCAGGCTTGACAACTCTGAGGGGGCTGGTGAAATTCTTTTTCCCAGCCCCAATATGCAAAAGATGATACCGAAAGATTATCAACTTTTGTCGAACGGTTTCCATCGCCTCCGCAATCGCCGGAACAGCGTTTTTCGCTGCGTCTATCAGTTTCTTAACCAGCGATTTTAGCTCCCACAGAAAGGCGTTGTCTGCCTTGATCTGCCGGTTCAGTTCACAGCGGTCAGAAACGACCCCTTTCTGCTCCAGCGCACGGGCGACCACCCCCTCATGAATGGTGGGCTGTTCATCCAATCCTCGCTCCGCATGGCTACGGTGATCGACACGCTCTTGGCTCCCGGCTCGCTCAAGAAAGCGATTGGTCACATTGGCCCATGCTGCCCGCCAGAGAACAAGCTGATCTTCGCTGTTCCAACGAGCGGAGATGGGATTTTGCCTACCGTATTTTGTGCTCTTTGGATACTTGGAAATACGCGCATAGCCATGCGCCTCGGCTTGGGAGGGCGGCATATACACCTTCTTTTTACCGATCTTGTATTGATACTGCTTCTCCCAGCCCTGGGACTGCGCCGACTTAAACTCCGCCGCAGTAAAGCTCTGTTCCTCCCCATCCCGAATACACAAATATTCTTTTTCGGTCTTATGCTGCCATTTACCATCCTTGGTTAGAGGCCGCACGGTCAGCATGATATGAGCGTGGGGATTATGACCATCCGTATCGTGGATACACACGTCGGCACACATACCATCCGCCACAAAGTTGGCCTGGATAAAATCAGTCAGCAAAGCAATCCACTCGTCCCTGCCCAGTTCAATCGGCAGCGCCACCACGAACTCACGGGCCAGTCGGCTATCCTTTGTTTTCTCCGCTTCTTCTACGGCGTTCCAAAGGACTTCCCGATTTGCCCACTCCGATGGTGCCATATCCGGCAGAAACACTTGTTGCCAAACAAGGCCCTGCTTCCGGGTATAATCGTGCTGTACTCCATCGTAATCGTTGTAAATCCGGGAGCAACTCATATAGGCTGCCGCCGCGACAGCGGAGCGGCCTGTCCCTCGGCTGACAACCTTTGCCTCCAAATGATAAATTGCCAGTTTTTATTACCTCCGTCCTTCGTCTCCCGTCCATCGTCCTGCGTCCCCCGTAACAGCGAAAAGCTGCCGGTGGCAGGTTTTCGCTGGCGTATGGAACAGGGCGGCGCACCGGCCTGTTCCATACGCACCGGGAATGACCGCAGTCATTCCCGGCAGGCCCCCGCAGGGGCCGCAATCCCCCTCGGAGAGCGCACGATGGCCGAAGGCCATACCACCGCCCGCTTGCGGG
>ERZ779626.1052-NODE-1052-length-13429-cov-6.010468_pt1 | contig 13429 bp, 15 predicted proteins | sample MGYA00514209_ERZ779626 | MGnify/ENA primary metagenome ERZ779626 (study PRJEB29562, sample SAMEA4376713) | mouse gut metagenome | isolation source: Cecum | study: EMG produced TPA metagenomics assembly of the A DSS colitis mouse model was used to assess the...
CCATCATGCCCCAGAAGAAGAACCCCGACGTGGCCGAGCTGGTCCGGGGCAAGACCGGGCGGGTGTACGGCTCCCTCATTACCCTGCTCACCGTGATGAAGGGCCTGCCTCTGGCCTACAACAAGGACATGCAGGAGGACAAGGAGCCGGTGTTTGACGCCATTGACACCGTGGAGCTGTGCGTCCCCGTGTTCGCCGCCATGCTGGACACCTTGGCGGTGAAGGAGCGGAACATGGCCCGGGCAGCGTCGGTGGGCTTCATCAACGCCACCGACTGCGCCGACTATCTGGTGAAGAAGGGGATGCCCTTCCGGGAGGCCTATATGATCGTGGGCCGGCTGGTCCACATGTGCATCCGCACGGGGGAGAGCCTGGACACCCTGCCGCTGAAGGACTTCCGGGCCATCTCCGGGCTGTTTGACGAGAGCGTGTACGACGCCCTCCAGCTCAAAACCTGCGTCAACGAGCGCAAGGTGTACGGCGGCCCGTCGGAGGAGAGCGTGAAGCGTCAGATTGCCCTCATCGAGGAGTTTGTGGCCGCGCGGAAGGCGGAGGGCTGACATGGACCTGACCCCTTATTTCAAAAGCGTGCTGGACCAGGACCGGGCGCCGGTGGTGCTGTGTGACCTGAACCACACTGTGATCTATATGAACCCGGCGGCGGGGGAGCGGTACGCGAAACAGGGCGGCATGGCCCTGGTGGGGACCAGTCTGCTGAACTGCCATCCGCCCAAGGCCAACGAGATGATCGAGCGGGTGGTGGAGTGGTTCCGGGCGGACCGAACCCACAACCTGATCTACACCTTCCGCAACGACAGCGAAAACAAGGACGTGTACATGGTTGCCCTCCGGGACAGGGGCGGCGCTCTCATCGGCTACTATGAGAAGCACGAGTACCGGGACCGGGAGACCATGGGGCTGTACGAATTCGAGCCGTGACCGCGGCGTAGGACGTGAGGATATGAGCAAACCGAAAATTTACATCGACGGCAAGGAGGGCACCACCGGCCTTCAGATCTACGAGCGGCTGGGAACGCGGGAAGATATCGAGCTGCTGCTCATCGACGAGGACAAGCGCAAGGACGTGGAGGAGCGGCGCAAGCTGCTGAACGCCGCCGACCTGGTGTTTCTGTGCCTGCCGGACGGGGCCGCCCGAGAGGCGGTTTCTCTGATCGGCAATGAGCAGACCAGGGTTATCGACTGCTCCACAGCCCACCGCACGGCCCAGGGCTGGGCCTACGGCTTCCCGGAGCTTCACGGACAGCGGGAAACAATCAGAACGGCTGGGCGGGTGGCCAATCCGGGCTGTTACGCCACCGGTTTTCTGGCCCTGACCCGGCCGCTGGTGGAGATGGGGGCGCTGGACCAGGATGCGTTTGTGACCTGCCACGCCCTGTCCGGCTACACCGGAGCGGGAAAGAAGGCCATCGCCCAGTATGGGGACCCGGACCGGGAGGGGGAGCTGGACTCCCCCCGGCATTACGCCGTAACCCTTGGCCATAAGCACATCCCGGAGATGATGGCGGTGAGCGGCCTGACGCGAAAGCCCATCTTCATGCCCATGATCTGTGATTTTCCCCAGGGCATGACGGTGACTGTCCCCTTGTTTGCAGGCCGGCTGAGGGGCGCGGGGTCCATCGCCGCCCTTCGGGAGCTGTATGAGGGCTACTATGCCGGAAGCCCCATTGTGCAGCTGCGGCCCGCCGACGCGCCAACCTGCGGCTTCATCGGCTCCAACAACCTGGCGGGAAAGGATGTCCTGCAAATCTTCGTCAATGGCAATGAGGAGCAGCTGATGCTTACAGCCCGGCTGGACAACCTGGGCAAGGGGGCCTCCGGCGCGGCAGTGCAGAACATGAATCTGATGCTGGGCTTTGAAGAGACCAAGGGCCTGAGCTTATAAAGAGAAAGCGAAACGGAGTTTCGCGTTAAAAGTTCTTTTTGATCCTTTTTCTTTCAAGAAAAAGGATGAACAACAAAAAGGGGTCAATTGAAATGCTGAAAGAGATCGCGGGCGGCGTGTGCGCCGCCAAGGGCTTCCAGGCCGCCGGGGTGCACTGCGGCGTAAAGGCGGGGAGCAGCCCGGACAAAAACGACCTGGCCATGATCCTGTCGGAACGGGAGTGCTCTGCCGCCGCCGTCTACACCCTGAACCGGGTGAAGGCGGCCCCCATCTACGTCACCATGGGCAACCTGGAGGACGGGGTGTGCCGGGGCGTCATTGCCAACAGCGGCAACGCCAACGCCTGCGCCCCCCAGAGCCATGAGAACGCCGAGGCCATGTGCGCCCTGGCCGCCCAGGCCACGGGCCTGAAGCCGGGGGACTTTGTGGTGGCCTCCACCGGCGTCATCGGCCAGGAGCTGAACATCTCCGCCATTGAGAAGGGGATGCCCGCCCTGGCGTCCGCCCTGAGCGGCGATGGCTCCGACGCCGCCGCCCGGGCGGTGATGACCACCGACACGGTGAAAAAAGAGACTGCCGTGGCCGTCGCCATCGGCGGAAAGACCGTCACCATCGGGGCCATCGCCAAGGGCTCCGGCATGATCCACCCCAACATGGGCACCATGCTGTGCTTCATCACCACCGACTGCGCCATCACCCCGGACGTGCTCCAGGACGCCCTCCACGACATCGTGCCCCGCACCTTCAACCGGGTGACGGTGGACGGGGACACCTCCACCAACGACATGTGCGTGGCGCTGGCCAACGGCATGGCGGGCAACGAGCAGATCGAGTGGAAGGACGACGACTACACCCTGTTCCACAAGGCCCTCCATCAGGTGTGCGAGACCATGGCACGCGCCATCGCCGCCGACGGGGAGGGGGCCTCCCGGCTGGTGACCTGCACCGTCAAAGCCGCCCGCAGCGAGGAGAGCGCCGAGCGGCTGGCAAAAGCGGTGGTGGGCTCCTCCCTGGTGAAGGCGGCGCTGTTCGGCGCGGACGCCAACTGGGGCCGGGTGCTGTGCGCCATGGGCTACTCCAAAGCCCCCTTCCGCCCGGAGTACGTGGACATCGGCTTCTCCTCTATCCAGGGGAGTATTCTGGTGTGTGAGAAGGGCACCGGCCTGGACTTTGATGAGGAGCTGGCCAAGAAGATACTCACCCAGGACGAGGTGGTGATCGAGGTCTCTCTCAACGAGGGGGGCCACGAGGCCACCTGCTGGGGGTGCGACCTGACCTACGACTATGTGAAGATCAACGGCGACTATAGAACTTGATTACGAGGTGGTTTGAACCATGTCTTCCCTGATTGACCGGGCCCAGGTGCTGGCCGAGGCCATGCCCTATATTCAGAAGTACAACGGCAAGACCGTGGTGGTAAAGTACGGCGGCAACGCCATGATCTCGGAGGAGCTGCGGCAGGCGGTGATCTCCGACCTGATCCTGCTCTCCCTGGTGGGCGTCCGGGTGGTGGTGGTCCACGGCGGCGGGCCGGAGATCAGCGATATGCTCAAGCGGCTGGGCCACGCGTCCAGGTTTGTGGACGGCCTGCGCTACACCGACGAGGAGACCATGGAGGTGGTCCAGCAGGTGCTGTGCGGCAAGGTGAACAAGGATCTGGCCGCCCTCATCAACGGCCAGGGGGGCCGGGCGGTGGGCCTGTGCGGCATGGATGCCGACCTGTTCCAGGCCGCCCGGCTGGACGAAAAGTACGGCTTGGTGGGCTCCATCCAGAAGGTGGCCCCCTGCCTGGTGGAGGATGCGCTGCACAACGGCTACATCCCGGTGATCTCCACTGTGGCCCGGGGGATAGACGGCCCCACCGCATACAATGTGAACGCCGACACCGCCGCCGCCAAGCTGGCAGTCGCCATGAACGCGGAAAAGCTGCTGCTGCTCACCGACGTGCGGGGGCTGCTCACCGACCCGGCGGACGAGGATACCCTGATCCCCCACGCCCGTGCCTCGGAGATTCCGGGGCTGGTGAAGGACGGCGTCATCCAGGGGGGGATGATTCCCAAGATTGACTGCGCCGTGGAGGCGGTGCGCTCCGGCGTGCGCTCCGCCGTCATTCTGGACGGGCGTATTCCCCACTCCATCCTCATTGAGCTCCTAAGCGACGCCGGAGTCGGTACGATGATAACGGTTTAGCCTCCAGGCCGCCGTGCGCGGGCGAGGCGTGATATCGTGTAAAGGGGAGAACATCTATATGACCTTTGAGGAATTGAGAGGGCTGGACAGCCGGTATGTCATTCAGAGCTATGGCCGGAACCCCATCGCTTTGGACCGGGGCCAGGGAGCCACCCTGTACGGCCTGGACGGCAAAGAGTACATCGACTTCGCCTCCGGCATCGGGGTGCTGTCGGTGGGCGCCGCCAACCCCCAATGGCAGGCGGCGGTGGCGGAACAGGCCGGGAAGCTGGCCCATGTATCCAATCTATACTACTCCGCGCCCTATGTGCAGCTGGCGGAAAAGCTGTGCACCCGGTCCGGAATGGCGGCGGCTTTCTTCGGCAACTCCGGGGCGGAGGCCAACGAAGGAATCATCAAGCTGGCCCGGAAATGGTCCTGGGAGAAATACGGTGAAGGGCGGGGCACCACCATCACGCTGAACCGCTCTTTCCACGGCCGCACCATCACCACCCTGGCCGCCACGGGACAGGACGTGTTTCACAAATACTTCTTCCCCTTCACCGAGGGCTTCCGCCGGGCGGACCCCGATTTGGACAGCGTGAAGCAGGCGGCGGGCCACGATGTGTGCGCCGTGCTGGTGGAGCTGGTCCAGGGAGAGGGGGGTGTGCTGCCTCTGGACCCGGATTTCGTCCATGAGCGGGTCCAGCTGTGCGCCGACCGGGACTGGCTGTTCCTGGTGGACGAGGTGCAGACCGGCATTGGCCGCACCGGCTCCCTGTTCTGCTTCCAGCAGTACGGCGTCCAGCCCGACGCGGTTTCCTTCGCCAAGGGGGTGGCCGGGGGCCTGCCCATGGGCGGCTTCCTGGTGAGCGAGCGGTGCCGCAAGGTGTTCGGCCCCGGCGATCATGCCTCCACCTTTGGGGGAAACCCGGTGTCCGCCGCCGCGGCCTGCGCGGTGCTGGATATTCTGGACGATGGGGCCATCGCCCAGGTGAAGGAAAAAGGCGCCTATCTGCGGGAATCCATTGAGGACATGGGCCTGCCCTGCCTGGGCAAGACCCGGGGCATGGGGCTGATGATCGGCGTGGAGGTGAAGGACGGCTTCTCCAACAAGGAGCTGTGCGCCAAGCTGAACCGGGCGGGCCTGCTGTCCCTCACCGCCGGGCCGGGCCTGCGGTTCCTGCCGCCGCTGACTATCACCAAAGAGGAGATGGACAAAGGGCTGGCCATTCTGAAAGGGGCATTGCTCTAAAAGGAGGCGGGACCATGGCAAGCCTTTACGATAGGGCGGACATCTACGATTTGCTGGAGACGGAAGAACGATATCAGATCACCAAACGCCACTGGGAATCGGTGCTGGCGGGGAAGCAGGTAAAGACCCTGCTGGATGTGAGCATAGGCTCCGGCAATCTGACCCTGCCCCTGGGAGAGCTGGGGGTGGAGCTGTACGGCTCCGACTTGAGCGGCGCAATGCTGGAGCGGTGCAGGGAAAAGGCTGGAAAGCGGGGATTTCCAATTGATCTGCGCATCAGTGATTTCCGGCGGCTGGACGGGCGCTTTGACAGGACCTTCGACTGCGTGGCCAGCACGGGGAACTCCCTCCCCTATGTGTCCAACGATGAGGTGCCGGGGGTGCTTGCCCAGATGGACCGGCTGGTCAGGCCGGGGGGATATCTGTATGTGGATATTCGGAACTGGGACAGAATACTGGAGACAAAGCAGCGCTTTTATTTGTACAATCCTACGTTTCTGGACGATGTGAGGATGAATCTGGTTCAGGTCTGGGACCACCATGGGGACGGCTCCATGACGTTTAACCTGCTCTACACCTTTGAGCGGGACAATCAAATTTTTCAAAAGGAGATTTTTGAGGAGCACTATTTTCCTTTGAGACGGCGTTTGCTGCTGGACGAACTGCGGCGGCTGGGGTACGAGAAGATCGAACTCATGTGCCTGCCTGCGTTTCGGGAGTCTGTGAACCCGGAGGAGGCCGGCTGGTATTGTGTGCTGGTTCAAAAACAGGAGGCGTCAATATGAAAAAAGACTTGCTCAAGCTGCTGGACCTGTCCCGGGAGGACATCCACGAGATTCTGGACACGGCGGACCAGATGAAGTTCAGCCAGAAGCACAACATCGCCCACGACCATCTGAGGGGCAAGACCCTGGCCATGATCTTTGAGAAGAACTCCACAAGGACCCGGGTGTCCTTTGAGGTGGGCATGTACCAGCTGGGGGGCCACGCCCTGTTCCTGTCCGGCAAAGAGAGCCAGATCGGACGGGGGGAGCCGGTGGAGGACACCGCCCGTGTGCTGGCCCGGTACTGCGACGGCATCATGATCCGCACCTTTGCCCAGGCGGAGGTGGAGGCCTTGGCCCGGATGGCGCCCATCCCCGTGGTCAACGGCCTCACCGACTTTGCCCACCCCTGCCAGGTGCTGGCCGACCTGATGACCGTCCGGGAGAAGATGACCCGGCTGGAGGGGCTGAAGCTGGCCTTTGTGGGGGATGGCAACAACATGGCCAACTCCCTCATTGTGGGCGGCCTGAAATGCGGCATGGACGTATCCGTGGCCTGCCCGGAGGGGTACGACCCGGACCCGGTGGTGCTGGGCTTCGCCAAAACCGTGACGGACCGCAGATTTGAGCTGGTCCGGGCTCCCGCGGACGCCGTGGTGGACGCCGATGTGGTGATTACCGATGTGTGGGCCTCCATGGGCCAGGAGGAGGAGCGGGCCGTCCGGGCGAAGGCGTTCACGGGCTACTGCATTGACGAGAACTTGATGAAGCTCACCCACCCCGGCTGTATGGTTCAGCACTGTCTCCCCGCCCACAAGGGGGAGGAGATCAGCGCCCAGGTGTTTGAGGACCACGCCGATGAGATCTTCGAGGAGGCGGAGAACCGGCTCCACGCCCAGAAGGCGGTTTTGTATCTGTTGATGAAAGATTAGGCGGAACTGAAAGCCCTCTTCCCTTTGGAGAGGGCTTTTCTTTTTGGACTCGGTGTGCTATAATCCAGATAAAGGAGGGAACAGCCATGACGCCGCAGGAGCAATTGCAGAAATGGATTCAGGACAGCGATAATATTGTTTTCTTTGGCGGGGCGGGGGTGTCCACCGAGAGCGGCATCCCGGACTTCCGCAGCGTGGACGGCCTGTACAATCAGAAATACGACCAGCCGCCGGAGATCATCCTGAGCCACACCTATTTCGTTCAAAATACCGAGGACTTTTACCGCTTTTACCGGGACAAGATGCTCTGCCTGGATGCCAAGCCCAACGCCGCCCATTTGAAGCTGGCGGAGCTGGAGCGGACGGGCAGGCTGAAGGCGGTGGTCACCCAGAACATCGACGGCCTCCACCAGCTGGCGGGCAGTCAGGCGGTGTATGAGCTCCACGGCTCGGTCCACCGCAATTACTGCACCAAGTGCAGGACCTTTTACGGCGTGGATTTCATCGAGGAGGGGAAGGGCGCGCCCCATTGCCCGGTGTGCGGCGGACTGGTGAAGCCGGACGTGGTGCTCTACGAGGAGGGGCTGGACCAGGATATCGTTGCGGGCGCTGTGGAGGCCATCGCCAGGGCGGATGTGCTCATCATCGGCGGTACCTCTCTGGTGGTGTATCCGGCGGCGGGGCTCATCAACTATTACCGGGGAAATAAGCTGGTGCTCATTAACCGGGACCCCACCCCCTACGACGGACAAGCTGATCTGGTGATCCACGACCCCATCGGCAAGGTGCTGGGAGGGATGGTACTGTGAAGCCCAGCGCGGGGGAGCGGGCGGCTCAGGTGCTGCTGGCCCTGCTGAAGTCTCTGTGCTTTCTGGCCCTGTTTTTGGGGACCCAGGTGCTGGTGATGGCGCCGGTGATGGTGGCCACGGTTCTCCAGATGACGCTGGAGGGCAAGCCTGTGGACGGGAGCCTGCCCTTCCAGGCCGTTGTGGAGCACTCCATGACCTTTTCCCTGATCGCCAACATGCTGACCCTGTTTATCGTGATGCTGTTCTATCTCATCCGCCGGAAGAGGTTCAGCGAGGCCCTGTGGCTGCGGCGGGTGGACGGGCCCACGCTGTGGAGCGGGGTGTGTCTGGTTCCGGCGCTGTTTCTGGCGGTGAATCTGGTGCTGGCCTCTCTGCCGGAGGAATGGCTTGAGAGCTACAGCGACGCCTCCGCCGGCATCACCTCCGGGGGTGTGTTAAGCTTTATTGCCGTGGTGGCGGCGGCCCCGCTGGTGGAGGAGGTGATCTTCCGGGGGCTCATCATGACCCGGCTGAACCAGGCCATGCCGGGGTGGCTGGCCATGTTCCTGTCCGCCGCCATCTTTGGGGCGTGCCACGGCCACCCGGTCTGGTCCGGCTACGCCTTCGTGCTGGGGAGTATTTTCGGCTATATGGACCTGCGCGCGGGCTCCATCTGGCCGTCGGTTTTGGCCCACATGGCGTTCAACAGCATCAGCCAGATATTGGATCTGGTGCCGGAGAGCGAGTCGGGGACGGAGTACCTCATCGCCATGGGCGTGCTGCTGCTCCTGGCCATCGTCCTGCCCATCCTGGATCGAAAAGGGATTAAAAAGCTGTTCTGGCGGGAGCCCAAGCCGCCAGCCGTCCAGGCCATGCCCATGGTCCCCGGCATTTACGAATTCGACCCCTGGGAGAGTTGAGCGTCCGAAAGCCCTCCGCCTGTGGCGGAGGGCTTCTCTGCGCCAACCGTTTATTGAAAAACAATAAATAATACTTGACAAACGATATAGAGGGTGGTAAGCTGTGGGACAAGAGGTGGTTGAATATGGAACGGATTGCTGTGCGGAAGCTGGCCAGAGTCCTGTGGGTCATGGCAATTGTGGTCTTAGCCTGCAATATCATCGTACTATTTTTTGTGCCCGGATTGGCGCTGATGAGGAGTGAGCTGGGCATGTTGGGTGAGCTGACGCCCTATGAAAACCCGCTGGAGCTCCCGGCGCGGCTTCTGTCAGTTTTCACCCTGTGCTGGTCACCGGAATATTGGGCGTTGGCGGAAGACCCCTACGCGGCGGTACTGATGGTATTTCTGCTGTCCTGCGGCGTCTGCACCGCCCTCATCCTCTGGCAGGGCAAGCGGGTGCTGGACACCATCCTAAAGGGCAATCCTTTTGTCATGGACAACGCCCTGAGCCTGAAACGGGCGGCGGTGTGCTGCTTCCTTATCTCCGGGGCGGCGCTGGCCCGGCTGATCTGGGGGTTCGTCTACTACCAGAGCATCGCTCCTCTGCTCACCTACAACGCCCTGTTTGTCCCCATCTTCCTGATGGGCGGGCTGCTGTTCATGGTCATGTCCGCCCTGTTCCGGCAGGCCGCCCAGATGAAGGCGGAAAATGACCTGACCATCTAGGGGGCGGCGTATGGCGATTGTGGTGAACCTGGACGTGATGATGGCCAAGCGGAAGATGTCCCTTGGGGAGCTGTCCCAGAAGGTGGACGTGACCATGGCCAACCTGTCCATTTTGAAGAACAACAAGGCCAAGGCGGTGCGTTTTTCCACGCTGGAGGCCATCTGCAAGGCGCTGGACTGCCAGCCGGGGGACATTTTGGAGTTTGTGCCCGAGGCGGAAGATGAGAGAGGAGGGGATTGATATGCTGATTTCCATTGGCGAATTGGGGCTTGGGCTGGCGGCATGGGGGCTGGCCCTGGCGGGGCTGTTCCTGAAAAGGGAGAAGAAAACGCTCTCCATGCTGGGGATGGGGAGTCTGGCCTGTTGTGCCGCATCCCTGTGCCTGGTGGTGTTTGAGCTGGCCCATTACGCGGATATCGAGGACATTTCCGCGTTCCTGGACACCGTCAACGCCTTTCGGTTCTGCTCGGGCACGCTGCTGGCGGTGACCCTGGGACTCAACGGCATCCTGGCGCTCCGTCTCCGGACGCCCGAGGGATAAAAACCAAAGAAAAATAAGACCGCATGACCGCCTCCGGCCATGGGGGCGGTTTTTTCAGCCTATTTTAGAGAGGAAACGTAGTATGAAACGACTTTTTACCCTGATGTTGATTTTTCTTGGGCTGCTTACGGCCTGCGGCGGAGATGGAGAGCTCCGGGAGCTGCGCCAGCTGGGCAGGGCGCTGGGGCTGGACCTGTCCGCCGGGGTGCTGGTGCGTTATGAGGACAGCCACGGCGGCTTTCACGGCGACGGCCTGACTGCGGCGGAAGTGGAGATCGGCGGCTTGGCCGGACAGCTGGGGGAGCTCCCCGGCTGGAAGCCCCTGCCCCTGTCGGAAAACGGGGCCGAGGCGCTGGAGCTGGTGGGCGGGCCAAAGGGGGTGAAGGAGGGATTTTATTACCTCTATGACCGCCACAGCCAGAGCCAGGACCCCTTTGACGGCAGCGAGCTGCACCAGCGGTTTTCCTGGAATTTCACGCTGGCGGTGTATGACGGCAAAAATGAGCGGCTGTATTACTACGAATTCGACACTTAAGGGGGATTATCACGATGAAAAAAGCACTTTGTCTGTTTTTGGCGGCGCTGTGCCTTGCCGCCCTGCCCGGCTGCGGCAGCGCCGGTGATGTGATCGACTACGACCTGGTGTTCGTCAACCGGTCGGACGCGGTGATCGTGGAGGTGGTGGTGGACTTTCAAGATCGGAACGGGGGAACCCGGAACGCCGACAGCAGCCCCCTGAAGCGGGGGGAGACCTTCGGTTTCGAGGCGGGGGAGTACCCGGTGACTGTGTATGTGTACGACAAGGTTGCGAACGATGTGGTGGAGGGGGCGCTGGCCCAGACCACCATCCGGGAGGCCCCGCCCGAGGGAGAGCGGTGGTACGTTACCGCCCGGGACGGAGCGGCGGGCCTGAACCTCCTCACCAGCACCCAGATGCCGGACCCGGACTAGGACGGCGCGGTCATTGACGCGGGATAAAACGAGACGCCTCCGCTTTGGCGGAGGCGTCTCGTTTACTTTTTATGAGGGAATAACTGGGGGCAGGTCACGGGTTCTCCACGTATTGGCAGAACCGCATGAGGATGGTGGCCACCTGGGCCCGGCTGGCGAATCCGCCGGGCTGAAGGGTGTGGCTGTCCACCCCGTTGATGAAGGACTGATGGTTGGCCCAGGACATGGGGTCCCTGGCGTAGGAGCTCACCCGGTTCCCGTCGGTATAGCGGGACAGGTCCGCCCGGCCGCTCACGTCCAGCCCCTTGTACTGGGCGTAGCGGTAGAGAATGGCCGCCATCTGCTCCCGCGTGATGCTGTCGTTGGGGGCGAACTGGGTGCTGTTGTAGCCGTTAACCACCCCGTGCTGGGCGGCCCAGGACACGGCGCTGGTATAGTACTGCCCTGCCGGAACGTCCTGGAAGCTGGAGCCTCCCGCCGCCGGAGAGCCCTCGTAGCGGTACAGGATGGTGACGATCATGGCCCTGGTGGTGGTTCCATAGGGGGAGAAGGCGTCAGGAGCGGTGCCGTTCATCAGCTGGTGGCTGTAGACGTAGGCCACAGAGTCCCGGAACCAGTCGCTGTCTCCCACGTCGGTGAAGGGCAGGGCGCTGGACTGGTCGGGGGTGAAGCTGGCGGTGACGGTGACGGCGGAGGCGGGCATGGTGAAGGACCACTTGCCGCCGCCCAGGTTGGTGGCGGCAATCCCCCGGCCCGCGCTGTCGGTGACGGTCAGAGACTGGAAGCGGTAGCCGGAATTGGGTGTGGCGGTGACGGTGACCGTCTCCCCCTGGGCGGCGTGGGTGGAGCTGAGCCGAAGGGTGCCGCCGGCGGCGGAGGCCGCCCCCACCGAATAGCGGGTGATGCCGCCGCTTCCGCTGGAGCCCGGGTAGTAGCCGCCGTTTCCACTCGAGTCGGGGTAGTACCCGCCGCCGTTTCCGCCGGAGCCGGAGGAGGAGCCGTTGGTTTTGCTCACGGTGTCATAGTCAAGGGTCTGCGTGTCCGAGGGATTGAGGCCCACTTTAATCAGCTTCAGGTTGGAGACGCTCTCCAAGGTGAGCCCCTGGCCGGACAGAGAACCCAGGGAGAAGGAGCCGCCCTGGTTCAGCAGGCACCCGGAGGACACATAAAGGGTCAGGTTGTTCCCGTCTGTGGTGCAGGTGGTATAGGTCTGTTCGTTGGACAGGGAGGCGTCAAAGTGGAAAGAGGTGTCAGCCGCAGGCTGATTCAGCTTCAGTGTGACCTGGATGGCGTGATACTGCCCGGACAGGCCTTGGAGGCTGAACGACTGGCCGTCAACCTGGGCCCAGGGGGCAGGGGCGGCGGCCGCCGCCGGGCACACCAGCAGGGCGGCGGCCAAAGCCGCGGCCAGAAGCAGGGAAAGGGTGCGTTTCATGAATGTAAACCTCCTCATTGGGCGGAGCCGCCACGCAGTTCGATCTGGGGCAGGCTGTCATAGTCGGGGAAGCTGACCCACAGCGTCTGGCTGGTGATTCGGTCACTATCCGCGCTGTTGGGGTCGTCGGTGCGGCGGAGCACCGCCCGGATCTCCATCGGGCCCTGGGGAAGGGAGCCGTCCTCGCCGGACTGGGAAGCGCTGTTTTCCATCAATTTTTTCTCCGCCTCCAGGTCGGGCACGAAGAGCCAGAAGCCGTCGCTGATGTCGCTCACCTCGCCGTCCTTGGGGATCTCGGCGAAGAGCAGGGAATAGCCGTTCATGAGCCGGGTCAGATCGGTGACGCCGCTGCCATTCTCATCGTCCTGGGCCTCTTTGGTGGTGTCGTAGCGGCCCTCGACATCCACGGTATTATACACCGGGTCGCCGCGATAGGTGCCGATAATGACCAGGGTACCCTCTTTGATGATCTGTGTTTTGTTATCAGCGTCCGTGTAGGAGAAGTCGGCGGCCAGTCTGCCGGCCACAGCCCCTTCGCCGTAGAAGTCCACCCGGTCGCCGGGGTAGTCCAGCAGGGTGACCTGGGCGTTCTCAGGAAGCCCCGTGACCCGCACCACCGCAGCGTCGTAGGTCCAGATGCGGGTGTCGGAGGAGTCCGCCCCGGGCTTGGTGAAGTAGCCTATTGTCTCATCGCCGGACAGCTCGCCGGTCTTGGCGGTTGTCCAATTGGCATCGGAGGCGTCGGCCTTGATCTCCACGGTGTAGGTTCCGGTCAGCGCTGTCCCGGTGATTTTCACGCCGGTGACGGGGACCGTGCCGCTCTTCATGGTAAAGGTGGCTGCGCCGTCCTCCGGGGTCATGTCGTACCGGCTGGAGTCGATGGGGGTATCCCAGGCGATGCGCACCTCGTCCGCCTTGGCCTCCCCGCCCATGTTGCCCAGCTTGTCCACGGGAACCACGCTGTAGGTGGAGGTCAGGTTGTTAGAGGGACCCAGATCGTCGGTGTAGGTCGTCCCGGTGGTAACGGCGATGGACTTTCCGTTCCGATGGATTTCATAGCCCA
>ERZ779626.1054-NODE-1054-length-13371-cov-5.560604_pt1 | contig 13371 bp, 10 predicted proteins | sample MGYA00514209_ERZ779626 | MGnify/ENA primary metagenome ERZ779626 (study PRJEB29562, sample SAMEA4376713) | mouse gut metagenome | isolation source: Cecum | study: EMG produced TPA metagenomics assembly of the A DSS colitis mouse model was used to assess the...
TTACGACGTTCCTGCCGAAGTATGCATTCTTACCGTAAACAAAAACGGAACGTTTAAAGCCGCGGGCACTTATGAAAACGAATATTATGATATTGTGTCCGGCAATTGGACGCAGGACGGCGAAACCGTAAAGGTAAGCAACGTAATTTTCGGTGAAGGAATAGCAGATAATGACGGAGGCAGTCTGTTGACGTTTATTTTTACGGACAGCGACCATGTAACTTTAAAAATCAACGTTGAAATAAATGAAGACGAAGATTCTGGGATTGGTTCTTCATATCACCTTAAAAAAAGGTAATTTGAAGGCAAATAAAAATACACGTTTACACAAACAGGCGGCGGACGTTAACGTCCGCCGCCTTTACGCTTGTATTTTATAATTTCTCCCACAGTCGCAACAAGTCCGCAAGCAAACGCGCCGGCGACGATAATTATCCACAGCGGGTGCCACAAATTCAAAAAGGCGCCGAGCAGAAGATAAGTTATCGTGCAGACCAATATTAAAATTCCGCAAATTGCTCCGGTATAAGGATTTTCGCCCCGCGCAAGCTTTGTTTCCCGCTTTTTTGCATTAAACACGTCGAATAAGATGCCGATAACGCCGCAGAAAAGCGCGCTGACGGGAATTATTACCCAATACGGCGTCCACAGTCCGCCGAGAATCCCCAAAAGAAAGTAAACGGTAACTCCGCAAAAAATCACTGCCGCGCAGACCGCGCCGCAAATCTTTTCGTGAAGCGTTTCGCTGTCGCCCTTACCGCGCGTAAAAATACGGTCCTTTATACTTTGTTGTTCAAAGCCCGCGTCTGCATTTTCACTGCGCTTTCCGTCCAGCAGCTCGTCCACCGAAACACCGAATATGCGTGAAATTGGCAAAAGCAAAGCGGTTTCGGGCATGGCTTCGCCCGTTTCCCACTTGGATACGGCTTTATTCGTCACGCCCAGCGCCTGCGCAAGCTCTGCCTGAGTCATGCCATTCTCCTTACGCAACTTAAATAGAAATTCACCGAAATCGTTCATAACCCCTCCCGTTACGTAAAAATTTTAACATTTGCAATGTAAATTTACAATAGAATGAAGTCGAATTTAAGTAGAACTTTTTTGCATAATACAAATTAAAGCCCGTCGGGATAAGCGACGGGCTTTGATTCATTTAAGTTTTTTTGAAATTTTGTCAAAAAAATCGGAAAGATAATTGTTTTGAAAATTTTCGATATTACCCGTGTCCGCCGCCTTGGTAAGGTCGGAATCTATGGGGATTTTCGCAACATTGGGTACGCCGTACTCCAAAGCGAGCGCGTCGACCCCGCTTTCACCGAATACGGAAATTTTTCTGCCGCAGTCGGGACATTTTATATAGCTCATGTTCTCCACTATGCCGAGGACGGGAATATTCATCATATTAGCCATGTTTACGGCTTTCTGGACTATCATGCCGACCAAATCCTGCGGAGAAGTGACTATGACTATACCGTCGAGCGGTATGCTTTGGAAGACCGTCAAGGGCACGTCGCCGGTGCCGGGCGGCATATCAATGAACATATAGTCCACGCCCGTCCAGATAACGTCCGTCCAAAACTGCATAACGGTACCCGAAATAAGCGAACCGCGCCAAACTACTGGTTCCGCTTCGTTTTCCAACAAAACGTTCATGGACATAACCTGAATTCCGCCGTCGGAAACCACGGGAAGAATTCCGTTTTCGCTGCCCTGCGCCCTTTCGGTTACGCCGAACATGCGCGGTATGGAAGGACCGGTTATATCGGCGTCCATTATAGCCGTGACCTTGCCCTTATTCTGCGCCGCCGCCGCCATAAGCGCGCAGGTCATGGATTTGCCTACGCCGCCCTTTCCGCTGACAACGGCTATTATTTTTTTTATATCGCTTAGCTCGTGCGGTTTTTTCAATAAGCTTTTACTGTCGCGCGAGGAACAGTTTTCACTGCAACTTGAACAGTCGTGAGAACACCCTGCCATAATAATTCTCCTTAAAATATTCTACTATATTCTAAAATATAGACTAAAAATTGTCAACTTAATACCTTGGTTTTTGCTTGCCAAACAAAAACTTTTCTGTTAAAATAATTCTACTGTGCTAAGTGGGGAGTTAGCGGTGCCCTGTACCTGCAATCCGCTATAGCAGGACCGAATGTCTTTCCCGACGGTGCAAGTGGAAGGCTGCGCTTTATAAGGGGTGTTGATAGCAAGGTCTTATGCAACCGAGCGCTGCGAACCGTGTCAGGATAGGGATATAGCAGCACTAAACAGCTTACTCGGTGTGCCATAAGGTAGCTTTGGAGGAGCCGCCTGTAATGCTTACGCTTCGGCTTGTTCCGGCAAAAAAGACTGCACAGCTTTTTATGTTAATTTACAGCCCGCGCATTTTGCGCGGGCTGTATAATTTTATTTATTGAACATAATACGTTCGCTTTTGAACATAAAGCTTAAAAGCACTACCAAAGCGGCGGCTACGGCGATATTTGAAATTATAGCAAGAGCTACGCCGAGCGGCGACGCCGTGAACGACATTATCGCCGACATGGCAAGCCCGCTGCCCAAAAGCGGAATTGCATACAACCCGACAGAACCGCCCGACAGAAACATAGAGCCGACGCCCATTAAAATTATCAACATCATTAAAGGGGTAATCATCGTACCCGCTTCCTTTACGCTTTTCGACAGCGTTGATATTACGGCAAAAACCGAAATTATAACTAAAACGACGGAAATAATCAAACCGAAAATCATGAAGTAATCTCCTACGCCGTAGAACGCCGCGGCTGAACTTCCCACCATGCCGCCGAGAAGCTTAGGAAGTGACAGTATCACGCCGACAAAGCTGGATATTCCGCTTAGCAGGGCAAAGCACGTCAGACTTAAAATCTTACCCAAAGCTATCTGCCAGCGCTTGACTGGCGTTATAAGCATTGTAGCCATTGTTCCGCGCTCCTTTTCTCCGGCAATGGACTCCGGCGCGACGGCTATACAGCCAGACGAAAGCAAAGCGAACATCAAAAGCGGCATTATCGACGACAAAATTTTGCCGGCCGCGTCACGTTCCTCCACCAAATCGAAGCTGCCGCCCGAATTTATGCTGAAAGAGGGGTCTTTAAACGCTTCGAGTATCGCCGTCACCGCCATGTAGCCGCCGACAGATTTTTCCGCGGAAGAATTATAATAAACCTCTACATTTGGAACGGTACTTAAATCCCCCTTCAAAACGGCATCGAAATTTTCCGGAAACACGACGACTATATCAAGCTTACCGTCGGCTACGGATTTTTTCGCTTCGTCTAAGGAAGCAAACTCCTTTATTTCAGATACGGTGTAAAAAGCGGTTAAAAACTGCTCGTTTGCGGGCGAGTTTACGACGTAAGCGGAATATTTGTAATTTGCGTCCGTTTTACCGGAATCGGAAAACACCGCCCCCATGACCGAATAGACCAAGTAAATCAAAAGCCCGGGCAAAAGCACGGTTATAACCATTCTCTTGTCCTTGAAGAAACGTGCAAATTCTTTTTTTATTATTGTAAAAACGTTTTTCATATGCTTCCCCTTGCCGTTTTTTCATACAGTGCGAAAAACGCGTCCTCTATGTTTTGCTCGCGCGTTAGGTTTTCAAGCGTATCGAGCGCGACAAGCTTTCCGTCAATTATTATGCCCACGCGGTCGCAAAGCTTTTCTACAAGGCTGAAAATATGCGTGGACAGAATTATCGTCTTGCCCTGAGATTTAAGCTCTTGCAGAAAGTCAGTCACAACCTTTGCGGTCAAAACGTCAAGCCCGTTGGTCGGCTCGTCGAAAATTATGAAATCGGGGTCGTGTACAATGGAAATGACCAGCGAAACCTTCTGCTTCATGCCCGTCGAAAGATTTGCAAGCTTAACGTGCGCAAACCTGTCTATGCCGAACTTCGAAAAGAGAATACGTTTTCTGTTTTCACTTACCGTCCTTTCCACGCCGTACAGCTCGCTGAAAAAGCCGAAAAGATAGTCCGGCGTGAAAAAATCTTCAAGCTTTAATTCGCTTGTCAAAAAACCTATTTTCCCGCGGACTGCTTGCCCGTCGGAAATTATACTTTTGCCGTCGATAAACGCGTCCCCGCTGTCGGGCTTGATAAGCGTCGCCAGCATGCGCAAAGTCGTAGTTTTGCCTGCGCCGTTCGGACCGAGCAACCCGAATATTTCGCCGCGGTAAGCGGAAAAAGACAAACCGTTTACCGCCACTTTAACGGTTAAATCGGTCTGTTCCGATTTTTGCTGTCTGCGGGAAAGCTTAAAGGATTTTGTCAGGTTTTCTACCTTTAAAATTTCTTCCATAACTGCCTCTGTTATCTTGTTGTACATTTTTGTTTTACGGAAATAATTATAATGAACAAAATGTTCCGTGTCAAGTTTTATAGGAACAAAATGTTCTAAAATTTGATTATGAATAAATTTAGCGAAAGACTGAAAGATCTGCGCGCCGAAAACGGACTTACGCGCGCACAGCTTGCAGAAAAACTGAACGTTTCTCCACGGCTTATTGCGTATTGGGAAAACGGTCAACGCGAATGCAGCTTCGATATGCTTATTGCGATAGCGGACTTGTTTGCAAGCAGCGCCGACTATCTTTTGGGACGTACCGAATTTTGACGATTAAAAAGGGACAGTTTTATACCGTCCCTTTTATTTTAATTGAAATAACAGAAATGAAGAACTACGCAAACTACCGCAAGTAAAACAAGGTATAAGCTGAACCACTTGTAATTTGCCTTCTGAATGACTTTAAGCATTACTTTTATAGCAAAAAGCCCCGCTATTACCGATATTATGAACCCAAGCGCAATCGCCCAACCGTAAGTTGCTCCGTTAGCGGCAAATTCCTGTTGGATTTCGCCCTTGTATAACCCTTTTGCCAGCGATACGACAAAGCTGCCGAGTATTACGGGAATACTCATTAAAAACGAAAATTTGGCTACTTCCTCGCTTTTTGCGCCCGCAAGCGTGCCCGCGCAGATTGTAGAGCCGCTTCTCGATATCCCGGGGATTACCGCAACAGCCTGGGCAAACGCCATAGGCAAGACAGTTTTCCAACACAGCGGCAATTCGTTTTTGCGGCGCTTTACCACCATTTCCGTAACGAAAAGCACTATCGCCGTTACCAAAAAGAAAACCGCTATTATTATTCCGAAATACTTTCCGTTTATCGCTTTTTCGATAGGCCCGTCGGCAAAAAGTCCTACAACGGCTGCGGGAATTGTCGCAACGACCAAAAATCCGAGAGTTTTAAACGGTTTTTTAAATAAGTCGATTATGTCTTTCCAAAAGACCACACACACCGCCACCAAAGTGCCGAGATGCAGTATTATGGAAAAAAACAACTTGATGTCCTGCATCCCGAAACAGCGCTCGAAAAACGCTATATGTCCCGATGACGAAACAGGTAAAAACTCGGTAAGTCCCTGCACTAAGCCGAGGACTATCGCCTGCCAAATTTGCATTATTTACCCAAATCAAGTAAATCCTGATACCGTTTCTGGTATTTGGTTACCGTCGAATCCTTATAATACTCGTTAATAATCTTCTCTCTCCTGTTTGTGGAAACGTCTGCAAGCGCGTTGCTTTTACACCACTCGTAGAAAAGATTTTCGAAAGTGCCTTCAGTCTCTATATTATTCGCCCAGTCGGGTGTGTATGTGTCGCCGCCGTCGAAAGTATAAGTTACGTAAATAAGATGCCAGCCGTAGTCGCCCGCGCACACCGCAAAATTACCCGCGCCCTTCTGAATAGCATATTTAGCGGCGTATTCGAACTCTTTAATATAGCTTGTATCGTAAGCCGATACGGAATAGCCCGCATATTGAGAAAGCACGCTTGTATCCGTCGTATAAGCAAACTGCAGTTCGTTTACGGCGCTCATGGCTTTGTACTGGTCGGTTGAGGAATTGAGAAGATCGCCCCTCTTAAAATCCAAACCCGTAACGTTACCGGTTGCGTACAAGAACAGCGAGTAATCCACTTCGTCCTTGTCGTCGACTTTTTTCATGAAGTCGGTTTTATCGTAATAACCGGAAGTCTTGTTTATACTGACCCTGCTGCCGGTACTGTTGCCGCCGAGCACGTAATTAATATATGCCGAAAACTCGTCCAGCATGCCGTCTATCGTAAGTTTGTTGCCGAGAAGGGCATAACTGCCGTCCTCGTTTTCGTAAACTTTACCGTTATAAGAATATCTGCCGTCGTACGCCTGCAATTTTTTGTAACGCTCGCCCTCGGCGCTCTTTGTAAGATTGTCTTCGAAGAACAGATACTCGCGGCCGCTTTCGCTTCCGAAATAGCCCGCGGTTCCGCCGCCGTAAATTTTATCTTTTTCGGCTTTAAAGCTGTAATCCGTCGAGCCGTTGAACCATGCTCCGCGCTGGTCCTCGGTCTCGATCTCTTTTAAAAGCTTGTTTCTTTCGACATAATAATGGTTATCGTCGTCGTCCGCTTCGAGAATGCTTTTCAATTCCGTAAGCGTCGCGTTCTGTTTAGCGTTGAAAGGAAGCAGAATATTATAGACGAATCCGAATTTACCGTAGTTTGTCCCGTCGAATTTGTCGCTGTCGGAGGTGTCCGGACTGTAAAGAAGGAACGAGGACGAGGACATATTGCCCATAGCCGTTTCAAACGTCGACGCAGTGGAATAATTTTCTTTCTGTGCGTTGAGCTTTTCGAGATACTCGTTATTTATATACTCGTAATTACCGCTCTTTAACTCCTCTTCCTTGCTTTCCGTATATTTGTCGTAATACTCGTTTACAATACCGCTTTCCAACTGGGTCTTGTATTCGGTTTTGAAATATTCCAGAGAGATAAAATCCGTAAGGTCCTCTTTCGAGCTGTCGACAAGGTAATTGTCTTCAAGGGTTTCCGTATATTTGGTATAAGCTTTTACGCGGGTTGCCCTGCGAGTGTTTTCGACCGCGTCGTCCTTATAAACACCGCTGCCGGAAAGCAAATACCCCGCGTAGCCCGTGTAAATGAAATAGTCCAAGCCGCCGTCGGTTGTCTTGGGATAATAGTCGTCCTGCTCGGTATTGAGGTTTGTGGGCGTTGTACGGGTATCCGTACCGACGTACTCGTCGTCCTCCTCATCTATAACCGTTTTTTCGTAATTGTCAATCGCGCTGTTTACTGCAGAATACAGCTTGTATTTCACGGAAAGAACCGCGTCGCTGTCCGCGCCGCCCAAAAGATATTCGTATTTTTCTATGTCGCTTTTCAAAGAATTATATTCCGCAAGCGCGGCGTTGCCTTCCGACGCAACCTTGTCCGCAAGCAGCTCGGTAGTGCAGTACTGAATAAGCACGGCGTTTTCAATCAGTCCGTCAAGCAACAGGTTGAATTTCTCCTTGACAGAGGTATCGCTTCCGCCGACGGAGGAACCGTAGCTGATATAATACATGACGAGATCTCTTTTGGTAATTTCCTTGGGTTTTACCGCGGAAGCATATTCCGAAAGCTCTCCGGAAAATTTATCGGCTTTGGAAATATCAACGGTTGCGACAATCTGTTCCATGTCAAGCTTGTTATTGGTAGACACCAAAGAACAGCCGGCAAATGCCGACGTTAAGGCTATGCAGGAAGCTACCGCCGCCACCGCTAAACTTTTTTTCTTCATAAATACATTCTCCTATAACAGGAATACGATAAAAATATCAACTACCATTATATAATAACGTTAAATTTAACGCAAATCTTTTTTGATAAATTTACATAAAACTTGACGCAAATTTCAAAAATTTCGTCATATCGAGCATTGTTTTTGCCGGATTGGAACGCGGCGCAAACCTGATAAGCGGAACTTTTGCCATGGAAAGGCTTACCCTGTCCGCATATTTGTCCAAAGCGGAAGCAAGACGCGCGTCCTTTAACGAATTGATTGAAGGAAGCTCCAACGAGCCTTCCGCCGCGTTAACGCTTATTTTGCGCACGTTGAACTTCGACGCGTAAGATTTTAAAACCGCTATAATCAGCAGGTTTAACACCTCGTCGGGCATGGCGCCGTAATTATCTTCAATCGAAAGACAGACGCGCTTATAATCTTCAACCGTGCGTATTTCGGCAATCTGCTTATAGCAGTCCATTCTGCCTGCGGGCGATTCGACGTAGGCTTCCGGTATGTAAGCCGTGGTTTTGATATCCAGCTCTGCGGTGAACGCATTCTCGCCGGTAAGCTCCTCCTTCAAAAGCTTGGAATAAAGCTCGTACCCGACTTTATCCATATGCCCGTGCTGTTCCGCGCCGAGTACGTTCCCCGCGCCGCGGATTTCCAAATCACGCATGGCGACCTTAAAACCGGAGCCGAGTTCTGTAAACTGCATTATGGCTTTCAAGCGCGCCGCCGCGTCCGCCGTAAGCACCTTCTGCGGCTTAAAGGTAAAATAAGCCTGCGCAAGGCGGGCGCCGCGTCCGACCCTGCCGCGAAGCTGATAAAGCTGGGAAATACCGAGCCTGTCGGAGTCTATAATTATTATTGTATTTGCATTCGGCAAGTCAATGCCGTTTTCGATTATTGTCGTCGTGACGAGAATATTCTTCTCCCCGCGGTAAAAGGAAAAGACGTTGTTTTCAAGCATGTCTCTGTCCATTCTGCCGTGCGCGTAACACACTTTTCCTTCCGGCACTATTTCGGCGATTCTTGCCGAGAACGAGGAAATGGTTTCCACCCTGTTATAGAGAATAAAAACCTGCCCTCCGCGGGAAAGCTCCCTTATGCACGCGTCGCGGATAAGCGTTTCCGTCTCCTCGACGACATAAGTCTGGACGGGAAGCCTTTTCTGCGGCGGCGTTGTGATAGTGCTTATATCCCTTATGCCCGCAAGCGACATATGAAGGGTACGCGGTATGGGCGTGGCAGTCATTGTAAGACAGTCCACGTCGTTTTTGACGTTTTTAATCTTCTCCTTATGCTCTACGCCGAAGCGCTGTTCCTCGTCGAGCACAAGCAGCCCCAAATCGTAAAACTTTACGTCGGAGGATAAAAGTCTGTGCGTGCCTATAATAAAATCGATATCGCCGTCGGCAAGCCGTTTTAAAGTTTCCGCCTGCTGACGGGGCGTTTTGAAGCGGTTCAATTTCTCCACGCGCACGCCGAAGTCTTTAAATCTTTCAATCGCGGTATTGAAATGCTGTTCGGAAAGCACCGTTCCCGGGCACATTAGCGCCGCCTGCTTGCCGCCCAAAACGCACAGATAAACCGCACGCAGCGCCACCTCCGTTTTACCGTAGCCGACGTCGCCGCAGAGAAGCCTGTCCATTACCTTGTCCGAACACATGTCGGCTTTTATCTCCTCCGCAGAGGCAAGTTGGTCGGGCGTTTCCTCGTACTCGAACGCCTCCTCGAATTCCCTCATCATTTCGGAATTTTCCGGAAAACGGTAACCGCGCTTTTCACTGCGTTCGGCGTAAAGCTGTTTCAAATCGAATGCGAGCGCGCGTATGGAACGCTTTACTCTTTCCTTTACTCGGTCGAACTCCGCGCCGCCTATCTTTGAAAGCGCGGGATTTCCGTCGCCCACGTATTTGGAAAGCACGTCCATCTGCTCTACCGGCAAATAAAGCATATCGCCGCCCTTGTATTCTATGGCGACGTATTCCTTTATTCCGTCGGTCGTCTCGATTTTGCGCGTACCCGTAATTTTGCCTATTCCGTGCTTTTCGTGAACGGCGTAATCGCCTATTTCGGGCGCGGAAAACATATCACCGCGCTTTTTGCGTAAGCGCTTTGCGGGGGCTTTCGTATATATGTCGCCGCTTCCTATAACGACCAGCTTATTTTCATGCAGGATAAATCCGTGCGGCAAATCCTCAGACGTAACGCACACTCCGCGCAGTGCTTCGAGAACGTCCGGCACGGGATAAAGCGGAAGATATTCGTCGTTTAAAATTTCGGAAAGCTTTTGCGAACGGGCGACGCTTCCCGTAAAAATAAGTACTCTGTATCCGCCCGAAAGCCAGTTTTTTATATCCGTAACCAACTGCGGCACGGCGTTGAGATAGGACGGCGCGGGCGTCGAACGGAAGGAATACGTCTTTAACGGACTGAAAAACTGCGTGGAAGAAGTAAAAGTCTGAACGGCGAAGCAGACAAATTTATTAAATGCGTCTATAAGCGTTTGGGAAGAAAGCATCTGGTTTATAGAAAACGCGAAAGCTTCCCCGCCCTTTTTCAGCTCCTTCACCCGCTCCGTATGCTCGTTATATAAACCGTTTAACGCGTCGTTAACCAGTTTACACTCGTCGAAAATTATAAGCGCGTCCGATTTAAGGCAGTCGAATACCGTCCGTGCGCACTTTAACAGCGGCATAACGAACGCGGAACCCGCAAACGGCGCGCCCGATTCGAGCTTTGCTATAAGTTCTTCGGAAAGAGTTTTTGCCCTGCGGTACGCCGCCGAATCCGCGCAGGTTTTCAAATTTTCCGATATTTCTTTTTTAATATTAACGATTTCTTCGGTTTCATAAGGCGCTTCGACGGCGGAAATTACCGTAACGCTTTCAACAGCTTCCAGCCTTTCGCCGCTTGCCGCGTCGTAAGGTCTTATCCTTTCAACGGCGTCGCCGAAAAAGTCTATGCGCACAGGCGTGTCCGAATTTACGGGAAAAATATCGAGAATGTCTCCCCTCACCGTAAACGTTCCCCTGCTGTCGGGCACGTATTCGCGACTGTAACCCATACCGACCAGCTTAGACGGCAAAGCAACATAATCGTAGTCGCCGCCCACTTCAAACGTTATGCTTTCTACCCGCGCGGGCACAAGCTGCATCAAAGCCTGAACGTCCGCCACGATAATATCGGCGCCTCGCTGCAATGCGTGAACCGCCGTAAGTCTGTTAAACAGCGCGTCTTTCGAAAGGGCGTCCTTATAGAGAATAACTTCGTCCTTGGCGGGAAGCCGCACGCATTTTTTACCAGAAAGTACGGAAATGCTTTTTTGCGCCTTTGCCGCCGAAACCGCGTCCGCAGCGACGTAAAGCGTCTGCCTGTGCGAAAGTGAAGCCAGAAGATATTTCAGTTCGTCCGAAACGCCGAAAGCCGCCGTCGGCGTGCCGAGGCGGATGTCGTTTTCAACGGCGGAATAATCGCCGGAAAGGTTGCGGTAAGTAAAAAAATTCTCGTTCAAGTTTTTACCGTCATATTTTTTTAACCGTTGTACGCGGTCATAACTTTTTCTACGGGTTCGCCCGAGGCGATTTCCAAAGCCGCGTCGGCGGCTTTACCGCAAGCGGCTATAAACAAATTATAGTCCTCCCTTTTGACTTCGGAAAGAACGTAATTCATTATGGGAATATTCACTTCCGCGTCGCGTATACCTATGCGTATACGCGCAAATGCAGACGTGCCGATTTCGGCTATTACGGAGCGCATGCCGTTGTGCGTGCCCGCGCTGCCCGAAGGGCGTATCCTTATATTTCCCTTGGGGATATCGTAATCGTCGTAAATCACGATAAGGTCGGCGGCGGAAGCTTTGTACTTGGCAAGAAGCTGTTTGACCGCCCTGCCGCTGTTGTTCATGTAGGTAACGGGGCGCGCGACAATTACGTCCGCGCCGTTTACGCGCGCCGCGGCAACATACGCCTCGCACTCCTTTTTCTTGAATTTTACGTCAAGCTTTGCCGCGACGTCGCCCGCGGCAATCCAGCCCATATTGTGAAAGGTCCTGGCGTACTTTTCTTCGGGATTGCCGAGACCGACGATAATTTTCATTAAAACACCTTAAATTAATCGCCGCAAAAATTTCTGCGGCGGTCGTAATTTTATATCAGTCGTAAATTTTGGACATAGGTTTGTCCAGATAAACGTTTTCTATTGCCGAAGCGAAAATCGGCGCGGTAGAAATCATTTTGAAAATGGGAAGCATTTTTTCGTCGGGGATGTGGATAGTGTCAAGCATAGCCAGCTCGGTTATAGGGGAAGAAGCAAGCCGCTCTATCGCGGGGCCGGACAAAACACCGTGCGAGCAACAAGCGTATATTTCCTTTGCGCCGGCTTCCTTCAACGCCTTCGCGCCCTGCACTATCGTGCCGGCGGTATCTATCATGTCGTCTATCATAAGACAGTTTTTACCGTCTACCTCGCCGATAATGTTCATGACCTCCATTACGTTGGCTTTAGGACGGCGTTTGTCTATTATCGCCATTTTCGCATTCATGCGGGCGGCAACCTTTCTCGCCCTCGCAACCGAACCTATATCGGGAGAAACGACTACGAAATTGTCGTCCACCTTGGGTTTGAAATGATTGTAAAGCGTAGGTCCGCCGACGAGATTATCCAGAGGAATATCGAAAAAGCCCTGAATCTGCAAGCAATGCAAATCCATAGTAAGCACCCTGTCCGCACCCGCGGAGGTAATTAAATTGGCAACGAGTTTCGCCGTGATAGGTTCCCTTGAACGCGCCTTTCTGTCCTGACGCGCATAACCGAAATAGGGAATAACCGCCGTAATTCTGCCCGCGCTGGCGCGCTTTGCGGCGTCAATCATTATGAGAAGCTCCATAAGATTGTTGTTTACGGGGTAATTTGTGGACTGAACAAGAAAAACGTCCTTGCCGCGGATAGATTCGTCATAGCGGACGTAAATTTCTCCGTCGGAAAAGTGCGTTACTTCCATTTCTCCGAGCGACGTGTTCAACTTGGCGGCTATCGCCTCCGCCAAAGGTCTGTTGGAATTGCCCGAAAAAATTTTAATTTCGTTGCCGTGGTTAATCATTGGGTGATATTTCCTCCGTTTAACTTTTGTATTAAAAGAGAGTTTGCCCTCTCGTCCTTTACGGAATATTAAGTTGCCTTTACATTTTATTATTATACGGTGATAAAGTCAAACGAAAAGGCGGTAAAAAAATTTACTTTTTCTCCCTTTCGCGCATTCGCGAAAAAAACGAGGACAAAATTTGCGCACATTCTTCACGCATGACTCCGCCCTCCACCTCTATACGGAGATAGCGAATATCAATCTGAGTATGATGACGAACTGATTGAAGAAGAATACGATGAGGCGGAATCCGATGAGGACTCCGCCTTTTTTGTCAGCGACGGAGAGCAGCTTTCTTTTTTCACCGATGAACCATCGGAAGATACAAACGGTCTTTTTATAGGCGAGTATAACCGCCTTGCGCTGCTTGAGGAAGAAATTCTCCGCGGGACGGGCTTTGTTGACGGCAAATTCCGCGTTCAGGAATATTATTTAAACGAAGCGCCCACAAACAAAGAGTTTGCCGCATTTGTGAAAAAGGAATACGGCATAGGCGGTCACAGCGGAAACGGCGATGTTGATTTTATCAATCACGACTCCAAGGGGATACGCATAAGTGTCAAGGACGTTCTCGCTCCTGATGGGATATCTAC
>ERZ779626.1055-NODE-1055-length-13368-cov-6.733043_pt1 | contig 13368 bp, 11 predicted proteins | sample MGYA00514209_ERZ779626 | MGnify/ENA primary metagenome ERZ779626 (study PRJEB29562, sample SAMEA4376713) | mouse gut metagenome | isolation source: Cecum | study: EMG produced TPA metagenomics assembly of the A DSS colitis mouse model was used to assess the...
ATCCAATGAATCTATAACCAAAGCCCAGCTTTTTGCAGTCAGAATGATGTCGCTTATGTCGCCCGTCATGATGCTTATAATGAACGGCGTTTCCCTCGCAATATATTGGTTGGGTTCGCACCTGATAAACGCAGGTTCTACCGACTACGCGACGGTTGCGGCTTTCATGCAGCTTGCTTCGCAAATTATCATGGCGTTCATGATGCTGATGATGATGTTCGTGCTGCTGCCGCGCGCGCAGGTTTCAGCAAAGCGTATAAACGAGGTGCTGGAAACTCCGCTTTCCGTAACCGACCCCGAAACGGAGGAGCCTTTGAAGGAGGAGGGTACGGTTGAGTTCAAAAACGTCTCCTTCGGCTATCCCGACTCCGACGAAAAGGTAATACACAACATAAGTTTCCGCGCCGAAAAGGGAGAGACGGTCGCCTTTATCGGTTCGACGGGCAGCGGTAAGTCTACGCTTATAAATCTTGTGCCTCGGTTTTTCGACGTTACTGACGGTCAGGTGCTTGTAGACGGTGTGGACGTAAGAAATATCAAACAGAAAACACTGCGCTCGGTAATAGGTTACGTTCCGCAAAAGGGCGTGCTTTTCTCCGGCACGGTCAAAAGCAACATAGCGTTCGGCGACGAAAGCCTGGACGACGAAAAAATAATATCGGCGGCAAAAATTGCCGAAGCGGACGAATTTATCCGCAATATGGAAAACGGGTACGGTTCCGAAATTTCCCAGGGCGGCAAAAACGTATCGGGCGGACAGAAACAGCGCCTTTCCATAGCGAGGGCGGTGGCGGTCAATCCGCAGATATTCATTTTTGACGATTCGTTTTCCGCTTTGGATTACAAGACGGACAGAAAGGTGCGGGAAAATCTTAAAGCTGCGGCGGACGGCGCGACAAAGCTTATCGTCGCGCAGAGAATAGGCACAATTATGGACGCAGATAAAATAATCGTGCTTGACAACGGCAACGCCGTAGGCGTCGGTACCCATAAGCAGCTATTAAAATCCTGCCCCGTATACCGCGAAATAGCGCTTTCACAACTTTCCAAGGAGGAGCTGGGTTTATGATGCAACACGGTAAAAGAATGTCTGCGCCGGCAGAAAAAGCCCGTAAAGGCAGTCTTATAAAATTGGTAAAAGCGTTAAAGCCTTATACGTTTAAAATCGTACTGTCGTTTTTGTTTATAATCGTTTCCACAGTGCTTTCGGTTTACGCGCCGCAGTGGCTTTCCAAGCTGACGGACGAAATAACGGCGAATGCCGCGACGCGCACTATCGATATGGATAAAATAATGAAGTTTGCTGTGGTTTTGATAGTTTTCTACGGCACTAACGCGCTGTGCAATTATTTTGCCAACTTCATAATGACAAGCGTTACGCAGAAGTATGCACGCGCATTGCGCAGTGCAATAACCGAAAAAATCAACCGCGTTCCGCTTGGATACTTCGATGCCCACCAGTACGGCGACACGCTTTCGGTTATAACCAACGACGTCGATACTATGAGTCAGTCGGTAGACCAGGCTATATCCATGCTGTTCTCGTCGCTGTGTATGCTTGTAGGCGTATTGATAGCAATGTTCGTAACTTCCTGGAAAATGGCTCTCACCGTGCTTTTGATGGTGCCTTTGATGCTTGTGATAATTATGATTATCGCAAAAATAGCCATGCCGCAGTTCCAGAAAAATCAGGAATGTCTCGGCGAAATGAACGGCAAGGTGGAGGAAAATTATTCCGGTCATTCGGTAATACAGGCGTTCAACGCAGGCGAAAGAATGACGGCGGACTTCGAGCAAAGCAATAAACGCATGAAACGCGGCGTATTCAAGGCGCAGTCCATAGCGGGGCTTATGCAGCCCGCCATGACGTTTGTTTCGTACTTTGCATATGCGGCTGTTTGCGTGGTCGGCGGACTTTTGATGAACGGCGGCGACACGGCGGTTACTTTCGGTACTATTTCGGCGTTTTTGGTGTATATAAATCTTTTCCAAAGTCCAATGTCCCAGCTTGCCCAGTCGGTAAACAGCATACAGACGGCGGCAGCGGCGGCTTCGCGCGTGTACGATTTTCTGGGTCAGGAGGAGCTTTCCGACGAGACCGGCAAACCCTATAAGCTTCTTGTCGACGGTAACACGGTTAAAGGCAACGTAGAGTTTAAAAACGTGCGGTTCGGCTATTCTCCCGATAAAATCATAATTCCCGATTTTTCCGCTTCGGTTAAGGCGGGTATGAAGGTCGCCATTGTAGGGCCTACCGGCGCGGGAAAGACGACGCTTGTAAACCTTCTCATGCGGTTTTACGAAATCGACGGTGGCGATATAACGATAGACGGCGTTTCGGTCAAGGATATGCCGCGTAGCGAAGTTCATGACATTTTCGGCATGGTTTTGCAGGATACCTGGATGTTCGAAGGCACCGTAAGGGAAAATATACTCTTTTCCAAGGACGGCGTAGACGACGCACAGCTTGAAGATATAATGAAGGAAGCGGGTATATCGCATTACGTGCATACTCTGCCAGGCGGACTGGATTATTTTATGGAGAACGAATCCAACATATCCGGCGGACAGAAGCAGCTTATAACCATTGCGCGCGCCATGGCGGAAAATTCGCCTCTTCTCATCCTTGACGAAGCTACTTCAAACGTGGACACGCGCACCGAAGAAATTATCCAGACGGCTATGGATAAACTTACCGAAGGAAGAACCAGCTTTGTAATTGCGCACAGACTTTCCACAATTAAAAACGCCGACATGATACTTGTCATGCGCGACGGCAACATTGTGGAGCAGGGCAACCATGACGAGCTTATCGCAAAGAACGGTTTTTACGCGGGACTTTACAATTCTCAGTTTGCAAACGAATAAAAATTTTTTCCGCCGCTAAACAGCGGCGGAAAGAAAAAACTTTATTTTTAAGCGTGTAATTATTATAGAATAAGATTTTTCGCCAAGGCTCAAAATGACGGACGTGTTTTGCATGAAGTAATCTTCGTCAACCCGAGCGGAAGATAACCGTATTTCCCGTCATCCTGAGCGTAGCGAAGGATCTGCCATATAATACGGACGTGGCGTAAGACGGTTTGCGCCGTTAATAATTCAATAAAAATGCGGACATGGCGGAATGGCAGACGCGCAGGACTTAGAATCCTGTGGGCAACCGTGTGAGTTCAAGTCTCACTGTCCGCACCAAAAAATTTTAAGGAGGCTTAAAATGATAACGGAATACGGTTCGATAAAAGCGGGCGCCAAGCTTGATGAAAAAATGCAGAAGGAACTCAGCGGGGGCTTGAATATTTACGCGCTGCTCCTTATAATTTTCGGCTCGATAGGTACGGCGGCATTCCTTGTATTGTACATAATCGCGGAATATGTATTTCCCACGGTCGACGACTTCTGGTTTTTGATGCTTCTTATAATTTTCGCAGCGCTTTTGGGCGGCGGAATAGGTCTTAAAATACTTTTGAATAAAAACCTGAAAGCTGTGCGCGGAATCGATAAAAGCGTTTATTACGAATTTTTCAAAAGCTATTTTACCGTGACGGAAACTTTGAATAAAGAACCTGTCGCTTCGGCAAAAATCTATAATACGCAAATAGTCAAAAGAAAGGAAACCGAAAATTATCTCTTTCTTTTCATTAACGCTACGGCAGTCTATCCCGTAGATAAATCGCAGCTTAACGTTGCGGAACTTAACACATTAAAAGCCAATTTCAATCTCACCGCTTCGGGGGAGACGTTAAATCTTGCACAGGATATATCGGCTGGCGGCGCGGCGGAAGAAAAGCCGACGGACCCGTTCGACGAATTCAAATAAGGCCGTATGAGTTTTCTTAAATTATCCGACGTAGGTAAACAGTACAAAACCGGCAGCGTTACGGTAGACGCGCTGAGCGGTGTTTCCGCCGAGTTTAACGACGGTGAATTCGTCGTCGTTCTCGGTTCCTCGGGCGCGGGCAAAACCACGCTTTTGAATTTGCTGGGCGGAATGGACTGCGCAACCAGCGGGGAAATAGTACTTGACGGTAAAACGGTAACTTCGCTTGACAGGCGCGGGCTTACAGAGTACAGGCGCAACGACGTGGGGTTTATTTTCCAGTTCTATAATTTAATGCCTAACCTGACCGCGCTTGAAAACGTAGAAATAGCCGTCGAAATATGCAAAGACCATTTAAAGCCGGAGGATATCCTTGCCGAGGTTGGGCTTGAAGAAAGAATGAATAACTTTCCCGCACAGCTGTCCGGCGGAGAGCAGCAGCGCGTATCCATTGCCCGCGCCATAGCCAAAAATCCCAAGCTTCTTTTATGCGACGAGCCGACCGGCGCGCTGGATTACGTAACCGGCAAAAAGATTTTAAAGCTTTTGCACGACGTTTGCAAACAGCGCAACAGACTTGTCGTCATAGTTACGCACAACTCCGCGCTTAAAGATATGGCGGATAAGGTCGTTTACATTAAAAGCGGCAAAATTGAAAAGACCGAAGTTAATTCCGCTCCGTTGCCTATCGAGGAGATAGAGTGGTGATAAAAAACTATTTCAAAATGCTTTTCAAAACATTCGGAAAGCATATCGCCCGCCTGCTTTCGCTTATTGTTATGGTGCTTATTTCCGTCGGCTTCGTCGCGGGAATAGGCTCCGCACAGGATAAAATAGATTATTCGCTTACGGGTTATTATAAATCCCGCAACGTCAGCGACTATATTATAAAAAGCAATAAGGGCGCGTTTACGCAGGACGAAATTTCCGCCGTAAGTCGGCTTTTTCCCGCCGCGGAAATAAACACGGGTATGTCCGTAGATATTCCGCTTGGTGAAAAACGCTCTCTCCGAGTGTATTTTCTGGACTTTGAAAACTGGACAGTGAACGTACCGGAATTAATCAAGGGCGAAAAACCGTCGTCCGCGTCGCTCGCCTACGCGGAACGCGCCGACGACGTTATAAAGGGGTATTCCGTAGGCGATAATGCGGAAATAGATTTGTCCGCCGTCGGTTTGCCTGTAAAATTCAACGTGACGGTAAGCGGCATAGTACAAAGCCCGCTTACGTTTTCCAAAAACGGCGAACCGAGCTATAATAACGAGATGACGTCGGTGCCCGAAACGACGTCGGGAACCAAGGATATGAACTGTCTTGAAAATATCCTTTACGTCTCTAAAGACCTGTTGCCTGCGGTCGGCGATATTTACGTCGCCGTTGAAAACAGAAACGTATTCAAAGCTTTTTCGGGCGCTTACGACCGCATGACGGAAACGGACGTAAAGCGCATAGAAGAAGTTGCGGACGCGTCGGTTATAACGCTTGATAAAAATTACAGCTTCAAATCTTTAAGCGCCTACGGCGAAAAGGTTGCGGGCATAGGCTACGTTTTAATGATAGCCTTCCTGTTTGTGACCGCGCTTGTCACGCTTTCCACAATGACAAGGCTTTTGGAGGAAGAGCGTCCCCAGATAGCCTGTCTTAAAACGTTAGGTTATTCGTCCTTCGGAATAATTTCGAAATACGTTCTTTTCGCGCTGGTTGCGACAGGCGTCGGCGGAGGCGGAGGGTACTTCGTAGGGCTCGGGATAGCCTACTTTATATATTCGATATTCGGTTACAGCTTTAATATGCCGCCGGTTTCGGGCAATATAGCTATTGTGTTTTATATAATAGTTTTTTCCCTGATAGTTGCCGCAACGGTCGCGGCTACGGTAATATCGGGCTTTAGGCTTACGGGCGAGCATCCCGCAAATTTGCTTCGGCCCAAGCCGCCGCGCGCGGGTAAAAAAGTCTTTCTAGAAAGAATTCCTCTGCTGTGGAACAGGCTTTCCTTCAAATATAAGTCCACAATGCGCAACGTTTTCAGGTACAAAAGCAGGTTTATAATGACGGTTTTTGCCGTTGCGTTTTCCACGGCGCTTGTGCTTACGGGGCTTGCTTTGCTGGATTTATGCCTGTTTTCCAGCTTCGGTTCCCCCGAAATTATGGGCATAGCAATACTTATAGTTGTCTTTGCAGGGCTTCTGACAGGTACGGTAATTTATACGCTTACAAATATAAACATAAGCGAAAGAAACCGCGAGATAGCCACTTTGATGGTTTTAGGTTACCACAACAGGGAAGTGACGGGCTATATCTACCGTGAAATTTATATAAATTCCGGTATTGGAATTATTTTCGGTTATCCCGTTTCACTGCTTTTTATCTGGTTTGTTTTCAGCGTAATAGGGCAGGGGACTTTGGCGGGTATAAGCTGGTTTGTATGGTTGATAGCTCCTTTATTCGTACTTTTGTTTACATTTTTCGTGACGTTGACGCTTATACGCAAAATTATAAAAATAGACATGAACGAAAGTTTGAAAGCCATAGAGTAAATTGATTTCCGTAAAGGGAGTGCGGCTTGTCCGCAGTTCCTATATGGAATTAAATAAACACAAATAAAAAAGACGCGATATTCAATCGCGTCTTTTCCTGTTATGAAAAGTTACTTCCCTAACTGCGAAGGGTGCAAAAACCATGCGTGCCGACCGCTTCCCGTCGCTGATAACGGAAAATCAATTTTGAAAACGCTGTTCAATGCAATTTTTTTAATAATCGAGCAAGCGTCCGTAATCGTTCCATTCGCCGTAAATTTTACCCTGTTTTGTGTTTTCGATAAATTTTTCCAGACGGCTTTTGAAAAGCTCGGACTGCTTTTTTTGATTTGTATTGTGTCTATCCTGACCCGCCGGTAAAGCGGAGGGAGTGCGGAAAAATTTTCCCATACGGTTTTGTCGGACTGCAATGCGTTTAATATATCGCTGTCGATTTTAAAACCTTCGGGCGACATGTCAGGCAGAACCGCCCGCCCCGCGTCGGTCATGCGTCCCGTTTTTTCCATTCTGCGGCAGCGCTCTTTATTTAATTCCGCCCATAACGAATTTTTTTTGCGCGGCGCAAGCCTCTGGACGGTAACGCCGTTGTCAAGCCGCTTAACCGTGCTGTCTATCCACCCGAAGCACATAATTATAACATAAAAAGAAAAGTTTTCAAGAATAAAACACGATTTGGCGCGGCGGGCAAACGCAAATAAATTTTTTTATAATTTTCAATTATATAAAAATTTATTGAAAAGTGCTGTGTAGAGTGATATAATTTATATAATAATATTTGAACTTGCCTGTTTAGGGCATTAAAATCGAATATCGTTAAAGGAGCAATTTATGGGAAAATCCGTGGACGTAAACGAAACTTTAAAAAAAGCCGAGGCTTTATATAATGAAAGAAAGTTTTCCGAATCCGTTGAATTATGGAAAAGTTTAGAGAACGCCGACTGTGCGGAAGCGTTGTACAGACTTGGTATTTGTTATAACTATAACCTCGGCGTGGACGTGCAGGACGAGGAAAAACGCGGTCTAATCGCAAGCGGATACTTTATCAAAGCAGGTGAATTGGGACATGCGGACGCACAATGCTTTGTCGGCCTTTGCTACCGTTGCGGGCTTGGCGTTGAGCGGGATTTGAAAAAAGCAGTCGAGTGGTTTGAAAAGTCCGCCGCGCAAAATTGTACGCAGGCTATGAATAATCTCGGTCAAATATACGAGCGAGAAGAAACAGAAGTGGAACTTAACGAATCGGACGATAAATACGAACAATACGTCGGGGATTTTGACGACGGGTATGACGAAGACGACGATAACGGCGTTCGGCGTAAAAAATATGCCAAGTCTATGCGGCTTTCATTAGGGTGGTATCTTAAATCCGCGGAATTGAAAGATGCGACCGGACAGCTTGGCGTAGGCAGAGCGTACTATGACGGGCGCGGCGTTCCCTGCGATTATAAGACGGCCATAAAATACTATTCGCTTGCCGCGGACCAGGGCTCGGCGGACGCACTCTTCCGTTTGGGCGAGTGTTATGACGACGGCGAGGGTGTCGGGCAAAACTCTATTACGGCGTTTCAATATTACAAAGAAGCGGCTAAAAGAAATCACGCAAAAGCCCAGTGCTACGTCGGCTATTGTTACGAGTACGGCGAGGGCGTTAAACGCGACCTTGACGAGGCGTTAAGGTGGTATAATATTTCGGCGGGCAATAATTACGGTCAGGCGTATTGCAACCTCGGCTGTATGTACGAGGAAGGCAGGGGCGTAAAGAAAAATATGTCCAAGGCTATAGAGATGTACGAGCGCGGACTTGAAGCCGGCAATTCCATGTCTGGTCACAATCTCGGCAATGTGTACGCTTTCGGAAAGGGCGTCAAAGTAAACGTTGAGCTTGCTTTAAAGTATTACGAGCAGGCGGCGCGCGGCGGAGTTGCCGAAGCGCAGTACAACCTTGCCCAATATCTGCACCAGGGGCGGTATGTCGAGCAGGACGACGAAGCCGCGGCATATTGGTTTTTGCAGGCGGCGCAGAACGGCGACGCTGACGCTCAGTACAAAATCGGCAGTTTCTTTATGGACGGCGTCGGTGTGGACGAGGATCCCGAAATCGGATTTTATTGGTTTATGCGGTCTGCGGCGCAGGGGGATGCCGACGCACAATATGCCGTTGGACTTTGCTATGAAGAAGGAATGGGCGTCGAAGTCGATTTGGACGAAGCGCGCGAATGGTACCAACGTGCGGCAAAACAAGGACACAAAGAAGCTAAAAGACATTTGAAAAAATAGTATGTCCGAGTATATAGAGTTTAAGATAAACGAGGATATTTTACGTGCGCTCAAAGCCAAGCGTGCGTCTGTTGAGGACGGTGAAACAAACCGCCTTATCAATGATACGAAAAAGCCCGACGGCGAACGGCTATGCGCGTCCGCGGCGGAGGAATACGAAAAAGGTCATTTTGAAAACGCCGTAAAACTCTGGCGGACGGCAGCCGAAAACGGCGACGACAATGCGCGGCTTTGTCTTGCAATGTGCTACCGCGACGGACGCGGCGTTCAACGCGACGAGGGCGCAATGTTCGGTCTGTTTGAAAAGTCCGCGGCGCAGGGCAATTCATGGGCGCAGTACTATCTTGCACAATGCTACGAGTACGGTGAAGGCACGGACGAAAACATGTCGGAGGCGTTTGATTGGTATCAGAAATCCGCGGAAAACAATTGCGCATACGCGCAATACCGATTAGGCAGGATTTACAGCGGACATAAGTATCTTCCCGTATCGGAGGCAAAGGCGGTTTATTGGTACGCTTTGGCTGCGCAACAGGGCATTGTGCATGCTTTATATCTTTTAGGCGAGTGCTATTTCGACGAAAAGTCTTCGCAATGCGACAGAAAAAAAGGGCTTCGGATATTTGAAGACGCGGCCGATAAGCAATCGGCGGCGGCAATATTCAAATTGGGACAGCTTTATGAAAAAGGCGAATACGTCGGGCGGGATATTGAAAAAGCGATAGCATATTATAAGCGCGCGACGGAGTGTTATGAAAAGACCGAAAATCAAGCGTATGCGCCAGCGCAATATGCGCTCGGCGTTATGTATGAAAACGGCAACGGCGTTTTGCAAAACTCAGCCGAAGCGGTAAAATTGTATAAACAGGCGGCGGATTTAGGCTATCCGCCCGCGCAAAACGCTTACGGCTGGTGCTTTAAAGTCGGTAAGGAAGTAAAAAAAGACGCGTACGAGGCGGCAAGGTGGTTTCGTCGGGCGGCAAAGCAGGATGATATGCGCGCACAGTATAACCTTGCAATGTGTTACGAAAACGGCGAAGGCGTCATAGCCGATATAGAAAAGGCGTTTTATTGGCATATGCTATCAGCCGCGCAGGGGGACGACAGGGCGCAGCTACACGTCGGTTGGAGCTATATGGTGGGAAACGGCGTTAAGAAGAACGGCGAAGAAAGCTTAAAATGGCTTTTAAAGTCCGCCGCGCAGGGTAATGCGCAGGCGATGAGCGACGTGGGGTATTGCTATTTTAAAGGCATAGGCATACAACAGGACGTTGACGCGGCAATAAGTTGGTATCTTAAATCGGCGAAAAGCGGCAATGCAATGGCGGCTTACAATATGGGCTGTTGTTACCGTCACGGCGACGGCGTAAAAAAGAACGGCGAAAAAGCCGTCGAATGGTATGAAATGGGCGCGAAGCTCGGCGATACCGATTGTATGGTAAGCATTGCCTATATGTACGAAAAAGGCAAAAGCGGTTTAAAAAAGGATTTGGCAAAAGCCGCAAAATGGTACAAAAAGGCTTTGCTCGCTGGGGAAGAAGCCGCGGCCGGTGTTTTACGGAAAAACAAATTCAGGAAATTGTCCGTTTTTCTCGAAGAGGGCGACACGCAGTTTTAACCGCTTATCCGGTCTGACTGCTTTGATTGAAAAAATAATGAACCGCACCGTGTTGTTTGTACGGTGCGGTTCATTTATTCGTAATTACCGCTACCCGAAGCGGCGGGGAGAGGTAATTTAAAACAAATTTCAGTCGTGATAAAATTTTTATCAAATCATTGCAAAAAAGCAATACATTTAAAAATGAACGTAATTAGCATAGTTCGGGTACGTTAAAAATTTGCGGAACTGTAGTGACCCGAAACGGATTTTTATTTGGATTTAACGTGTATATTCAAATAATGATTGACAATATTTTCGACCGTGCGATATGCGCAATACACAACCCAAATAATCCAAGTGTACTGCCATTTTTGTGATATTAAACTGATTAAAATATATAATAAAGCCACAACAACAGCAATAATCCAATTCATAATTTTTTTGTGCTTACGTATTATGGCGTTACTTCTGTTTAGTGCGGATTTTACGTTTTCTTCCGAAATGTTTTTATAATCGCTATCGTTTATCCGTTCGCCGTTTAATATTTCATTAATGCTAACGTCATAAAATTTACTTAAAATTTGCAGCATTTCAACAGGCGGTAAATAATTACCGTTTTCCCAGCGGGAAACGGTTTTATTCGTTACACCGATTTGTTCGCCCAATTCATCTTGCGTAAGATTTTTTTCTTTCCGCAATTCAGCTAAAAATGCACCTATTTTTTGCATATCCATAATGAATATCTCCTTATGTTCGATAGCACTATTTTAGCACACATGTACGGAAAAGCATTGCCCATAAACAGCGAATTTGAAATAAATATCAGACATTAATAATAGAGCAGTACTTCTGTATCATTCTTTTTGACTTTACTTGTTTTCTTTGTCATTTATATCCAAACAATGCTTTATGTAATCACTTCGGTTTCCATTCCAATAGCAATGTATGCATCTGCCGTTTTTAAAAATATGGTTACAATTCGGATAACCGTATATAATACTTGCGCACTCCGGGCATAAAGATTCCATAACCGAACTTGATTTAAGAAATTTACTGCCACACTCATTACAAATAGCGTATTTTGCATTTTTCATAGTATTTCCTCATAATTAATAAATAACAAATCTCATTTCAATTTTAAACTCAAATATTAACTTTGTAAAATAAAACGAACCGATAATTTTTATTACGGTTCGTATAATTTATTAATGGCGGAGCGGTAGTACATTGCATTTGAACTCTTTATCCGTAGCAGTTTATTTTTGCGAAAACTCTGCTACAACCGAAGTTGGAAATGATTAATAGCGGAGGACGCATAGAACCGCAAAAAGCAGTCGCTGGGCACAAAAAAATGACTGACAAGATAGTTAGTCTTATCAGCCATTCGACGCTAAATTGAAATTTAACTTACTTTCGTTTTCTTTGTTTTAATTTGTAGCCAAACGCAAAATTCAACACAGGGCAGTATTTTATTGCAGTACTTGTTATCAGCATTGCCGCAAACGAACACAAGATTGAAAGGAAAAATACAAAAGCAGTATTATATTTTTATTTAATATTATAATATAAGGCAAATATATCATAATTTTATAATAACATCTAAAAATAACTTATTTTGTCTAATAATAAAACAAAACGAGATTTGAAATGTCAAACCTCGTTTTTATTTACATATTATTTTTATAGTCCGTCCCCCATTCAAACATTGCGTCTAAAACTGACTTTAACGAATTACCGAGCGGTGATAAAGAATACTCTACTCGCGGCGGCACTTCGGCAAATACTTCCCGCTCTATAAGTCCGTCGTTTTCCAAAGAACGAAGATTATCGGTCAATACTTTTTTGCTTATTGCGGGAATGGTTTTCATAAAATCTTTGAAACGCTGTTTTCCATCGAACATTAAATTGCGTAGAATAAGCAATTTCCATTTGCTGCCGATTATTTGAACTGTTGTAGCAACGGGGCATTCAGGTAATTCCGATTTTGTCAGCATAAGTACAATTCCTTTAATTTTTTATAGTATATCATAAAATAAAAATAAAGTCAATAGTTCAATAAGGAAACTATGTTACTTTTTTATTATCAGATAATAAAAAAGTAACGATATTGAGTTATCGGTTGGTTTTTGCTATAATAAAAATACAAATCAATTTTGGAGGTTTCACTATGAAAAATTACAGTAAAGTCAGCGTTACGAAAGACGCCCGTATCGAACTTCACGATAAACTTTCTCTTACGGGCGCGGAAGTAAGCATAAACGAATTACCTGCGGGCGCAAGCGTACCTTTCATTCATTCGCATAAGCAAAACGAAGAAATATATGCGATAATAGACGGCGAAGGAACGGTTGAGATAGACGGTGAAAAAATAACCGTTAAAGCGGGAGATTGGCTACGTATAGCACCCGTTGCAAAAAGACGGTTTTTTGCCGCATCCGATAAAACGATAAAATATATCTGTATTCAAGTCAAAGCCGATTCGCTTACGGGTTATACGCAATCCGACGCAATAATCTAATCGAAAACGCTGAACGATTTTGGCGGCTACATAAAATGTCCGAAATGCGATAGAGTATTATTCGTAACGGAACTTAAATTATACAGACAATGTGCGGGCGGCGACAGCCGCCCGCAGTGGCGTATAGTATTACCTACGCCACTATGTAACACTGTAACACTTTTGGCGTAAAAAAGATTGAAAAATGTAAATCTATGACGAAAAGTATCTACTATGATTTATGCTCCATAGGGTGGGTTCTCTTGGGTGGGACATAGTAAAAGCACAAGGCGTTTGCCCTGTGCTTTTTCCTTTTACTGCGCTCTGACAAACTTTCCGTTTTCCCGAACATTGTAGTTGTTTTCATACGTTATCGGTTTGGGTTGCCATTCGGCGATAAAGCCCACAAGTCCGTTTATGAAAATGTACTGCATTTTATCGGCGTTAGAACGCGATTGCTTTTGGCGGAGAGAGAGGGATTCGAACCCCCGGATAGTTGCCCATCAACGGTTTTCAAGACCGCCGCATTCGACCGCTCTGCCATCTCTCCAAGATTATTAAGTTTTAAGAAGAGGAGCGGGCGAATGCGGAGCATTCGTCGTATCGAAGCACTGTGTGCTTACCGCTCTGCCATCTCTCC
>ERZ779626.1057-NODE-1057-length-13343-cov-8.028522_pt1 | contig 13343 bp, 11 predicted proteins | sample MGYA00514209_ERZ779626 | MGnify/ENA primary metagenome ERZ779626 (study PRJEB29562, sample SAMEA4376713) | mouse gut metagenome | isolation source: Cecum | study: EMG produced TPA metagenomics assembly of the A DSS colitis mouse model was used to assess the...
TACCATTAGAAAGCAATAGACAGATTAAAATAAATTTTGATGGAGGAGATTTATCCTCCGATGCAGGCTTACTTCTTATCAAAGAATTCGTAAGCAAACTTGCTATTGATAAGCTATTAGGCCAAACTTTCAAGACCAATGATTCTGCATTATTCAGATATCATACAGATCAGGAAAACCTGCTCCAGATGATATATATGATCATTGCCGGTTATTTCAAAGATGATGCTTCCGATGAACTGACGAACGACCCCGTATTCAAGTCCATACTTGAAAAAGATGCCCTTGCATCACAGCCTACTGTATCAAGATTTTTTAACCGTATGGATGAAGATACCTTAAACCAGTTTCTTACGATTGGTAGAATACTTCGGAATAAAATTTACAGTCTCCAGCTGCCACAAGCTGTTATTCTGGATCTTGATTCTACTCTGCTTGATGCATATGGTAAACAGGAAGGCAGAGCCTTTAACTTTCATTATCAAAGCAATGGTTATCATCCACTTGTCTGTTATGATGGAATGACCGGAGATCTGATAAAAATCCAGCTTCGTGACGGAACACAGTATTCCTGCACCGGAGTGGTTGACTTCCTGCAGCCGGTACTTGATGAATACCTGAATGATTATTCGGAAATCCGTATTCTGCTTCGTGGTGACAGCGGTTTTGCTACGCCTGACCTTTATAAGCAGTGTGAGGAAAACGGCACAAGCTATGTCATCCGACTGAAGGAGAATGGAATTCTCCGTGAAAAAGCATCCCACCTTGTGGATGAGCTTGATGAGATCACCAAAAATAACAAAGTCGATTATGCGGTAGCGTATGGTGAATTCATGTACAAAGCAGGTTCATGGCCTTATGAAAGGCGCGTGGTATGCAAGGTTGAAAAGCCGGAAAACCAGATGGTCTACATGTACACATTTGTTGTCACAAACATGGATTCTTCACCAGAGTATCTCATCAAATTTTACTGCAGGAGAGGACTGATGGAAAACTTCATTAAAGAAAGCAAATCCGGTTTTGATTTCGCGTCCGTAAGCAGTCATACCAGAATGGTAAATGCCAACAGACTTCAGGTACATGCTCTTGCGTATAACATATTTAATTGGTTTAGACGGCTGGCGATATCAGCAAACATGCGAAAGCAGCGCATTGATACCGTCCGTTTAAAACTGCTGAAGACTGCTGCAAAAGTAGTTCGTTCAGCAAGATATATCACATTCAAACTGTGTAGCAGTTGCCCTTATAAGAAAGAGTTCTATGAGACGCTTTCAAATATCGGTGAGCTGAATGTACAGTTGGAATAGCAACTATTAACGAACCTTGACAGCTTAACAGCAGCTCCGAACTCTGCCACAGGGATTTTATACCCTTTTGACAGGTTAATTGAGTGATGTTATGTCTGCATGGATAAATTTTTAGATTCATGGCACAGTTATCAGTTCAGATACTGTTCCGTGAATAATTCAGGATAAGTTCTTTTTGATTATCTGTCTAAAAATTTATCAAATAAACAATTCTTGCAGTTCACTGATTAATTGAGAGATATGTTTACCTGCTATAAGGTATTGGGTGAAATTATTCTAAATATGGAACAGATTGTTGATTGCCTCTAAACGTAGAAATTAATGGTACAGTAAGTATTTCTATGATGGATTAGTGAGAAAATTTCAAATTTAGCTACTTGTGTATTGTATTGTTAATACTGTAAAACTAAAAATTATTGTCATAAACAGTTGTTTCGATTATAATATAAATAAAATATTTATGATATAATCAATGTTAAAATAACCTTTGGATTAGTATTTAGAAATGGCTAAGTGTTTATGCAGAAGTGTTATATTAGGTGATAGCATGGATTTTAAAATTTCCTCAGTTAAAATTGAATGTATTGAACGCAGCGTTTTAATACCCTTTTCAGATGATATTACTTTTTTTTATGGAAATACAGGGGTGGGAAAAACTACATTGTTTAATTTAATTAATTATGTACTCGGGCAAGAGTTAATTCGAACGCAGACTATCTATGAAGAGGTAAAAGGCGTATGTATTGATGCCTTTGTTTGTGGACAGAGGTTGCAGATTGAACGTAAGATATCATCCAATATGATTACTGTAAAGGACGAGAGGGATGTTTTTAGTTTCTTAGCTAAAGGTGATTCTACCTCCAGAGTTACATTTTCGGATTATTTATATAAACTTGCAGGATTAAAGCCTATTGAAATGTTGCGAGGAAAAAGTTCAAAAGCTGTAAGAGTTAGTTTTGCTAATTTTATGTGGTTTGCATATTTACGGCAAGACGAACTAGACAATACTCTTTTTTATTTGGGAGAACAAAACGGAAATTTTAAAAAATATGCAAGTAATTATGTTATGCGCGTTTTTTTAAATGAATCAAAAGAAATTGAAAAAGAGATAGTACAAGAAATCAATAAAATTACTGAGAAACAGGAAGCAACTCAGGTAAAATTATCCATTATTAAGGAAATATTTGCAACTAGTGCTATATTTGAAGTAGATATACGAAATGAAATTAAAAGAAAGTATAGTATGTTGGGAGAAATTAATCAGGGAATTGAGAAGATTTTGGCAAAAGAATGGCATAATGATGCAGAACTACAAAATGAGCTTATTGATAAGGCAAAGATTTATGGTAAATATGAAGCAGAGATTCGATATCTAAATGAATTTAAAAAAATTGGTTCTATTAAAGAAAAATATATTATGCTAATCGAGGAATGTATGCAGAAAAAGAAAGAATTTCAAAATCGATTATCTAATATTTATAATGAGCCTTTTAGAAAAAGCGTTAATAGGTTAGAGGAACTTTTTAAGTATAGTTTACTTGATGTGGGATTTCCTGAGTTTTCTAAAGATGATATAGTGAAAATCGATTCATCAAGTTTTCTTCCAGCAATTTATAATAGTATAGAAGAGTTTCGCTTTGATTATTATAATTTGAGTAGCAGTGGTATTCGGACTATATTCAAAATATGTTATGCATTATCAATTTATCAATTTGTTAATGAAAATAAGATTAAGTCCCTTCTTCCTTCTTTTATTTTAATTGATACGCCTATGAAAAATATTAGCGAGCGAATTGATAAGAATATATATGCGAATTTGTATGATTATTTTTATCGCCTTTTTTCAGAGGGAGGATCTTTGTACGGTGTACAGCTTATTGTAATTGATAAAGAAGCACCGAAAATTTTTGAAAAAAACAAAGTTACGTGCAGAATGTTTACTAACGAAAGCCCGTTGATTCCGTTGGGCTAAATAATGTGCAAAAGGGGAAGCGTGCGGTATGAATTCTAACAAAAAAATGTGGAATAGTATTAAAATTTTAATGGAAAAATCCTTTTGGGGGAAAAGTTCTAGTATTAACTCGCTTTCACTTAATTTGCAAGCAGAGGTAGATGAATTTAAGCAAGCATGCAAAAATGATGATTCATTGAACGCTCTAGAGGAAGCAGCGGATGTTCTAATGATGATTCTTTGCATGCTTCATCATGTTACATATAAAGATGATTGTGTTGTAGACGAAGTGATTGATCGAGTTATAGAGAAACTTTATTGGAGATATGGAAATTTATATCAGAATAAAAATAGTTGGAAAGAGAAAACAGAACTTGAGCAGTGGGACCAAGCTAAGGAAATTGAGCATCAGATGGAATTAATGTTTTGTGTAAATAATGAGTGTACGGGTTTAAAAAAAGCAGGCATTGAAAATATTCGATATGAATCAGGCAGATACTGGTGTAAATTATGTGGTAAAGAGATTATTCCATCGTCTAATACGGTTTTATTTTATCGAGATAAGAAGGCGGTACATTATATAAAGATAATTTGTAATTCGATTGTAGCTTATTCAGAGGGAAATGATAAGACAGCGGAAGCTCTTAATATTGATCATCCAGATGCATTTCATGCATTATGTAGTCAATTGTTGTATAAAAATTCTGAAAAAAATGATATTCTGTCTGTGTTTATTGATTATGTGCATCGAAAATATAGTATTTCGGTTTTAGAAATAGAAAAATATTTATGTTGTATAAAGGAAATACGGAATAAGATGAATACAGAAGGTTTAATGGAAAAGTATTATAACCGAATTTGTTCGGGAGTATATGATGTTAAAAATTTTTTTGAACCGCATGAGTGGAAAAAGATAGCAGGAGATATTACTAATAAAACTTTTGATGTTGCAAAAAGTATTAAACGTACTTCGTGTTTTCATGCTAGAAATTGGGATAATCAGATTATTGATAAATATTTATTAAATTATCCCAAGCGTAAAAGCAAAGAAATTATTGAATGTATGACGCTGATTCATTATTGTGGAGCGAAAGTTCGAGATTTGACAATAGAGATTAGCAATATGTATAATTGCGTGGTTAAATGTCAGTTTTGCGCATCAGGCGCTTTGCCAGGGGCTGTGCAATATCTTGAGGCGCTGGATTATGTAAAACAATTAAATACTTGCCTTTTCCAAAGTGGAATTGATCCTAATAATTTTGATAATTTTTATGTTAGTTTTGCAGGAATTGGAGAGCCATCTGTGTTATATAGAAATATAGCGGCTGGTATGGTAATTATGCGTGATTTGTATCCACATATACAGTTTAATATTGCGACATTGGGATATCAAAAGGAATGTTTTTCATATTGGAAGAATTTAGATTTACCTATTCGTACGATACAAATACCTTTATATCATATAGAATATGATAAATTAAAAAAGATTGTTCCAACTATACCGCAAGAGTATGAACTTTCTAAGATTATATATGAAGCAATAGATTACCAATCTACACACGCAAGGTGCAGAATAAAGATAAATTATATTCCGATGAAAGGAATTAATGATTCTGAAGCGGATATTCGGCAGTTTGCTAATGCATTGGAATTTTTTAAAAATAAAATTGTAATTAAAATATCAATCTTGAATTATACAAAGCCAGCAGAAGAGAACGGGTATATAACACCGGGTGTAGAACGGCTTAAGGAAATAAAAGGTTTTTTCTCTAATTGTGGATTCGAGACTTATGTATTTGGAAGTGAGAGAAATACAGCGTTAGGCTGTGGACAACTTGCACAAGATAATATCTCTGGCGATGCTTGAATGGGAAAAGCTGGAGAAAGGAAGAGATTATGCGCAGTAAAGTAATGAATATTTTTCTGCACTTTTTAAATAAAGATACACAGGAGATTTTTGGATTTTGTAAGGAATTAGATTATAATATGCATTTACTCGTTAAAAAAGGAATAAATGCATCGGTATTACTTTGTGTAGATGATGTATATTGCTTTTTACCATTAGGTTTTTGGTTTGAGAGCGATTATACAAGAAACGCCCTGATTGAATGTGGAGAATATATTAAAGCAGGATATATTCGTTTTAGTGCAAGAGAGAGTTCGATTCAAGAATTTATTGAAAAGAAGAAAGAACAGTATAGTCAGTTTCGGGGTGTAGGAAAATCTTGGGAAATTTATCAAAAATTTTTTGATGTTAATATTTTACAACAGTTAATGGAGTTACATCCTTGTCTTATTGACCGAACAACAAAGATAGGTCAGTATTGTTCTGAGTTGTGGACAAAAGAGCACAATCAGTTAATTTTGAATAATGAAGGAATGTTGTTAGAAATTTATTCGAGGATTGAAAATCTTTCAGATAGAGTGAAAATTATGGAAATAATTTGCTCGGCCGCCGAAGATATAGAAAGTCCGTTTGTTTGGACAAAAGTATTAGATAAGATCTCAGCTTTAAATCTAAGAGATCCTTGGATTAAGAAGGAACTAAGAATTTATTTTGAAAAAAATTATTATGCATTATATTTAAATGAATATAGTGCCACGAATTTGTATAATTTTTATCCAATAGATAAAAATATAGATTTTCATATTGAAAAAAATAGTAATTCTATTGCTGATTACCGATGGTTAGAGGTGTTTCTTGGACAGTTGGGATTAGAAAACTTATTGGAAGCACCAGATTGGAAAATAGTTTCTATTAAAAAGAATAGTGATTGGGCTATATTGTTTCAAGCTTATATAAATATATGTAATAAATATTTAATAGAAAATGCTAGCGTTACATTTGATTATGTATGTGCTACAAGTGTACGGGATTATGACATAGTACAAGCGAGGGATAGAATTAAAGAGATTCTTAATTTGGAGGAGAATAAGAGACATATGGAAATCAAAAATAATCAAGCGGATGTTTTAATTATGGTTGCTACTATAGACGAAGAGAACGCTATTGTAGGAAATGATACATGGGAGGAGAAACAAATAGATGACATGCAAGGATATACATACTATTATCATCTTGAAAATAATATGAGTTTTGCATTGGCAAGAGGAATAAATAAAGGAGCAGAAGATGCCGCTATAGCAGCACAATATTTTATTAACCATTTAAATCCTAAAGCACTGGCTATGGTAGGGTTTGCGGCGGGAAAAATGGGAAAAGTTACTTTGGGGGATGTTATTGTGCCGTGTCGTATATTTACATATGATAATGGTAAACAAGTCGGAGAAAATTTTGTCTTGAAAGAAATAGAGGATTTTAAAATAAAAGATACATGGAAACAAATTGTAGAACGTTTTGGCGAAAGATGGCGAGAAAGTGTTAAGGTAAAAGAACCTATTTGCTTTGAAGGTCAAAAGATGGATTTGCTTCATGAATTTAGAGAGAATGATATACGAAAAGTTAAAGATATATTTGATTTAGAAAAATATCCTGATTGGACGAAGGTGATTGATAGTCTATTGATAGAACATTATATCGAAAAAAAGCCAAATGAGAAATTAGCTATTAGTAAAAGTGGAAAAAAGTTTATTAATGATTATGGTATTTTATATCCAAGAGGTTTCCAAAGCAAAATGCCCAAGACGATAGTTGGTATTATGGCTACAGGTGGCAGGGTACAGCAATGGGATGGAATTTTTGATGAATTAGCAAAACAAGATAGAAACGTCTGCGCTTTAGAAATGGAAGCGTCAGGTATCGGGAAAATATCAGAATTTTTAGAAATTCCATTTATTGTTGCTAAAGGAATTGGTGATTTTGCGAGAGAAGGAAAAGAATTTGATAATAGATTTATTGAATATGCTTGCCATGCATCATGTCGTTTTGTGATAGAATTTTTCCTATCAGAAAAAATGCAAAAAGAACTTAGAAAACTGGAATAGTTTTTTATATTAACGTTTAATTTTTTGCTAGAAAATAGGAACGGTGTTCGAATTACTATACAAAACGATATAATAAATTATTGCTTTGACATAAAAACAGAGCCAAATTCTTTTTGGGGGGGGGGCATATTATAAGTTCTACTTTTGGTGATTTTTTACAATTTGGCGTGTTTAAGATTTTTGGGGGGGTGAAACCTTTTCAGCAAATAGCGTTTAGGAGATATTCTATAATAAAATCATAGGAGGCTTTTTATACTAGCGAGGGAGAGAAATCTGTGCACGGATTAAAATGGCGGAAAAAATGAGACTAGTTTTTTAATATCAGAATAAATTTCTAAAACAGAGGGTTTACATATCATTTTAACAGTAGATTTGAATAAAGCAGATTTGTAGATTAAAGATACTGTAGAGGTAACAGAGCTATTGAAGCCTGTCAATAATTTCAAGGCAGGGAGCAGGAAGTAGAGGAGAAACAGATTTATGATAGTACAGATCAGTGCAGGACAGGGACCGTCCGAGTGTCAGCTTGCGGTGGCAAAGCTGTTTGAGGCGTTACAGAAAGAATACGGAGATTTAAAAGAGATATCCAAAACAAGGGCTATGAAAAAGGCTGTTATGATTCCATTCGGTTCCGGACAGAGCATGACATGAGCAGCCTTGAAGGGACGGTGCTTTGGATATGTAAAAGTCCCTTCCGCCCGAATCACAAAAGAAAGAACTGGTATGTGGATGTGAGCATGATCCCGGAACAGGGCAAAGTCGCATCCGGGAAAGAATACCGTATTGAGAAGTTCCACTGCGGCGGGAAAGGCGCTCAGAACGTGAATAAGGTGGAAACAGGCGTGCGGATCATCCATATACCGACAGGAATTGTTGCGCAGTCTACCGAGGAACGGAGCCAGTTTCTGAATAAGCAGCGTGCGATGGAGAAACTGCAGGAGAGACTTGTAGATCTGCAGAAAGAGCAGGAGGCGAAACAGACAAATGCCGCATGGCAGGAGTATAACCGCATTGTCAGGGGAAACCCGGTGCGGACTTATGAAGGAGAGAGGTTTGTTCTGAAAGAACGGTAGTAATGATCCTGCGTTTCTAAAGCGTATCAGACGCTCCCGCAACTATATATTCTATTCATGACACTATAAGGAACCCCGTGCCGCTCATGGCATGGGGTTCTTTCTTTGAGGATCTGAAAAGAAAGGAGCGTGAGTTTATGAAAAAGATCCGGAAAGGAACACAGTCGGAAGATGCCGCAAAGGTCACGGCACTCGTTACAAAACTGAACCGCTACAGGCATGAATATGACAACCTTGCGGCGCCCAGCGTACCGGATGCGGTGTACGACCATCTCTTCGATGAACTGCAAAGATTGGAGAAGCAGACAGGCATCATCCTCAGCAATTCTCCCACACAGACGGTAGGTGCTGCCCCTGTCAGTTCGCTGAAAAAGGTGAGGCACAGTATTCCGCTGCTTAGCCTTGACAAGACGAAACAGATGGAGGAACTACTGGAGATGGCGGGCAGGTCGGCGTCCCTGCTGATGTTAAAGCTGGACGGGCTTACCGTGAAAATCTGTTACGAGAACGGGCGGTTAGTGGAGGCATCGACCAGAGGAGACGGGGAGACCGGGGAAATGGTCACCCATAACATCCCCGCCTTTTATAACGTGCCCGTCTCCATTCCCCATAAGGGCAGGCTGGTGGTCACCGGGGAGGGCATCATCCGTCAGGAGGATTTTGAGCGGTTAAAAGAAGAGACGGCTGACGGAAAAGAGACAGGTAACGCGAGGAACCTTGCTGCCGGTTCGATCAGGCTGTTAGACCCTGCCGCCTGCAGGAAACGCCATATCCATTTCTATGCGTTCAACGTGATCGAAGGGATGGAGGGATTCGGGAAGATCGCGGACAGCCGCGGGAAGTTACTGGAAGCCATGCGGTCACTGGGATTTGAGGTATGCCCGTTCCTGCCGCTTACAACAGAGGTTTCCATGGAAGAACTGGAAAAAGGAATCTGCGGTCTGAGAGATACCGCAGATGTCAGGGGACTGCCAATCGATGGTATGGTGCTGCGTTATGACAGCCTCTCCTATTCCAGAGGATGCGGGAGGACGGGGCACCATTATAAGGACGGCATCGCCTATAAGTTTGAGGACGGGGTGCAGGAGACGGTCTTCCGGTCAGTGGAATGGACACCCGGACGTTCCGGCGAGATCGCGCCGGTGGCTGTGTTTGACGCAGTTGAGATTGACGGATGCCGTGTGACAAGGGCAAGCCTGCATAACGTTTCTTTTATCAGGGATCTGGAACTGCATCCGGGGTGCCGCATACTGGTGTCAAAACGGAACATGATCATCCCGCATATCGAGGATAACCTTGACCGGGGGCATTATGATAGAGGGCTGATACCGGGGAAGTGCCCCTGCTGCGGGAAGCTGGTAAGGGTCTACGCAAGGAGGGGCAGCGGCGGGCGTACCATTGAGACACTCCACTGTTACAATCCGGACTGCCGGAACCAGCTCTTGTGGAAAATGGTGCATTTCGCGGGGAAAAAGGCAATGGACATTTCCGGCATCTCAGAAGCGGTCATCTACAGGCTTATGGAAAAGGGATTTCTCCATACCTATCATGACTTTTACCATCTGGACCGTTACCGTGAGGAGATCATCCGCATGGAAGGCTTCGGGGAGAGGTCTTATGAAAAGATGCAGGAATCTATTGAGAAGAGCCGTCATACGACCTTTGTGAGATATGTGGTGGCAATGGATATCCCATTAATTGGCAGGAGGGCAGGCAGGGCATTGGACAGCTTTTTCGAGGGAAACCTGCAGGAGTTTGCGAAAGCGGCGGTGGACTGCTTTGATTTCACATCCCTGCCGGACTTCGGGGAAAAGATGAGTCGGAGCATCTGGGAGTGGTTCCACAATGGGGAGAACCTGAAACTATGGAAAACGTTACAGAAAGAATTTCATTTTGAAGAAAGAGAGGAAGAGAGTATGAAAAACAGGACAGAGAACAATCCGTTTGCAGGATGTACGGTAGTGGCGACAGGAAAACTTGAGCATTTTACCCGTGACGGCATCAACAACAGGATCACTAGCCTTGGGGCGACAGCGGGAAGTTCGGTCACCCACAAGACAGACTACCTGATCTGCGGGGAAAAGCCGGGCAGCAAACTGGCAAAGGCGAGGGAACTCGGCATACCCGTATTGACGGAACAGCAGTTCCTTGACATGATCCCGGCGTGACAGGAGGACGGAAGAGATGATCAGACTGGATGATGGGAGATATATCATAGGTTTTGATGACGGCTACCAGCTTGGTAAGACAGCGAACTTCATATTTGACAACGGCGTACATATGCTGGGGAGCGCGGAGCCGACTTTGCAGGAAAATTCCCTGTTCTATGACGGGGAATACTTTAAGGTTGGGGAAGGAAGGGCGGCGATCACGGAGGATAAGGTATCGGACGATACGGCAAGGCTCCGCACAATGGCGGGTATCGCTATGGAACTCCGGAAAGAAGGACTTTGCAAAGCGGAGATCATACTTGTGGCGGGGCTGCCCTTTTCTAACTATGGGAGGGACAAGCTGAAACTGATCGATTATTACAACAGACAGGGCACATTGGACTTTTCCTATGAGGGTACGGATTATTCTGTGACGCTCGCAAAGGTGGTCGTCTGCCCGCAGTGTTATTCCGCGGTCGCTTCAAGACTTGGTAACATGAAAGGTGATTACCTGATCGTGGATATCGGGAGCAAGACAACGGATGTGGTCTATGTGCAGAACGGTTTCCCGGTGGAGAGTAAGTCCATCACGATCGAAATGGCGATGGTCAAGTGGATGAAGGAGATCCAGCGGGACATGAAGGTGCAGACAGGGAAGGACATACCAGAGCATGAGGTGATGAAGGTGCTGCTAGAAGAAGAGAGCCATCTTCCCATCGTGTATGCGGAACTGATAAACGGGATGATGCGGGAGAAGATCTGTTCACTGGAACTGGAACTTGCGGAGCGCGGTTATGACATGGACTATACCAATATCATCTATGTGGGCGGCGGTGCGTTGATGGCACGCGGCCATGCGGGGAAGTACAGGAGCCACACCGCTTATGACTGCGACCTCTGCGCCAATGCAAAAGGCTATGAGTTCCTTGCATGGCAGATGATGGGAAAGAAGGTGGCATGATGATGGCGGGAAAGCAGAGGTCTGTTTTCCTCCGTTTTAATATGGCGGATGAAGCGGACCGTGATCTGTACATGAAACTTGCGGAAGCAGCCGGGAGCTCTGTTTCTCTGACGGCGTATGTCAAAAGGGCGCTGGAAGAGCATTTCAGTGTAAAGATGGAGATAGCCGGGAGCCAGGAGTTCCATGAGCAGATGCTGTCGGCAGTACGGGAGGAGATGCAGGCGCAGGGCATGAAATTGGTGGGCGCACTGCTGGCGGGGATAGGAACGGTGGGTGCTCCGGTGAAGAAGAGTGAAGCAGAACCAGCCGTGACCGAACTGCCGGAAGCCTGTGGGGAGCTGCCGGAGGAGCTTAACGGGGTACTTGACTTGATTGCTTAAACTGTTTGACGGTTATGACAGCAGGAACAGGAAAGTATGGATATGGATGGGAGGCTCAACGGATCACGGACTATGTATCATGGAAACTGATTGCAGATATGTTGATAGGTGCAAGTGATCCGTTGCATTTTCGGCGTTTTTCTTTGGGAGAGCAGCATATCTGCAAGCAATGATAGCGGATATGTTGCTTTTGCTCCCGTTGCTGTTTCTATCAAAAATCAGTGTTAATTTTGAGATTTCCTGTTATAATAAAATTGAAATGAATGTACTGCTTCAATTTGGTTGAGACAAAAGCAGCACAGAAATGGGGACAAAGGTAATTAAGAGAAAATTCAGATATATTAGGATGGAGGAAGTTTATATATGAGTACATTGGAAGCGAATCTGGCATTGTTATTGACGATACCAGAAGAACGACAGGAAGAGATACAGAGTTATCTGTTGACCAATTTTTGTACGGATAATCCATATAGACCGTTGAGTAGCGATGAGATTTTAGCGGAACTGGCTGAGTCGAGGGCGTGTTATCTGGCGGGCGAAGGGGAAGATCTCGATAAAGTCCTTGATGAGATCGGTGACAGGTATGGTTTATAAAGTTATCATTATGTCGCCTGCAAAGCGCAGATTGGATATGTATGTTCTTTATACGGTAGAAACGTTGGGCAACAGACAGGCGGCGAAGGCGATCCTTGCGGATGCCAGAGAGACAAAGAAACGGTTATCCATGGCGGCGGATTCCCTGAAGATATGCGATAATCCCCTACTGGCAAAGTATGGATATCGAAAGATAAAGTTTGCGAAACATAAGTTTGTGATGCTGTACCGGATACAGGATGACACAGTCATTGTTGACGGGATGTTCCATGAATTACAGGATTATGAAGGGCTTTTTACAGACGAACTCCATTTACGGTAACATGTTACTGGGGAAAGCCTGAATATGGGTAAAAAAGTACATATAGATTATCTGTAGTAGAGACAAGCAGAAGATATTTAGATGATCCCTGTGCCGATTGTGGCACGGGGATTCTTTTATTGCCCGTCTCGGAGGTTACGGGGCAGATCGAAGGAAGATATGGAAAAAGACACAAGGAAAGAATCAGGAAGGCACAGGATAAGGCACTGGAACGTCTGGCTTATCTGCATTGGATTTTGTTGAGATTGTCGGGCGTGTTGGCGGTGATGTGGTCACTTACAGGGTGTATAATGACGGCTCCGTATATGCGAAATGAGCAGGGAGGTATTTTATGGTGATTAATTACAGAACAGAGAAATTTCAAAAGGTCAGAGTATGCGGCATCCCTTGCGATTTCAGCGATATGCGTATAGACAGAAGTACCGTGCCAAAAGAACGATGTCAATACGAAGTTGCCGATGATGATGAGAGTCAGGGAAATCCGTCAAGGGTAAAGCGCAGTATCATGGTGAATTTTTTCGGGACGCTGATCAGTGATGTGCCGCTGCCCATTGGGCGCGAGGGTGTATTGTGGCTGTATGATGGCGATTTTGTATATCTATAGGAATAGGACAATATGAAGTGACCCCACATTTGTAGCAACGTGGATTTACCTGTATA
>ERZ779626.1059-NODE-1059-length-13329-cov-8.495329_pt1 | contig 13329 bp, 15 predicted proteins | sample MGYA00514209_ERZ779626 | MGnify/ENA primary metagenome ERZ779626 (study PRJEB29562, sample SAMEA4376713) | mouse gut metagenome | isolation source: Cecum | study: EMG produced TPA metagenomics assembly of the A DSS colitis mouse model was used to assess the...
TTGATTGCCGGTATCTGCAACTTTGACCGCCTTGCTTAATTTCGCAAGAGGTCTAGTATACTTTTCATTGGAGAGCAGCTTATCAATTGCTTCACGATTCCACCTGGACTTGCCGGTAGGGGAGAGAATGCCCTGCCGCTCCAAACCAGCCGCAATTTTCCCCAGACTGTCACCAGCAAGATACCGTTCAAATATCCAGCACACTACCTGAGCCTCGTCAGGATTTACTGTCAGGTCACCGTCAGGGCCAACTTCATATCCATAGCATTTGCGGCGAGCCATCTTAGAACTGCCATCCTGGAAGCCTTTCCGAAGGCCGACCTTGATTGCTTCGCTTTTTTGTATCACATTCATTAAAATTTCCTCCTATAAACAAGAATGCCGCAGTGAAATTACTGCGGCGTAAAGTGTTTGCTTCACTACTTTATATAAAAGTTGACAGACCACTCCCTTGGCGGTCTGTCAACTTATCATGGAGCTACTGATGTGACTCGAACACACGACCTGCTGATTACGAATCAGCTGCTCTACCAACTGAGCTACAGTAGCGTATGCAATTGTAGGGGCTTCCGCCTGACCGCCTCAGGGGCGAATGCGCTGCAACGGACTAAGGATACCACATGTTTGGCTTCCCGTCAAGCATGGATTCTGCGGAGAACAAAACTTTTTTGTATGCCGCCTATTTTTCGCGCATCATTTTCCCGCAGGGAGCATATACTGGGAAAATCTGCATTTGCAAAGGAGGCGTACTGATGGATCCTGTTTTTCCCCACGGCGACGTGGATGATCTGATCTACCGGGAGGAGTGGGCGGCCAGCGACCGCTGAAGCCGCCCTCCCCCGGGGAGGCTGTCACTCAGGTGCGGAACGGCAGATGATCCCGCCTCCCACAACCAGATCCCCGCAGTAGCACACGAGGGACTGGCCCGCCGTCACCGCACGCTGGGGCCGGCTGAATTCCATGCGCACCCCGCCGTCCGGCTCCGGATACAGCATGCCTGCGGCCTCCGTCTGGCTGTAGCGGGTTTTGGCGGTGACCGCCAGAGGGCCGCAGGGCGGCAGGGAAACCCAGTGAAAATCCTCCGCCCAGACGAAATGGCTGTAGAGCAGGGACTCGTCCCCCAGGACCACCTGGTTGCGGGCGCTGTCCTTCCGCAGTACATACAGCGGCTTGTCCGCGCTGACGCCCAGTCCCCGCCGCTGGCCGGCGGTGTAGCAGGGCAGCCCCCGGTGCCGTCCCAGTATATGTCCGTCCCCGTCCACAAAATCCCCGGGGACAAGCTCAATTTTGCCGTATCTCTGCAAAAAACCGGTATAGTCGCCATCCGGAACGAAGCAGATATCCTGGCTGTCCGGTTTTCCGGCGTTTCCGAAGCCCGCCGAAGCTGCCAGTGCGCGGATAGCCGGTTTGTCGTATTCTCCCACCGGCAGCAGCAGGCGGCTCAGCCACGCCTGGGTGAGGGGGTAGAGGAAATAGCTCTGATCCTTCCGCAGATCCCTCCCCCGCAGCAGCTGCCAGCGGCCGGTGCATTCCTCCCGGCCCACCCGGGCGTAATGCCCCGTGGCGATGTATGGGATATCCAGCTCGTCCGCACGGCGGGCAAGGGCCTCGAACTTGATTGTCCGGTTGCACTGGACGCAGGGATTGGGCGTGCGGCCCGCCCGGTAGCTTTCCACAAAATCGTCCATCACGCACTGGCGGAAAGCATGACTGAAATTGAAGACATAGTGGTCCATACCCAATCTGCGGCAGGTCCTGCGGGCATCCTCCACCGCCTCCAGGGAGCAGCAGGTTCCTTCCTGGGATTCGCCAATATCCTCATTGTCATATAGCCGCAGGGTGCAGCCCACCGGCTCATACCCTGCCTCCCGCAGCAGCAGGGCGGCGGCGGCGCTGTCCACGCCGCCGCTCATGCCCACCAGAACCTTTTTCTTTTCCATGGCAGTCCTCCAAGATGCAGAACCAGTCTTCACAGCCGCTGACACTGCCCAGCCGAATGTTTATCCCCCAGGTATGAATACAGGTTCTTAATCCAGATACTTCTGGGTAAACGCCTGCTTGGGCAGAACGTCTGACAGCTCCACCAGCGTGCGGTTGAAGCCGCCCGACAGCTCCACCAGGGGCAGGGCGGTTCCCAGGCGCTGAGGAACCCGGCGGTTGGGCAGGGATACCGTTACCGTAGTGCCCTTTCCCACCTCCGATGCCAGCGCCAGGCTTCCGCCGTGTTCCCTGGCGATTCTCTGGCAGATGGGCAGGCCCAGGCCCAGGCCGTGAGGCGGCGGGTCCAGCCGGCCGGGCTGGCGGCAGCGGTCAAACACGGTGTCCAGCAGGTGAGGGGGGATACCCCGCCCTGTGTCGGACAGGATCAGGTAGACATAACCGGATTCCACCCGGACCTCCAGAGAGACACGCTTGTCCCCGGTTCCAATAAACTTGAAGGAATTGGACAGCAGGTTCAGCAGCAGCCGCTCGATACGCTCGCTGTCCACCGCGATGATGTGGCTCTCCTTCCCGCATCGGAAGTCCAGCTGAATCCCTACAAGTCCGGCGGGCGTCTGGGCGCGGTCCATGACGGACCGGCAGATTTCCACAATGTCGTCGTTCACCAGACCCGTATCTGCGGGCCGCTCCGGTTCGGAGGCGTCTGCGAGGTTATTGGCCAGGCGGAGGATCCGGTAATAGCTCTGGCACAGCACCGCTGCGTTCAGATCGGTTTCCCGCTCTTCGTCCCGGATATCCGGCGGGGCCAGGCGCGTGAGGGCGCTGTGGATGTTCCCCAGTGTGAGGCGCAGCTGGCTGGATACCTGCTGGAGTACCTCGCTCATCTGTTCGTCCTGATGAAATAGCTCTGCTGACATTGGCCACCTCCTGTCAAAGTGCCGCTGCTGCTATTGTATGCGCCGGAAGGAAAAATCACCCGGTAAATTTCCCCAAATGGCCTGCGGCGCGGCCAGCGGCCCGGCAAACTTCCAAGAATCACAGATGCATCATAACAAAAATTTGTCGAAATTACAAGAAAATTTTAACTCTTTCAAGAATTCTACAAAAAAATCTTTTCTTTTGAAAATCTCCGGTGTATAATATGCCCAGATTGCCATATCATCTAGTTACTGGAAATTCCAATTAAAATTTTGAGAGGAGTCCTTTCTTATGAGCATCAAAGTTGGCATCAATGGTTTTGGCCGCATTGGCCGTATGGTCTTCCGCGCCAGCGTCAATCACCCCGAGATCGAAATCGTGGGCATCAACGATCTGTGCCCCGCCGATTACCTGGCCTACATGCTGAAGTATGACACCATGCATGGTCAGTTCGAGGGTACTGTCAGCGCCACCGAGAGCGCCATCGTGGTTAACGGCAAGGAGATCCCCATCTATGCCAAGCGTGATCCCGCCGAGATTCCCTGGGGCCAGCTGGGCGCCGAGTACGTCGTTGAGTCCACCGGCCTGTTCCTGACCAAGGAGAAGAGCGAGGCCCATCTGAAGGCCGGCGCCAAGAAGGTCATCATGTCCGCCCCCTCCAAGGACGACACCCCCATGTTCGTCATGGGCGTCAACCAGGATAAGTACACCACCGACATGAACTTCGTCTCCAACGCTTCCTGCACCACCAACTGCCTGGCCCCCATCGCCAAGGTCCTCAACGACAACTGGGGCATCACCGAGGGCCTGATGACCACCGTCCACTCCACCACTGCCACCCAGAAGACCGTTGACGGTCCTTCTCTGAAGGATTGGCGCGGCGGCCGCGCTGCTGCCGGCAACATCATCCCCTCCTCCACCGGTGCTGCCAAGGCCGTAGGCAAGGTCATTCCCGAGCTGAACGGCAAGCTGACCGGTATGTCCATGCGCGTGCCCACTCTGGACGTGTCCGTTGTGGATCTGACCGTGAATCTCGCCAAGCCCGCCAAGTATGACGAGATCTGCGCCGCCATGAAGGAAGCTTCCGAGGGTGAGCTGAAGGGCATTCTGGGCTACACCGACGAGGCCGTGGTTTCCGCCGACTTCCTGGGCGACGCCCGCACCTCCATCTTCGATGCCGGCGCCGGCATCGCTCTGACCGATACTTTCGTGAAGGTCGTTTCCTGGTACGACAACGAGATCGGCTACTCTAACAAGGTGCTGGAACTCATCAAGCACATGTACTCTGTGGATCATAAGTAAGCAATAGAGCAACTCTGGCCCCCTTTTGTGCTGTCCGCGCAAAAGGGGGCTTTTCTACGGGGAAATACGAGATTTCCAGAATCTGTATGCCCAGGCGGGGGATGGGGGCCGGACGCAGAATATGGCATTCAACTTTGTTGACGATACCGTTGCATTTGTGCTTCGGATGTGATATGCTGAAAGCCATTACAGGGAAAGGACGGCGGCAATGCACATTCGACAATGGCTCATGGACATCTCCCTGGGCAATGACCTGCGCCTCTACTGGCGTCTCTTCCGGCTGCGGGAGAGGACGGACAGCCGTCTTCCGGCCGATATCCTGACCTTTCTCCTCAACCGCATGGCCCATAAGCGGGGCGGCTATATCGGCCGGGGCGCGAAAATCGCCGCCGTGCCCTCACTGCCCCACGGGCTCCATGGAATATACATTTCCCGGTATGCCGCTATTGGCAGCGGGTGCCGGATCTACCAGAATGTTACCATCGGCGAGGTGGGCGGTAAAGCGCCTCAGATTGGGAACGATTGCCTGATTGGCGCCAACGCCGTTCTGATAGGGGATATCCGCATCGGGAACAACGTGCGCATCGGCGCGGGAGCGGCGGTCAGCAGGGACGTGCCGGACAACTGCACCGTGGTCGGGCAGCCCGTTCGGGTCATTGCCCGGGTGGATCAGGACACCTGCCAGCAGGCTCCATACTGCGGGGTTTGAATATTTTTGCATGGCGGGAGGAGAAAATTCATTGACTTTATCTATTAAAAGTGGTAAAGTAAAAGAAATCGTGCCAAGGGTGGTACATTGTATATAGAAATAGCCAAGGAGACCATTTATGGAGCGTTACTATCAGCCCGAAATTGAAACAGCCTCCCGGGAGCAGGTCCTGGACTGGCAGAACGAGCGCCTGGTGAATCAGGTGCGGCACGTGTGGGATAACGTGCCCTATTACCGTAAGAAAATGGAGGAGAAGGGGGTCGCGCCGGAGGATATCCGTGGGGTGGAGGACCTTCACAAGCTGCCCTTTCTGACCAAGGATGACCTGCGGGATGCCTATCCCTACGGCCTGCTGGGTATGCCCATGGCGGACTGCGTACGCATTCAGTCCACTTCCGGCACCACCGGCCGGCGGGTGGTGGCTTTTTACACCCCGCATGACGTGGACCTCTGGGAGGACTGCTGTGCCCGGGCCATCACGGCGGCGGGAGGCACCAACGAGGACGTGTGCCACGTCTGCTACGGTTACGGCCTGTTTACCGGAGGACCGGGGCTCAACGGCGGCAGTCATAAGGTGGGCTGCCTGACGCTTCCCATGTCCTCCGGCAATACGGACCGGCAGCTGCAGTTTATGGTGGATCTGGGTTCCACCATCCTGTGCTGTACCCCATCCTATGCCGCCTATCTGGCGGAAAGCATCCACGAGCGGGGCCTGCGGGACCAGATCAAGCTGAAGGCCGGCATCTTCGGGGCGGAGGCCTGGAGTGAGGAGATGCGCCGGGATATCCAGGAGAAGCTGGGTATCAAGGCCTACGACATCTACGGTCTCACCGAGACCAGCGGTCCGGGCGTGGCCTTTGAGTGTTCCGAGCAGACGGGGATGCACATCAACGAGGACCATTTCATCGCGGAGATCATTGATTCGGATACTGGGGAGGTGCTGCCCGAGGGCAGCAAGGGTGAGCTGGTATTCAGCTCCATCACCAAGGAGGCATTCCCCCTGCTGCGCTATCGGACCCGGGATATCTGCGTTCTCAGCAGAAAACCCTGCTCCTGCGGGCGCACACACGTAAAAATGAGCAAGCCCATGGGCCGCAGCGATGACATGCTGATTATCAAGGGTGTAAACGTCTTCCCGTCCCAGATTGAGACGGTCCTGCTGGAGCAGGGCTATCCCGCCAACTACCAGATTGTTGTGGACCGGGTGAACAGCTCCGATACCCTGGAAGTCATGGTAGAAATGACACCGGAGAACTTCTCCGACTCCCTGGGCCGGATTACGGAAATGGAGAAGAGCCTGGTGGCCGCTTTGAAGGCCATGCTGGGCATTTACGCCAAGGTGCGCCTGGTGGCGCCAAAGACTATTACCCGCAGCGAGGGCAAGGCAGTCCGGGTCATTGACAAGCGGAAGATCTGACTGTGCCGGACCGGAAGGGAACAGGAAAAACAATAATGAAACTGTACGCCTTTTATTTCAGTCCCACCGGAGGGACGAAACGTGTACTGGACGAGGTCCTGACGGCATGGGACTGCGAGAAGCACCTCGTTGATCTGGCGGACCGGGCGGCGGACCTTGGCGGAATTTCCTTTGAGAAGGACGATGTCTGTCTGGCAGCCGTTCCCAGTTTCAGCGGCCGGGTGCCTCCGTTTATTCCGCAGAAGCTGGAAAAAGTACAGGGTAAGGGCGCGAAGGCCGTTCTGATTGTGTCCTATGGGAACCGGGCCTTTGATGATACGATGCTGGAGCTGAAAAACAGCCTGGAGACCGCTGGTTTCCGGTGTATTGCCGGTCTGGCCGCGGTAACCCAGCATTCCATTATGACAAAGTACGGCGCCGGCAGGCCGGATGAGGCAGACTTGGCAGAGATACGCGGATTTGCCCAAAAATGTGCGGAACTTCTGCCTTTGACGGAGAACTCCGTGGAGGTGCCGGGAAACGAACCCTACCGGCCGTATCACGCCATCCCCATGAAGCCCAAGGCAGACAGCCGCTGTACGGGCTGCGGACTGTGTGCCCGGCGTTGTCCTGTGGGCGCGATTCCGGCTGAGCAGCCCCGGACGGTGGATAAGAGCAGGTGCATTTCCTGTATGCAGTGCGTCAGGCTGTGTCCCAGGCAGGCCCGGCATGTCAGCGCCGTCATGCTGTGGGTCGCGGAGAGAAAGCTGCGGGCTCAGTGCGCGGGCAGGAAAGAGAACAATACCTATTTCGCGGAACAATAAGAATCTGTATTCACAACCGCAGCACGCCGTATAGCTGGTCTTTTCCCCGCCATATGAGATTCTGCAACGGCCCCATCCGTGTGCCCGCCATCGGCGGGCTTAGCGCTAAAAGCGCCGCTTCACGGGAAAATCTCCTTGTCTGACGAAAAAACCCTCGTCTATCTGGCATCCCCGAGTATGAATACAGGATCTAAAAGCCGGAATCAACAAGATAAAAATTGAGGAGTGTGCAGAATATGACAATTCAACAGTTATCCGTTTTTCTGGAAAACCGCGCGGGTCAGCTGTCAGGCGTTACGGAACTCCTGGCCGCTAATCATATCGATATGCAGGCGCTCAATATCGCGGAGACAGCGGACTATGGCGTGCTGCGTCTGATTGTGGACATGCCCCAGCGGGCCGCCGGACTGCTGCGGGAACATGGCTTCATCGTCCGTGAGACACCGGTGGTCCTGGCCCCCGTATCTGACAAGCCCGGCGGCCTCAATGCCGTGCTGAGCAATATCGCGGCGGCGGACATTGATATTGAGTATATGTACTCCGGCATGGGGCAGAAGAACGGTCTGGCCTATATGATCTTCCGCGTGTCCGAGCCGGAGAAGCTGGATTCTGTCCTGACTGGACTGGTCTGATAATTATCCCGGCCGCCGGAGCGCTGCGGGGGCGGCCAACAAGGAAAGAAGGAAGAATTTACCATGCAGGAAATGAGCAGAAAGAACAAGCTTTTCACCGATTCCGTCATCCGCCGGATGACCCGGATCGCCATTGACGCGGGGGCCATTAACCTGGCTCAGGGGTTCCCGGACTTCGATCCCCCCAAGGCCATGATGGACCGTCTGGCGGAGGTGAGCCACCTTGGTCCCCACCAGTACCCCATCACCATGGGCGCGCCCAACTTCCGTCAGGCCCTGGCCCGGAAGTGCGGCCGCTTCATGGGCCGCACCCTGGACCCGGATACGGAGATCGTGGTGACCATCGGCTCCACCGAGGCCATGGTGGACACCATCTTCGCCCTGACCAACCCGGGGGATAAGATCATCCTGTTCTCCCCCTACTTCGAGAACTACCATGCCCAGGCCATCCTGGCGGACTGCGAGCCCATCTACGTGCCCCTGGTACCCCCGGCCTTCGGGTTCGACGCCAACGTTCTGGAGGACGCCTTCAAGCAGGGGGCCAAGGCCATTCTGATCTGCAATCCCTCCAACCCCAGCGGCAAGGTGTTCACCTACGACGAGCTGAAGCTCATTGCGGACCTGTGCGTCAAGTACGACGTGTACGCCATCATGGACGAGGTGTACGAGCATATCATCTATGACGGCCATAAGCACACCTATATGAACTCCCTCCCCGGCATGTGGGAGCGCACCGTCAGCTGCTCCAGTCTCTCCAAGACCTACTCCGTCACCGGCTGGCGTCTTGGCTACGCCATCGCTCCCAAGGAGATCATGGACCGCATCAAACAGTACCACGATTTCAATACCGTAGGCGCGCCCTCTCCCCTGATGGAGGCCGCCGTAGTGGGCCTGGATATGCCGGACAGCTACTACGAGGAGTTTGGGGCCCACTACGCCCATATGAAGAAGCTGTTCACCGACGGCCTGAAAAACATCGGCATCCCCTTCACCGATCCTCAGGGCGCGTATTTTGTCCTGGCGAACATCGGCCCCTACCTGAAGAAGGGCCAGACCGACGTGGAGTTCTGCGAGGAAATGGCCCGGAAGGTAGGCGTAGCCTGCGTCCCCGGCACGTCCTTCTTCAAGGAGAACGTCCAGGACATCGTCCGCGTCCATTTCGCCAAAAAGGACGAGACCCTTAACGAGGCTCTGGACCGCCTGAGCCACATCAAGGAGAAGATGGTGTAAAATTCAAAGAAAATTTTTGCGCCTTCCTCTTGCATAGCAGGTCATATCTGTGCTATAATAGTAACAGAAATTCAAGGACGCCATCCAAGGAAATCACAGCATAAGGAACCCCCGGAGAGATCCTACCTCTCCGAGGGTTCGTGCTGTGGTCACCGGTCCTTGCGGTATCTGTCAAGAAATGCACAGACATAGTAACTGACTATGCCAGCCATGACAGATACAAAAAATTCGAGGATGCCATCCATTGGAAATCACCTCCTTTCCCTTATCAGGAACGGAGAAGGACCGGTTTCCTTATTATACCAGGATACGACAGATTTTGCAATATTTCCGCCCGGCGTACTTCCGCTGGACGGAAAATCTTATCGACAAACTGTAAAATATACTTGACAAACTATCCTGTTTGTTTTACAATAGCGGCAGAAGGGGGCGATAGAAATGAGCGAGGAGACTAAGACCGTCATTACCGCAGCTTTGCTGATATTCGCGGCGGCGGCATGGATATGGCCGCTGGCCTTGGGCATCCACCTGGAACAGGAAGCGCGGAAGAAGCGGAACGAGCCGCCAGAATACGACGAGCGCCAGCGCATCGCCCGGCTGCGGGCGGGGAATCATGCGCTGTATGCGTTGCTGAGCTTTCTGCTGGTCTGGACGATCGCGGATCAGTTCGGGAGGTTCGACTGGAGCAGCTCCATGCTGGATATGACCTTGTGCGCGTTGCTGCTTTCCTGGAGCGTCTGGGCGGGGGACTGTATTCTGCATGATGGGTTTGTCAGCTGGAAAGACAAGCGCAAGGATGCAAACGCATCGGTGCTGGTGTATTGCATCTCTATGCTTTCCTTTGTTCGAGCGTTCTGTGCCTCTGAGGTCTGTGCGTCATGGGTGCCGTTTCTGTTTGCCTGTGGAAACGCGGCAGTAATGACGGCCGTAGTCATTTGGAAGGTACGAAAGGAAAAGCGGGCCACAGCAGAGGAAGCGCCATGAAGAACCTCCGACTCCGCGCCGCCCGCGCGGCAAAGGGACTGAGCCAGCAGGCGCTTGCCGACCTGGTAGACGCGTCCCGCCAGACTATCAACGCCATCGAGCAGGGAGATTATAACCCCACCATCAATCTGTGCATCGCTATTTGCCGGGTGTTGGACAGGACTTTGGACGATCTGTTCTGGGATGAAGAGCAGGCAGACGGCTGAGTCGTCAACACACCGCAGTGTCTCGGAGGGGCCCCCCAGCACGGCGTGAGCCGTGCGGCCGATGATAGAGCAAAAAAATACAGGGCGAAGCGAACGCTTCGCCCTGTGCCGTGTTTGCGTAAAGACGAGCCGTGGGAAGGAGCAGGTACTCCATCCCACGGCCCGTAGGGCAATTAAAAAGTTTTTCTTTTGATCCTTTTCTTTGTTCACAAAGAAAAGGATGTCTGCCGTATTATTTCCCGAAGTTTTCGATGATCTCGACGATCTCCGCGCCGATTCTCTGCTGGGCCTCCTTGGTGGCGGCTCCGATGTGAGGCGTGCAGGAGACGTTGGGGTGGGAGTACAGCGCCGCGTTGGTGGCGGGTTCATCAGCGTAAACGTCCAGTCCAGCGGCCCGGACCTTGCCGGAGTTCAGGGCCTCCAGCAGGTCGTCCTCGTTGACGTTGTCACCCCGGGAGGTATTGACGAACACCACGCCGTCCTTCATCTTCTCGATGTTCTCCTTGCAGATGAGCTTCACGCCGTTCAGAGAAGGCGTGTGCAGGGAGATAAAGTCCGACCGCTCCAGCAGCTCGTCCAGCTCCACATACTTCATACCGATCTGCTCCTCGATGCCGGGAACGTGGAAGATGTCCTGAGCGATGACCTCCATACCAATGCCCTTGGCCATGCGGCCCAGGGCCTGGCCGATGCGGCCAAAGCCGATGATGCCCAGAGTCTTGCCGCCCAGCTCGATGCCCTTGCCGTAGGCCTTCTTCTCCCATTTGCCCTCCCGCATGGTGTGGCCCGCCACGGAGAGAAAGCGGGCGCAGGAGAACATGTGGCCCATAGCCAGCTCCGCCACGGAGTTGGAGGAAGCTCTGGGCGTATTCTTCACCGTGATCCCAGCTTCTTCGGCGTATTTCACGTCGATGTTGTCCACGCCCACGCCGCCGCGGATGATGAGCTTCAATCGCCCGGTTTTGGCCTCGTCAATGTGAGGGGCTCTCACCTTCGTTGCGCTGCGGACGATCACCGCGTCAAAATCCTTCAAAGCCGCGCCCAGCTCCTCGGGGGGGAAAAACTGTTCTGTTACTTCATGGCCGTTCTTTTTCAATTGCTCGAGGGCGGTCTTGTCCATTCCATCGGTAACTAAGATCTTCATGGTTTATCGTCTCCTCATCAATTTTCTATTGCCGTCCCGGGGGCGGCACAGGCGTCCGCCCCATAGGCCGTACAAAATCATCCGTTTTCAGCCTCAAATTTCTTTAAGAACTCCACCAGCGCCTCCACGCCTTCCTTGGGCATGGCGTTATACACGGAAGCCCGAAGCCCTCCAACGCTCTTGTGGCCCTTCAGGTTGTCGTACCCCGCCGCCTTGGTAGCTGCGACCACCTTGGCATCCAGCTCCTTGTCGCCGGTGACAAAAGGAATGTTCATCAAAGAGCGGAACTCTTTATCCACCGTGCCGGTGAACATCTTCGAGGAATCCAAAAAGTCATACATGACCTGGGCTTTGGCGATGTTCCGTTTCTCCATCTCCTCCAGCCCGCCGATGCTTTTGAGATACTTGAATACCTTGCCGCAGCAGTAAATAGCCCAGCAGTTAGGGGTGTTGTACATGGAACCGTTGTCTGCATGGGTCTTGTAGCTCATGTAGACAGGCGTCCTGGGGTCCAGATCCTCCCGGATCAGGTCCTCCCGGATGATGACCACCACCATGCCGGCGGGGCCCACGTTCTTCTGGACGCCGGCGTAAATAAGGCCGTAGTCGCTGACGTTGCAGGGCTGGGAGAGGAACATGCTGCTCTGGTCGCTGACCAGCACGTGACCCTTGGTATTGGGCAGCTTAGGCCAGGTCACACCATGGATGGTCTCGTTTTCGCAGATGTACACATAGTCCGCATTCTCAGGAATGTCCAGATCACTGCAGTCGGGGATGTAGCAGAAATTGCGGTCCTTGCTGGAGGCAACTACGTGGACTTCGCCGTACTTTTTAGCTTCGGAAATGGCTTTCTTGGACCAAGCGCCAGTCTCCACGTAGCAGGCCACGCCGTTCTTCATCAGGTTCATGGGGATCATAGCGAACTGGAGGGTTGCGCCGCCCTGGATGAACAGGACCCTGTAGTTGTCGGGGATGTGCATCAGGTCCCGCAGGTCCTGCTCAGCCTCGTCGATGATCTGCTGGTAGACAGGGGAGCGGTGGCTCATTTCCATGACGCACATACCGGAGCCCCGGTAGTTCATCATCTCGTCCCGGATCTCCTCCAGGACTGGCTCGGGCATGGTGGCAGGGCCGGCAGAAAAGTTATACGTACGGTTGTATTGCATTGATTCAATCCTCCTCGTTTTCATTTGAGAGGCGTCCTCTCCATCTGCTTTCAGTATAATACAGGGACGGAAAATAATCAACAGAAAACCGAAAAAGGTCGGAGGGACTGGATAATAATTTTGTGGGGACAAGATGACAATGCCATACTGCGTCGATTTCCCTTGCCATACGCCAGTATGGCTGCCGTGGGCCCGCCTGCAGCGGGCTTAGCGCTAAAAACGCCGCTTCACGGGAAAATTTCCTTATCTGACGAGGAAAATCCTCGACCATCCGGCATCCCCAGGGTATGAATACAGGTTCTTAGACTATAAGTAAACTTTTCCAGACAGGAAGCCGGCTGCTCTTTGTGAAGTGGCCCCGTTTTTCGAAAAGGTCGAGAAACGGGGCTGCTTTGGCTTTGTCAGGTCAATTCCGGAGGCATCAGCTGCGCACTTCCGGCAGATTTTTGGATCATCCGCTTATAGCGCAGCGGTGTATAACCGGTAGCACCTTTGAACACTTTGACAAAATAATTACTGTCGCTAATGCCGACTGCTTCTGCAATTTCACGGATGGACATATTGCCTGTTGTCATCAGAGCTTTTGCAGCTTCGACTCGCCGCTGCCGGATGAGATGCTGAATGCTGCAGTCGAAATTTTTGCGGGCTGTTTCACAGAGCTTTGTTTTTCCGATGCCCAGCTCTGTAGAAATAATACCGAGTGTCAGCTCCTTCGCATAGTTTTCTTCAATGTAGGAGGCGAGCAGCTGCGCTTCCGACAACTCGGTTTGCTTTACGTATTCCTGAAGGCCGATATAGGAGGCGCAGGCGGATAGAATATCTGCATAGCTCAGCCCTTTTTGTCTGTCGCTTCGGATATCCATCCACTGTGCTCCTT
>ERZ779626.1060-NODE-1060-length-13322-cov-7.800709_pt1 | contig 13322 bp, 16 predicted proteins | sample MGYA00514209_ERZ779626 | MGnify/ENA primary metagenome ERZ779626 (study PRJEB29562, sample SAMEA4376713) | mouse gut metagenome | isolation source: Cecum | study: EMG produced TPA metagenomics assembly of the A DSS colitis mouse model was used to assess the...
TTTTTCGTTTCCTCACTCGTAGTAAAACCGTAGTAACCCACTTTCCCAACTGCCGTGATTTGCCCCGTTCTGCCCCACAAGTGCCGCCAATTCCCGACTACCCGCCGTGCTGCCGTGGCAGACGAAAAGTATCGAAATCATGTTTATTTTTCCTCCTAAAATGCTTTGATTTGCCGTGTTTTGGCACGATTTGCGAGGTTTGGATTTTTCATAGAGATTGTGAAAAATGTAACGAAAATAGCAAATCGAGGCAAAACGGGGCATATTGATTCCGTCAATCGTAGTAAAAACGTAGTAGGAATTGGGGGTTTTTACTACTCTGGTATTTTAGCAAAAATTTTGCTTGTTCTTTTTAAATTTAATCTATATTTATTTGTTCCAACATTATTACCCATACAATTTTACTGTTAATTATGCCCACGGAGCTCTTTGGGATTAATTATAAAATATTTGCCAGTTATTGCTATCCAATCATTGACTAACACAATAAGATTGTTTATATGGTGTGCAAAAACTGGTACAGCCTCATCTATAAGTTCAAATACATTTATCATCGTTTCAGGCGAAACATTGTTAAATGCCCCTCCTGCTATTACAACTGCTTTATTATCTTCTATAGGTTTTAAAAGCAAATACGAATTTTCTGAATTCTGTGGATTGATTGACTTTCCTTGTTTAACCACATATTCTGCATTTGCATCTATACAATTAAAAACTTTGTCTGAATGAATAATTTCTTTATACTTTCTCAATGAAAACACTAATTTAGCAAGAATCCTCTTTTCTTTTTCATTTAAAAAATAAGTTTCTAATTCATCTTTAAAAAAATTAACAAAATCATCTATATTAATCTCTATATTTCTGTATAGAAAAAATCCCAAAAATTGTTTATGTAATAAAATTTTTATCAACGACTCTGTTGACATATGTAATAGCTTATCATAATTATACTTATCCTTTGAATTTCTATCAAATACAATATCACACAAATCAATCAATATACTTTGCATCGCTAAATCAATATTGCGCTTTGTTGAAAGGTATTCTTTCTTATCAACAATTCGACTAAATATAATATCTTTAATTTGAGCTTTAAGCACTTTTGTTAACGCTACTTTTGATTCAGAAATTCCTTCTAGGGTATTGTAAATTATAGGTTTTCTAGTCCGTATATCAAACGGCAGAAGTTCTACTTTTCCATATTCACAATTATATATGCACAAGATATTTGACCAGCTAATTGCTTTTGCTGCGAACCCAACTTCGAGTAATACATTAGGATTTGGTGTGGGTCTACAATTACTTTCTGCATTTATTATGCTAAGATCAGCAACCAATATATCACACGTTTCAATCTTTTCAAAAATACTCTCTACCAAATTAGGGGTACCAGTATCATTACGACTGTCGTTTTCAATAGAAATCTCCGACACTTCATCAATTTCATTTTCTAAAAGTTTTGTTGCCTTTTTCAAGCAAGTCTCAATTAAATTTCTATTTTTAGCATTAGGCAAATCGGATTGCCAAGAGTAAAATATATTGACTTTCATGATCCTTATCGTTCTCCAACCTATCTATATTCGTATTGCTCGGAACATCTTCTATGAAACAGGCTTCTCCTCCGTCAAAAGTAGTAAAACACAGAAGAAATTGGGGGACTATAGCGGTGTTTTAGCAATTAGACTCCACATTTATACACATGAACCTTTAAGTATCTATCATTTCCCTACGCTTTTCACAAAAATACTGTTGTAGCCAATTAATTTTTTGATATATCTTCAAATTTCCTTGGCTATTTTTTAATCTGATTGCATTATCATTAATAAATTGGTCAATCAAATATAAACCTATTTCTTTCCGTTTTATTCCAAAAGGATCTACAAAATAGATACCATCAAAATCCTCACATAACAGCCTTCCTTTTTCCGGTTTCATTATAGCCTTAATAATCTCTGCTATTTCTGGCTCAACAATGATCCGTGGATAAATTGCAATCTGACCTTCCAACTTATATGCTTCTATTAAAGCATTCCCCCATATCATTTTTTCATCGGAGAAAAAATCCCCGTATGATATACCACCTCTAACCAGTAAATTATTTATCCACATATTCAATTGTAGCAATGCACTAAAAAATATAATTGAGACAAATGCTCTTTCTTCCATATCTTCTACAATCTCATTTGATAAGATAATATTATCAGAAAATATATCTACTTTTGGCTCATTCATATGCTTGGAATGATATTTTTTAAATTGCATTATGGTCTCATCATATGCTATATGTATTGCATTTAAGGATTCATTTGCATTGTTTTTTATAGCTTCTGAAGAACCTAATACATCAATAAATGCTACTACTGCTGGTTTAGTTCTATATTTTTGTTCCACTTTATGACTCCATTCTACCTATATACTAAGTAAATTTGGTTTACTACAATATTTCAAATATCAAAATTTACTTGTGTCAGTATTGAACTATCATACCATAAACAGAAATAAAATGATATAAAAAAATGCCCTGCCGAAGCAGGGCGCACAAACTCTAGGGCCAGTGGAGCATGTGACGAAGCGGGTCAGCCGGATCCCTGCATCCGCCGGTAACGATTCCTTTCTGGATGAAGAGGCTTTCGATTATATAGAAGTTCCAAAAAACACCGTCCCTGACAAGGCCGATTTCGGAGTCTATGTCAGCGGGGACAGCATGGAGCCTTTCTACCACGGCGGACAGCTGGTATGGGTAGAGAGCTGCGACCGGCTGAACAGAGGAGAAGTGGGGGTCTTCATATACAACGGCGACGGCTTTATCAAGGTTTACGAAGAACAAGCTCCTGATGATGCTATCGTAGCATATTTTACCGACAGCTACGGGAATATCCGCCCGCAAGTCGTGCTTGTCTCTTACAACCAGACCTATCCGCCGAAGCCCATCTCTCCACACGGAGAGTTTCGCATCGCCGGGCGGGTTCTGAAATAATTCTGCAAGGAAAGGGAACAAAGGAGGGGAATTCAAATGGACACAGTAAGACGGGTACAAGATCTGGTTGCCGAAAGGCACATGACGCTCTACCAGCTGACACAGTTCAGCGGCATCTCTGGCTCCACGCTCAGAAGCACAAGGCGCCGGAGCGGCCAGCTGACAGTAGATACCATTGAGCGGATCTGCGACGCTCTGGACATCACGCTGAGTGAGTTCTTTGCGGAGCAGGGCTGCCGCTCTGTCAGCAGTGCAAAAGACGGCAGGCTTCCGTAATCTTTATCAGAGGATCAGATTTACAGCAGGGAAATAGAAAACGCGCCAGATCAGCGGTATAGGTGATCTGGCCCGTTTTCTATGCCACTTGAATCTTTATACTGATGAAAAATCAAATATATATTGTCCGTTTGGAGCTTTGGACTCATCAAAATATGCTTCTATCTTCGGCATGGAAAAATGAAACGCCTCGCTGGCCCACTGAATTGCACAAGCTGTAAACCCTTCGATCTGAACATAACATTCTGAAAACTCAATATTCCTTAATGCAATGATCAGATACATTCCCTCTGGCAGAAACTCATGGAAATGCCTGCTTATCATTTTCAGGCCACTGCAAAAATGCAGCAATTCGTCCGCATACAGCTGGATATTGTCTGAAGAAGAGGGAATCATGGATTCAAAATAGATATGGTCTGAAATTTCTGTATAGTTATTCTTATCCTCTATTTCGGATGTCATCAGGTAGCCTGCCTCAATCCATATGGCAATTCCCCACCGCCCCTTCAGAAGCGTGTATCTGCTTTTTTGCCATGTATAGTCTTTCGCCCTCACCATGTCCTCGCCACCACAAAATGCCACTTTATGAAAAGCTCCTGAAATAAACAATGTTTCCATCGGGGTCATAGAAGCTCATATTCGTCGCTCCCCACGGTCGTTTCGTGGGCTTTTCTATAACCTTCACGCCTAAATTCAACAGCCTTCTGTATTCCTCTTCAATGTCTTCAACCGTAAATGCCAGACACATATTCTGGTTCCGATTATTCTTGGCTGCCCCGTCATTATAAACGGTAAGCATGGTTTCTTCAGAAAGAATTGTCTGGTGAACATCATCATTGCTTTTATTGTCAACTCCAAGCAGCTGCTTGTAAAAATCGGCAAGCCTTTTCACATCGTTGGTCAGCAACGAAACCTCCCCTATATGCATGGTGTCCTCCCCGGATCTTTATCTGTAATTATCTTTCCCTTTTCTTAATCAGATTGTATCATAGCACTCCAGCTGATTCAATAGGAACTGCCGCCCCTGCCTCTTAAACCTTTTTAGGATGCTGATTCTTACAGACGTTATAAAATCCCTTTTCCCGCAGACTATTTCCTCTGGTTCCTTGTCAGAATTTCTACCATGTCCTTAAAGCCCTGCTCATATGCCAGCTTTGTATAGCTTGCCATTAGGCTGCCATACAATGCTGATATCCGCTTGTCCACATCATGCAACTGCTCAAGCAGATTCTCTTTTTCAAGAATTGCATCATCCAGCTCCTTGCTCGCCGTTCCTGATGCAAATCAATATAGAAGGTTGCCGTTTCCAACATAGCTGCTCGTGGCCAATATGGGTAAACTTCGCATGTATTTTGTTTCACATCAAAAAAGAAGTCATACTCCCCACAATCGGATACGATAAAACTTTGCAGTTTATCTTTCAATTCCCTCATAACAAAAAATTTTGGGACAGAGCAAGCAAACTACACTCGCCCCATCCCGACCACAAGCTGACTCTCTCTTCTTGCTCCGAATCAGAATCCTCCGTCAGCAGATCACATCCATTCCCCGACAGCCTCTTCACCTCTCTTCATGCCGTTTCTCTTTCCCTTCAGCCATTCTCCTCTGCTCACCCTTCTTTGCAGCCTCTTTTCTCTGAACTGATTCCACACCTTGCTCCTGAAGGAACATCTCGACATTCTTCAGCACCTTCTGGTACTCCTGCATCTCCGAACGAGCTTTGCGGAACTCTGCATAAGTTTCCTTTTTCTCTGACAACACCTGCGCATATTCCGCTGTCAAGTCCTTAACCCTTGGCAGCTTCTCCATCCTCAGCTGACTGAAAGCATTCTTTGCCGCCTTGTGCAGCGTTACCGCCTCCCGATGCTCTTCAAAATACATCTTGCTGTAACCAGACTTTCGATATTCGACATAGACATCCCTTGTCTTGGAATAATTGATGATATGGGTCTTTAGCGAAGAAATTTCCTCCAGCCTCTTCTCCGCATACTTCAATTTCCCATCCAATTTATCATACTTCTCTCTGGTATCCTTGACATTCCTCTTCAGCTGCTCCATGCTCTCAATTCCATTTTCCCGAAGAAAAATCATGGTCTGGGCCATCTGCTTCAGATTGTAAACAGATGCCCACCTTTGATATCCGGCACCCTTCTGCTGTATCTTTTCATCAATCTCCAACAGCAGGTTAATGCGCTGCCCATCATGTACACTTTTCTGAGATCTGGCCTTATGCGCTTTTTCTCCCTGCAGCACCGCACGGATCTCCCCCTCCAAATATCCTTCGCCCAGAGAACGAAACCTCACAAACCTCTGCTGTCCCTTTCCCCGAACTGCAGTATGCTTACCAGTTTTATATTCATATCCGGCTGCTTCAAGCAATTTCAGAATAGCCTCAAAATCTTTCGGTTTCTTTGCCAGTACGGCATCTATCTCCCCACAGATCATTTCCCGGAAAGACTGCCTCTTCGGATATTCATCCCTTCTCGTCCTTTCTCCATAGGACTTCTTTTCAATAACGGAAAGACCATGTTCTACACAGACAATATCGCTTACACGCTGGAGCGCCAGACCGGACAAATGAAAATCAACAAATTTTCTCTTGCAGTCCAGTGTTGTGGAATTAAAAATAATGTGGTTATGGATATGCGCCCGGTCCGTATGGGTAGCAACGATGAAAGCATGCTTTCCCTTCGTAAAGCGCTTTGCCGTCTCATATCCCACACGGTTCGCCTCCTCCGGCGATATCTCTCCGGGGCGGAACGACTGGCGAATCTGGTAAGCAATCACATCATTCTTTTGATGCCACCCGGTTATATGCTGGTACTGCCTTTTGCTCAGCAGAAATTCCTCATCTACCGTCATGGGATCACACTCATAGGCAGTTACCAGTTCTCCCTTCTCGGTCTTTTCAGGATTGGATGCATAATCCGTTCTCTCCTGCAGACATTGCGCCGGAGTCTTACCCTTGTTAATGTGCAGTGCCATCAGCCGGGTAGCTGCCATGGTGTTCCCCCTTTCCATTCAATATCAGCACAGACAAACGGCAGAAAACCCCGAAAGATTTTCTGCCGCAAATCGATTTGTCTCAATATAATCAGTGAAGACCTGCATTCAATAACAAGTATAGTATCACAAACATATTTTTACCATCACGCATATTGTCGCAAGGGAACTCTCACCGTTCCTTATCTGCCAATAGAGAATAAAATGTTGCCCATGCACTTGGCTGCCCGACTCTTTCTTTCGGTAGATAAGATTTTGTAAGCGTACCCGACAGAACAACCCGTCCCATTTCATCTTTCGCTGAATTCAGATATTTCCAACCGGATTCCGTCTCAGGTGCATTTCCATATCCGAGTGAGGAAATGGTTTCCATAATATTATGAATTCCAATCCGCATCACTTCAAATGGATGAAATACATCCGTGATACGCTGTCCCTCTTTTTCATCAAGCACCAGTTCGTCTAAATTATCCCGCTTGAACAACAAATTTCTGTCCAGAAAATAGCGAACAATATCATTTTCTATATCAAGAACAATTCCTTTTTTACGACAGCATGAACACAACCGCAAAGCAAAATAATCTGCTTTATAACAGCTTTTTGGAATATGCTTCAGCTTGTTTCTTCGTCTTTCACAGAGAAACCCACCGTCAGGCAACCTGTTGGCACACAACATATCAAATATTTTCTGGACTTCGGAATTTTCGCCAAAGCACAATGCCACCATTGCTTGTAAGAGCATGAATGCTTCACAGCCAAAATCAAAGCTTGTCCTGATTTTTTCTACCGCTGCCTCAAACCATTCAGATGGCAGCATAGATTGGTTCAGACCGCATTCAGCTAAGGCATTAATATAATAGACATACCATAAACCCTTTATCTTATACCAATCCGCAGGCAGTTTCTTCTCAATCCACATTAACGTTTCCGTTGGTTCAGCCGCCAAGCCAAGTAACTCGGTTTTTGTCCTATATTGTACTGCGGCGTTTCCGGTGTTCAACAGCCAAGTCACTGTATCATTATACATAAATGTCTCCTATCTTCTAATTTTCATCAATTAGCTCGGACAAATAGTTCTTTATTCTTTATTTCTTCGTTCTTTTTTACCTTATACATTTCTCTACCCCTTGTCATTATGTTTTTCGCCAATCCAGACAAGCCTTGTAAAAACATTATATATCGAATGTAAGCTAAAATCTATCCCTTCTTCGCATATCTCCCACACAAATATTCGCCGCATATTTTCCCAGTATATGCCATCCGCATATACTATCGCATACTCTATGTATGGCGGCTACCGCCGCCATACCCCCTCACCGAATCCCCGCCAGCCTCCCCAGAATCCCCTTCCCCATCTTCCACAGCTCATCCAGCCTCTCCTGCAGATCCTCAATGTCCGCCTTGTAGATGCTGCCCGTCTCATTGGCCTTCTTCGCATACTGGTTCAGATTGTTGCTGCAGATCCGAAGGAGCCGCACCAGCTCCCCCACATCCTCCAGATCCAGCCGCACACAGTAGCCGTCCAGCGCCATCTTCCGAAGATACGCCCCCATGCTGCAGACTCTCATCTCCCCCATCTTCTGATGAATCCGCTCCACTTCCTCTTCGCTGGCAAGAAAGTGTACGTCCCGGTTCCTGACTCCCATCAAAGCACCTCCTCATGACTGGCTCTGCGCTTCGGAGCGGCACCCGGCACCGCAGACCGGGATTTCAGATCCTCCAACACAGACTTTCTGACCTCCGAATTTCTTTCCCTGCTGTCCGCCTGCGGACAGATCACCGCTTTTCCAGCCTCCCGTTCCGCTATCTTCTCAGATATTCCTCCAACCATTTCCCCTGCCATTTTCCTCGCCGGTTCCCCTACTGGCTCTCCAACTGCTCTTCCTGCCGCCTTTTCCCTCTCCTCTCCAGCAGCTCCCCGTCCTGCTCTCTCGGCACACTCTCCATCTACGCCCATCCCGGCATCCTGATCCATATCCGCACCCATCCCAACGTCCATATTCGCATCCACATCCTTCACATCCCTATCCGATTCCGCATCCGCCGCCATATCCATGTTCAGCTCTGCCTCCAGCTCCGCCAGCCTCCTGCTTTTCTCCGCCAGCTCTGCTTCCTGAGGGAAAGGCTTTCCCAGCTCTGCCATCGCCGCCTCCCGCTGGCCCTTCAGAATCTCCAGCTGCTCTCCAGCCTCCTTTTCCCTCTCCGGGATGCCCGCCAGCACATGATCCATCCTCATCAGATTCCCTCTGGCATCTCCCCCCAGCTTCACGCTATGGCTCATGGCCCCCTTCAGTGTCATCTCATATTCGTTCTGGAACACGGAATAGGAAAGCTCCATCCCCGCAAAACCCTCCACCGGAACCGGATGGGCATCCGCCCTCCCTCCGTCCTCCCCAAGCCCACGGACGTAACCGCTCTGCCGCTCCAGTTCAGCCGGAAAATATTTCAGTAGCTTGTCTTCCAGACGGTACTGCTGGTTCATGTGATCCGCCTTCAGCACCTTCAGCCTCGCCACGTCAATGTCCAGATCCATTTTCTGCCTGATCAGCGGATTCCCGGCGCACAAAGCCTTGATCTCCGCATAGGAAAGCACCTGCTCGTCCACGTCCTCGCAGGAGCGCACCGGGGACTTACTGGTCATGATCTGGGAAATGAACTTCTGCTTGTTCTCCAGCGTCTGGTAGAGATAAGCGTCAAAGGTTCCCTCCGTCACATACTGATAGATCCGCACCTGACTGTTACGGTTGCCCTGCCGGATGATGCGGCCGTTGCGCTGGGTCATATCTGCAGGCCTCCAGCCCACGTCCAGATGATGCACTGCAGCCAGCAGATCCTGAACATTGGTGCCGGCCCCTATCTTCTGGGTGGAACCCAGTACTACCCTCACCTTCCCACAGCGAACCTTGGTGAACAGCTCCTTCTTTTTCGTCTCTGTATCCGCATGGTGGATAAAGGCCACCTCCGCCGCCGGGATGCCTCCCGACAACAGCTTCCCTCTGATATCGTCATACACATTGAAGCTGCCGTCCCTCTTGGGCGTGGACAGATCGCAGAAGATCATCTGGGTCAGGCGCTGCCCCCGCCCCTCCTCCCATATGCGCAGCACACCGGAGACGCAGGCGTTGAGCTTGCTGCCCGGATCGTCCGGCAGCAAAGGGTTCATCAGCCGCTGGTCCAGCCCGATCTTCCTTCCGTCCGCCGTCATGCAGAGCATATTGTCCTCGGAGGCGTTCACCTGACCTGCGTGTACCCTTGCCGCCCGCTCCGATAGATCTGCCACCATCTCCTTCTGTATCTGGGAGGGCTGCACCACCACCGTCTCGAACACTGCTTCGGGAACCGGCAGGTTCAGCTGGTCGGCGGTCTTGATGTCAGCCGCCTCCTTGAAGAGATTCATCAGCTCCGGCAGATTGAAGAACTTTGCGAACCGGATTCTGGCCCGGTAACCGTTCCCTTCCGGAGCCAGCTCGATGGACGTGGTTGTCTCGCCAAAAGTGGAGGCCCAGCAGTCGAAATGGGAAAGCCCTTTCTGCTGCAGCGTGTCATACTGGAGATACCGCATCACGGTATACATCTCCGTCATGGAATTGCTCACCGGGGTCCCGGAGGCAAACACTACGCCACGCCCGCCGGTCACTTCGTCCAGATATCTGCACTTCATGAACATGTCCGAGCCGCGCTGGGCCTCTTAGGTGGAAAGCCCGGCCACGTTGCACATCTTGGTATACAGAAAAAGATTCTTATAAGCCTGACTTTCGTCCACGAAAAGTCTATCCACCCCCAACTGTTCAAAACAGACCACGTCATCCTTCCTCTCCGTGGAGGTCAGCTTATCCAGCCTTGCCTGCAGCCCCTTCCGAGTCTTCTCCATCTGCCGGATGCTGAAGCCTTCTCCCTGACGGCGCTTCAGCTCCCCCTGCTTCTGCCGGATGGCCTCCTCCGGGTAATCCTCCATCTGGTACTCGATCAACTCGTTCACGATCTGCCGCAGCCCGACCATCCCTCTGACCCGCTCCGCCCCGGTGCCGTTTCGCTCCGCCAACCGCATCAGGCTGTTCTCCCGGAAATACACCCTGCCGTCCACCACACAATAGGAAAAGTTCTTCACCCCCGGATCCGCCGGAATACACTTCCCCATGCTCTCAGCCGCCTCCGGCTCTGCCTCCAGCGACTCCCGATAGCTGCCCCGTACCATGGCGGCGGCTCTTTTCAGCTGTTCGGAAAGCTCGGCTCCGGGAATGGGCAGAACCGTGCATTCCTCTTTTCCGTACTGACTGCTTTCCAGAGCCAGACGTCCCAGCACCATCTCCGGGTGGGACAGAAAATAGCTGTTCAGCACGATCCCGTCCTCCGTCTGCCCAAGATGCACCCATTCCTCCTCGGCCTCCACGGGATGCTCCCTTTTCTGCAGAAAAAGGATGTCCGAAACCACCTCCGTATCGGCGTTGGCCCGGAACGCATTGTTGGGGAGCCTCACCGCCCCCAGCAGCAGAGCCTTTCCGGCAAGATATCTGCACACCTCCGGGTTTTTGGCATCCACGGTATAGTGGCTGGTGACAAAGGCCACTATGCCTCCGGGCCGCACCTGATCCAATGCTTTGGCAAAGAAATAATTGTGGACGGAAAAGCCCAGCTTATTGTACGCCCTATCATTTACCCGGTATTCCCCTAAGGGCACGTTCCCCACCGCCAGATCATAGAAGTCCCTTCTGTCAGTTTTCTCGAATCCCTGCACGGCGATCTCCGCCTCCGGGTACAGTTTCCCGGCGATGCGCCCCGTGATGCTGTCAAGCTCCACGCCGTACAGACGGCTGCCACGCATTTCCTCCGGCAGCATGCCGAAGAAATTCCCTATCCCCATAGACGGCTCCAGAATATTCCCGGTTCTGAACCCCAGTCCGGCCACGGCACCATAGATCCCACGGATCACCGTAGGGCTGGTGTAGTGGGCATTCAGGACGCTGGCTCTGGCGGCATATTCCTCCTCGGAAAGCAGACCCTTAAGCTCCTCATATTCCCTGCTCCATGCCTCCTTGTCCGGGTCAAGGGCATCCGCAAGCCCTCCCCATCCCACATATCGGGACAAGACGGTCTGCTCCTCCAAAGAGGCGCCTCGACCTTCCTCCTCGATTTTGAAGAGGGTTCGCATGACCTCTATATTCCGGGCAAACTTCTGCTTCGGTCCGCCCTCCCCCAGATGCTGATCCGTGATGCGGAAATTTCCGGCTGAGACAGTCTGTGTCTTCGATCCTGCCGTCTACGCTTTCTGCCCCACCGTCTGTCCCTTCTGTTCCTCCGTCTCTGCTTTCTGCCTTTCCGTAAGATTCTCCGTGTCAGTACCATCAGGTTCCCCGTTCTGCCCGGACATAAGCTCGGCCGGGCCAGCTCTACCAGATGGCCCACGCACCAGCTGACAAGATATCCCCCTCCCTCCAGATATCCGTCGCAGCGCTTCCCGGCACCGATCACCTTTGCCACCGTCTGCGCCACCGATGGCTTTTCACAGACCAACAACTTCATGGGCCTTAGCCTCCTTTGCTGATTTTTGGACACAAAAACAGCCCCACACCAATGGCATGGGACTTTTATGTAGAGCCAACTTTTGATCTAATTAAATTCGCATGTGCCCTGACAATTTTAATGGCATATTAATGCAAATTCAACTTCCTTGCTTTGCCACCCTAAGACAGCTCAAATTACCTCAAAAAACTGTACTCTAACTTCCCCTTTCTTAAAAAACTTCTTTCGCCATAAACAAAACATGTCCGCAATCTGCAAACCCATTTTTACGATAAAAATCAGGTGCCGGTGCATATTTGTTGGTAGATAAAGTTATTCCGGCAAATCCATTTTCCTTTACATATTTCTCAAGCTGCCTCATCAGCATTGTTCCGTATCCCTTTCGCTGCAGTGTGGGCCTGATAAACATTTCCTCTACAAAAATTTCACAATTATTCCACCATACTTTTTCGTATGCAAATATGCCGCCTATAATTTCTTTCCCCTCTTCTAAAGTATATCCTATGAACTTTTTCCTTTCAAAAAGATCCGTGAGGTATTCTTCCGCAGTCTTATTCGTCCAGCGGCACTGCCACATTTCATTGTTATATACACTGCACATAATATCTGCGCAAATGGATATGTCATCTCGTTTCATTTTTTGAAGTTTCGCCATTTCGCCCTCTCCTTATGTTATTGGCCTATATCGCCCCTGCTTATCCAGAATCTAAAGCACCTTAACGGCATAAAAATCATAAATCGGTTTCCCTACTGCTATTCGTTTATTCCCATCAAAAAAGCTATGATTCTTTGTAACAAAATATAATAAGTTTGCAGCTTTTTCTTCCAAAATAGGATATAGGTCTTCTCCTGCAAAGCTTTGATAAATTGTTCCAATGCTCCCTTTAAATGATTCATCCTTTTCATTGCCGAATAATGAGCTGCTGTCGCCAAATTTCATATTATCAATTACTTTCCTGCATTCTTCATAAGTCAGAATATATGATGCCATATTTCCTTTTAGCCGTTCCATATTCTGATGGTCATAGGCATCTAACAATTCCAGCGCCTGACTATATCTCTCTACTACGGTTAATACCTATTTTGTATCCAGACTGTTTTCTGCTCTTTTCATAACTCGTATTACCTCATTTAACTGATTCATACGATTATGATTCACAGCGTATCCTTTGATTATGTATTCTTTTAAAACGCAATTTGCCCAACGTCTAAATTCAATGCCCCGTTTTGATTTCACTCGATAACCAATAGAAATAATAACATCTAAATTGTAGTGCTCTACCATATATTTTTTCCCATCGGAAGCAGTTGTCGCAAATTTTGCGATAACTGTATTTTGCCCAGATAATTCTTTTTTAGAGTATTATTAATATGCTTACCGATTGTTTTTTATGTCGCGTTCAAACAGCTCTGACAGTTGATTTCTATTAAGCCAAACAGTTTCATCCTTTACCATAACTGGTAAAGATATCATTCTGTCCTCCGTCTCAAATAAAATAATTTCATTATTATTCATCTGTTTCTCCAATCCATATATTTATATCAT
>ERZ779626.1063-NODE-1063-length-13310-cov-5.320785_pt1 | contig 13310 bp, 9 predicted proteins | sample MGYA00514209_ERZ779626 | MGnify/ENA primary metagenome ERZ779626 (study PRJEB29562, sample SAMEA4376713) | mouse gut metagenome | isolation source: Cecum | study: EMG produced TPA metagenomics assembly of the A DSS colitis mouse model was used to assess the...
TAAAAGCGGTTTCCCTTATCCTTCGGACTACGCGGTTCGCAGCTACTCCGCGCTCTCTGAAAATCCTACGGCGGTACTTGTCTTTTTATTCAAGTATGATTATTTTATTACAAATATTTGCGTTTGTCAACGACTTTAGCATTAAATTATTTGCCAATTTTTTTTATAACGGCTATAATATTTTTATATTAAAATTCAGGAACAACTACTTATGCCTTACAGCAATTTTAGCGAAACCGAAAAAAAATGGTCTGAATATTGGGACAAAAATAAAACTTTCCACACGGATTTGCACGATTTTACAAAACCGAAATATTATGTTTTGGATATGTTCCCCTATCCTTCGGGTGCGGGACTGCACGTCGGTCATCCCGAGGGTTACACCGCTACCGATATTCTTGCCAGAATGAAGCGTATGCAGGGCTTTAACGTACTTCATCCTATGGGGTTCGACAGCTTCGGGCTGCCGGCGGAGCAATATGCGATAAATACGGGAAACAACCCCGAAGGCTTCACGCAGAGAAACATAAAAACGTTTATATCCCAGCTTAAAATGCTTGGTCTTTCCTATGATTGGGATCAGACAATTTCCACATGCGACCCATCTTACTATAAATGGACGCAGTGGATTTTCAAGCAGCTTTACGAGGCGGGGCTTGCGCGTTGCGCTGACATGCCGGTAAACTGGTGCGAAGAGCTGGGAACAGTACTTGCGAACGATGAAATCGTAGACGGTAAAAGCGAGCGCGGCGGCTATCCCGTTGTACGCAAAAATATGAAACAGTGGGTAATAGACATTAATAAATATGCCGAAAAACTTTTGGAAGGGCTTGAAGGGCTTGACTGGCCGGAAGCCTCCAAAACTGCGCAGAGAAACTGGATAGGCAAATCTTCGGGCGCAAACGTTGTTTTCAAAATAGCGGATTCGGATAAAACATTTACGGTTTTTACAACGCGGTGCGACACTCTTTTCGGCGTGACGTATTGCGTGCTTGCCCCCGAACACAGTCTTATCGATAGCATAACCACGCCGGAACAGCGTGACGAAGTGGAAAAATACAAAAAAGTCTGTGCCGGAAAATCCGACTTGGAACGTACCGATTTAAATAAAGAAAAGACCGGCGCCTTCACGGGCGCTTATGCCGTAAACCCCGTAAACGGAAGTAAAATACCCGTTTATATTTCAGACTACGTACTGACCTCTTACGGGACAGGCGCGATTATGGCGGTTCCCGCGCACGATACGCGCGACTACGAATTCGCAAAAAAATTCGGCATACCCGTAATACAGGTTCTCGAAGGCGGCGACGTATCCCAAGAAGCATATACGAGCGACGGACTTCATATCAATTCCGGATTTTTAAACGGACTAGATAAACGGCAGGCATCGCAAAAAATGTTGGACTGGCTTAAAACAAACAATTGCGGAAACGCCGCCGTCACATACAAACTGCGTGAATGGATTTTTGCAAGGCAGCGCTACTGGGGCGAACCAATGCCCGTAATTCATCTGGAAAACGGAGAAACCGTCGTTCTCGACGACGGAGAGCTTCCTCTTACCCTACCCGAAATGTCGGACTATAAGGCACACGGCGGCAACGCGCCCCTTGAAAACGCAAAAGACTGGGTAAACGTAAAGAGAAACGGTTTGAACGGCAAGCGCGAAACCGCTACAATGCCCGGGTCGGCGGGTTCGAGCTGGTATTTTTTAAGGTACTGCGACCCGCACAACAACGAAGAATTTGCCGACGGCGAGCTTTTGAAGCACTGGATGCCCGTAGACTTCTATATGGGCGGCAAGGAACACCTTGTCGGACACCTGCTATATGCGCGCTTCTGGAATAATTTCCTGTTTGACAAAGGACTTGTCGCGCATAAAGAGCCTTTCAAAAAGCTTTTCCACCAGGGAATGATTTTGGGCGAGGACGGAAACAAAATGTCCAAAAGTCTCGGCAACGTTATCAACCCCGACGATATAATCAAGGAATACGGCGCGGACGTGCTTAGAATGTACGAAATGTTTATGGGACCCGTCGCCGATACAAAGCCTTGGAACACCGCAAATATAGAGGGCGTAAAAAAATTTGTAGACAGAATTTACAGACTGTATTTCGAGCTTGACGCCGTCTCCCCCTCGAACAACGGAAATTTAAGCAAAATATACAATCAAACTGTAAAAAAGGTAAGCGAAGATTACGAGGCAATGAAAATCAACACAGCAATTTCGCAGATGATGATTTTTACAAACGCCATATACAAAGAAATTTCCGACGGCGGCAACTTCCCTACGGAATACGCCGAAGGGTTTATTAAACTTTTAAATCCCGTAATACCCTTTCTTACGGAAGAAATTTGGTCTACCGTACTCGGTCACGGCGGAACGATTGCTTACGAAAGCTGGCCGGAATTCGACCCGAATAAATGCGGGAACGATAACTTCGAGTACGCCGTGCAGATTAACAGTAAAATTAAAACCAAAATTACCGTACCTGCCGATATTACCGAGGAAGAGATAAAAAAATGCGTGTTTTCCGATAAGGAAATAGCCCCCTTAATAGAGGGCAAACAGATTAAAAAGTTTATTTTCGTTCCGAAGCGTCTTATAAATATAATCGTTTAAAAGACAATCCGCCGCATATAACATTTACAAAACCTAAACGCCGCCGAAAGCATTTTATGCTTTCGGCGGCGTAATTTTTAAACTTATGATTTAAAGAGACTTGATAAGATTTACAACGTCCTCTACCGTTTTTACTTCCGTAACCCTGTCTTCGGGAATTGTTTTGCCCGTATTGTCTTCCAAAGTCATTAAAAGCTCTACAACGTCAAGAGAATCCGCGCCCAAATCCTTTACAATGTCGCTCTCCAACTGTATTTTATCCTTGGAAATTCCCAATTGCTCTGCAAGAATTTCCGCTATTTCTTCAAACATTCCGATACCTCCGTATTCTTAACGATTAAATTTTATATTAAGAAAGAATAATTGTCAAGTCAATTGACCTGCTTTTTAACCTGCTTCAACGATAAGCCTATACGCTGTTTATCCTTATCGAGATTAATTATAACAGCTTTTACCTGTTGACCGACTTTAAGAACGTCGGAAGGATGACGGATATAACTGTCGGTAATTTCGGAAATATGTACAAGTCCGTCCTGATGAACGCCTATGTCTATAAACGCGCCGAAGTCGATTACGTTTCTTACCGTACCCTCAACCTCCATACCGACGGCTAAATCTTCTATTCCCATTATGTCTTTTCTAAGCTTTCTGGCAGGCAGACTGTCGCGGATATCTCTGCCGGGTTTAATAAGCTCTGCAATAATATCGTTCATAGTGGCTTTGTCCAGTTCGCAAAGCTGCGCCGCCTTATCCGCGCCGTATTCCTTTACCTTTGACGGTAAATCGCCCAAATTTCTTGCCCTTACGTCCGCTTCGGAATAACCGAACAGCGAAAGCAGCTTTTCGGCTTTTTTATAAGATTCGGGGTGAACCGCCGTGTTGTCGAATATGTTTTTGCCGTCGGGAATACGTAAAAAGCCTGCGCACTGCTCGTAAGCCTTCGTACCCAGTTTCGAAACCTTCAAAAGCTGCGAGCGGGAATTGAATTTTCCGTTTTCTTCCCTGTAAAGAACTATATTTTTGGCTATGCCGGCATTAAGTCCCGCAACGTATTTCAAAAGGGAAACGCTTGCGGTATTCAGGTCGACGCCTACGCTGTTTACGCAGTCTTCAAGCACGCCGCCCAAAACGCCGTCAAGTCTCTTTTTATCCATATCGTGCTGATACTGTCCGACTCCGATGGATTTGGGGTCAATTTTTATAAGCTCCGCCAAAGGATCCTGTAAGCGCCTTGCTATTGAAATGGCGGAACGCTTTGTCAAATCCAAATCGGGAAATTCTTCTACAGCCAGCGGACTCGCGGAATAAACGCTTGCGCCAGCTTCGTTTACGACGGCATAGCTGACGTTTCTGTCAACCTCTTTCAATAAGTCGGCAACGAATATTTCCGTCTCCTTACTTGCCGTACCGTTGCCTATGGAAATTATATCTACGTTATGTTTTTCAATTAAATCTTTGATTATTTTTTTACTGCCCTCGATATCGGGTTTTGGAGGCACGGGGAAAATTACGCCCGTATCCAGCACTTTACCCGTCTCGTCGACAACGGCAACTTTGCAACCCGTACGGTATCCGGGGTCGAGTCCAAGCGTCACTTTTCCCTTAACGGGCGGCTGTAACAACAGCGGACGGAGATTTACCTCGAACATTTTTATCGCCTGTTCGCTTGCCCTGTCGGTAAGAATTGCCCTGACTTCCCTTTCGATACTCGGCTCGATAAGTCTGTCGTATCCGTCCTCGGCTGCTTCTTCAATCAGTTTTGCGCATTGGGTTTCGTTTTTGTTTTTTATAAACTTTGCCACGCATACGCGCTTTGCGATTGAAGGCTCGAAAAATATTTTAACCTTTAAGCATTCTTCTTTTTCGCCCCTGTTTATAGCGAGTATGCGGTGATTTTTGATTTCGGGAATAAGCTCGGCATAATCCGCGTACATTGCGTAGGTGCTTCTTTCGTCGTCCTTGACAAGCTTAACCTGCATTTCGCCGTGCTTTTCCAATAAAGCGCGCAGCTTCTTACGGAGTTCCGCATTGTCCGACACAACTTCCGCTATTATATCCTTTGCCCCTGCAATTGCTTCTTCCGCGTTGTTGACGCCCTTTTCCGCGTCTATGTATTTTCCGGCTTCCGCATACGGATCGCCCTGTTGCTCCAAAATGAATTCCGCAAGAGGCTTTAAGCCCTTTTCCGTCGCCACGGAAGCGCGGGTCTTTTTCTTCTGCTTGAAGGGACGGTATACGTCCTCAATCTCGGTCATGGTCTGCGCGCCGTCGATAGCCGCCTGAATTTCGTCGGTCATCTTTTCCTGTTCGGTTATTGCCCTTGCGACCTCCTCCTTGCGCTTTTCGAGATTTTTAAGATACTCGTACCTGTCGTTGAGATTTCTCAAAACCTGGTCGTCTATCGCGCCTGTCATCTCTTTGCGGTAGCGGGCTATAAAGGGAATCGTATTCCCCTCGTCCAAAAGTCCGAGAATATTTTTTACGTGGTCGGGTCTGAGGCTGAATTCCTCCGTCAATTTTGCCGAAATGTCCATAGAGTTAAATTTTTAATTCCTTTAAATATTTTTTTATCCCGTCCGAAAGTCTAAAACTTTCGCACGCTTTTTGAATTGCCTTATTGTGAGTTTTCGCGTCCATAAAGCCTGCCGCCACGTTTTCCTTCAAAAACGCTTCACCGACGGAATATTGCTTTATCAACAGCTCGGCTATAAGCCATGCAGCCGCCATATGCACATAATAATAACTTGTGTCTGCGCGTTTTAACGTGCTTATTATAACGTGCGTATATTTTTCCTCAACATAAAAATGAAGTAACGTCGTGAGCGCGAAGCGTTGATAAAATTCCTTGTCTTCCGATATGAATTTTTCTATATACGAAAGAAACTCGTCCTTATGACTTCCCACGCACACGGGTGCAAAGCAGTCGCAAGTTGCCCAATTGTCCATAAGCGACACGCACTTGTCTATGTACTTCAAAAGCTCGGAATACCCTAGATACGACGCGGCGGCAAGCTTTACGAAAGTTACTTCGTAACATTCGTCGGGAAACCCCATAAGCGTTTGCAACGAGTTTTTGTATTTTTTTGCAAGCTTACGAAGCTGCGGGACACGCACGCCCAATACTTTTATTTTATCGTTTTTTAATAGTCTTTTATGGAAATTGCGGTATTCGGCGTCCGAAAGAGCCGTCAACTCGTCAAAAAACTCTTGATAAAGCATTATGCCACTCCGTTTCGTCAAAGCGGGTATTTGCGGGGCTTGTCGACGATAATTTGATATAAGGCGTGCCGATATCCGAAAAATGTTTTTCGAAAATTTTATAAGCGGTCGCACCGTTTAATATTATATACCGAATATTTGAATTTTGCAAGAGAGATTTGATATTTGCCGTCTTAAAATTTTTTATAGTCGAGTCCTGCGACCCGACTATCTCACACTCCGTGACTATATCCCACAGCGCAATGCCGTATTTTAACAGGAAAGCACGCTTTTCTTCCGTCGTAGGCGGAACCGGTTCATTAAAGTGTGAACAAATTACGCGCCAAAAACGGTTTTGAGGATTCCCGTAATAAAAATCTATTTGCCTGCTTTTAACCGACGGAAAACTGCCCAATATCAGAAGCTTGCAGTTTTTATCGCAGACGGGACCGAAGCCGTGCTTGATTTCGCTCATAAATCCAACGGCTTGTCCGCATTGCCGATAAGCGCCGCGGCAAGATACTTTTCGTCGAAGTTTACGTCTATAGCTTCGAACACCTCGTCAACGGTCATTCTTTTTACCTTTTCGACTCTTTCTTCGAAGTTATAAATTTTATCGCTGTAAATAAGCTCTCTGCCGTAAAGAAGCATTTGCGAGCTTGTGCTTTCCTGCGCGAATATCGAAGACGAAATAAGTTGTTCCTTACCGCGTAAAAATTCTTCGTTAGTGATATTCTTTTTCTTAATATCGTTTATGCAATCGAACACAGCGTCGTAACACTTCAAATAATTTTCGGGATTGACGCCTGCGTAAACAACCAAAGACCCCACTTCCTCAAACGGAGAAACGTAAGAGTAAACCGTATAGGCAAGCCCCAACTCCTCCCTGACTTTCTGAAACAGCCTTGACGACATGCTTCCGCCGAGAATGCAGTTCATTATCTGCGTCGCGTCGAAAAGCCTGTCGTAACGCTTGACGGAAGGAAAAGCAAGCCCCAGATGAATTTGCTCTATATTTTTCTTGCGCAGCAGCGATTTTGCGGTAAGCTTTACGTCGACATGAAATTTTTCAGCCGAACAAGGCGAAAGACGGGAAAAATATTTTTCCGCAAGTTCTTCGGCAAACGACGTTTCGATGTTGCCCGCCATGGCAATTACAATGTTTTGCGGAACGTAATGCCGCGACATATAATTTTTTACGTCTGAAACCGTAAACGAATTTACGTTTTTTCTGCTGCCGAGGATATTTCTGCCATAGCCGTTCTCGCCGTAAAACGCCTGCGAAAGCGTGTCCAGACAAAGGTCGTCGGGAGTATCGTCGTTCATATTTATTTCTTCGACTATGACGCCCTTTTCACGCTTCATTTCCTCCTCGGGAAATGCGCTGTTCAAAAATAAATCCGACAGAATTTCAAAAGCCTTTCCTGCGTTGGACGTTGTCGATTTCGCGTAATAACATGTTATGTCCTTAGACGTGAAAGCGTTCATTTGCGCGCCTATCCTGTCCATCTCGTCGGAAATTTCAAAAGCCGTGCGCTTTTGCGTTCCCTTGAACATCATATGTTCTATAAAATGCGATATGCCGTCCTCGCTGTCGCTTTCAAGACTTGCGCCGGTATGGACTATTATACCCATGGAAACGGACAAAAGCCCCGGCATGTTTTTTACGATTAATCTGATTCCGTTATCGAATTTTTTACAGTGAAGCATTATTCTCCTAAATTTTGAGATACCGTAACGGCGGAAAGACCGTTGTCTCTTATGTAAGTCAATATTTTCGGGAGGGCGGTTACCGTGCAATCGGTAGGGTGCATCAGTACAAACTCTCCTTTTCCCAAATTTTCGGTCGCACGTGAATAAATGACGCCCGCGTCCTTATCGCGCCAGTCAATAGTGTCCCTACTCCACATTATAACCTTTAAACCGAGAGAAATGCAAGCGTTTAACGTAGCTTCGCAAAAAGCACCCGAGGGCGGCGCGAAAAGAGTTACGTTATAATTGCAAATCATGTTAAGAAGTTTTACGCTTGGGCGGATTTCTTCGAGATTTTTTTCAACCGTCATACGCGAATGGTCTTTGTGAAAATATCCGTGACTGGCTATTTCGTGCCCGCGCCCGTATATTTCGCGCACGCAATCGACGTTGTCGTCCGCCCAGCTTCCGCCTATAAAAAACGTGGATTTACTCTCGTATTCGTCGAGAATATCAAGTATCTTCAACACGTTTTCCGTATGCTCGTACACATTGAACATCAAGCTGACGCCCGAACCGTTTTCCGCGCGGTAATACAGATTTGGATTTTTGTTGGAAACAGCCACAGCCTTTCCGCCGAAAAAACCGACAAAAGATACAGCGAGAACTATAACGACCAAAACGCAATTTGTAACAACCGAAATAAGTTTACCCTTCAATAGTTTACCCTCAAAACAAAATACTATTTATATAATATTAAAGTTAAGGGCAATTATTGACTATTTAATTTTTATAAAAGTTACGCCTGTTTCTCCCTCTCCGTATTTCCCCGCACGGAAGCTTGCCACATGTCTGTGCTTTTGAAGGCGGCGGGCAATGGCTTCCCTCAGTCTGCCGGTTCCCACTCCGTGAATAACTTTTATTTCTTCAAGATTGTCGGTAACCGCTTTATCGATAAAATTATCGACTTCGTACAAAGCTTCTTCCACCGTCATGCCTAAAACATTTATTTCGAGCAAAGGCGCCGATACGGGGATATTTTTTACTATTCTGACTTTGCCGCGCTCGGACTTTTTCTCTCCCGTCAGAAGTAAACCGTCAATACGGCAATGCAGTTTCATACTGCCGCATTCGACTTCCGCTTCTCCTTTACTTACGTTAAAGCTTGTAACTTTGCCTATACTCTGCAATTTTTTTACAAATACAAACGCCCCGACTTTTAAATTTTCTTTCGTGGCCTGAACGTATTCGTTTACGGTCGGCTTTTTATCTTCGTCGTCGAAAGAAATTTGTTGCATCTTATTTTTAAGCGTACGCGCTTTTATAAGGTCGGACTGGGTAACTTCCTCCGCTTTGAAAATATTTTCTATCTCGGCAAGAATTTCTTCGGCGCGTTCTGTGCGTTCTGCTATTATTCTCCTGCTTTCGCTCCTTGCCGCACGCGAAATTTTTTCTTTTTCCGCATTTAACCCCTCTATGCGCGAATTGAGTTCCGCAAGTTTCTTCGCGCATTCAGATTCCATGGCGGAAGCGGAACGCAATTTTTCTTCGGCTTGCGCTTTACTTTCCTGTGCGCTGCGGATTATATTTTCCAAAGTGCGCTCGTCGTCCGACAGGTAGTTTTCAGCGTCGGAAAGAATACTTTCCCCAAGCCCCAGACGCCGCGCTATAATCAGCGCGTTGCTTGTGCCGGCAAGCCCTATCCTAATGCTGTAAAGCGGTTTGAACGTATCGGAATCGAACTCCATACCGGCGTTTTCCATACGCTCGGCGTTATAGGCAAATTCCTTCAAAGCGGTAAAATGTGTGGTAATTATGCCCTTGCAACCCGCTGACAGAAGATGCTTTATTATCGCTTTGGCAAGCGCCTGTCCCTCCTCGGGGTTGGTCCCTCCGCCGAGTTCGTCCAAAAGGACTAAACTGTTTGAATTTGCATTTGAGCATATTTCGGAAATATTAAGTATATGCGAAGAAAACGTTGAAAGATTATCTTCTATACTTTGGCTGTCGCCTATATCGCAGAATACATTATCAAACACAGCAATATTACTGCCTGACGCGGCGGGAATAAACAGTCCGCACGCCGCCATAAGACAAAACAGCCCGCACAGTTTCAACGTCACGGTTTTACCGCCCGTGTTGGCGCCGCTGAGAAGAAGAAAGTCGTACCTATCTCCCAGCTCGACCGTAACGGGAACAATTTTTTTTGCGTCAATCAAAGGATGTCTGCCTTTGATTATTTTAATATATCCTCTGTGGTTTATATCGGGTTTACTGCATTTGTTTACATAACAATATTCCGCGCGAGCATAAAACGAGTCCATCTCAGCCAATATTTCCATATCCGCAAAAAGCCTGTCGCGCATTGTGCCCACACGCAGCGAAAGCGCGCGTAAAATTGCTTCCGATTCCTCTTTTTCGTCGATGGCAAGTGCAATCAATTCGTTATTTAATTCCAGCACCTGCTCGGGCTCTATAAAAAACGTAGCGCCCGTTTGCGAGCGGTCGTGCACAAAACCGCGTACAGAGTGCTTGTATTCAGCTTTAACGGGTATAACGTACCTGTCGTTTCTTATCGTCACGATAGCGTCCTGCAAATAGCGGGAATATTCGGTCAGATACTCCGAAAGCTTTGCTCGGATTTTGGCGTTTAAATTTTTAATTTGGCTTCTTATTGCACGAAGTCTGTCGCTGGCGGAATCCGCAAGCAAATCCGGCGGGATTATTTTTTCGTAAATATCGTTTTCGAGCCCTCTGTCGAAATACAAATTATCCGCCATTGAGGACATTATTTTAATTTCACCGTTGCCGACGCTTGCAATACCGTCATGCGCGATACGCGCCGAACGCAAAAGCGCGGCGGACTTTAACAGCTCTTCGCAAGACAGCGCCGAACCCATTGCCGCGCGCTCCACCGCGTCACGAACGTCGTCGAAATACTCCACCCTGCCTATGCCGTAAGCATAAAGCAATTTATCACACTCGTCCGTGCAGGAAAGAAGCTTTTCCGCCACGCCGAAATTATCCGTCGGCACGCAGGTTTTTACTTTCTCCTTGCCCTCCGCAAGGACCGCATATTCACTTACCGCGGATAAAATTTTATTCAGTTCGAGACTTTTGAAACTTCTGACGTTCATATTTATAATATACCGTTTGAATAATGTCCGCGCGTATGATTTTTATAAAATTTTTCCAGCTCCGCGCGCGTGCGGCAGGCTGCAATCTCTGCGGCGTTATCCGTAAGAGTGCAGTCCAAAAGTCTTCCCGCGGCGCAACCGTCCGTAACAAGGTCGGCACAGTTATAAACTTCGAACCTGCAACCGGTTACTTCATACCTGCGCAAAGGAAACTTACGCCCGTTTTCGTCCGTAAGCGTGTAAATTTTTCTTCTGTCGCAAGACGCGCACTTCTTCTCAAACGGGCAATAAATCAAATCCATAACTTTAATATTGCCAGCCGTAAGATAAAAAGTGTTTTCCCTTGACAGTTCTTCCGCTTCGGAACGGGTCAGTTCCTTTGACAGGCATACATAGTCTGCTTTACACACGGAAAGCGAAAGCCTGTTTGTAATATTAAAACCGGCACCCGCAAAAAATTTTTTACCGAGTTTTTCCGCAAGCTTCCGTCCGAAATATGAGTCGCAGTAAACCCCATCGAATAAGCAAGCGGCCTTTTCGAAAATTTCTGTTTCAACGCCTGTTAGATAAGGCGGTATATAAAGAAATTTTTCACCGTCGAAATTGTCTGTAAGAGTTCCGACCCCGTCAAAAGGACAATCGCATTTCAAAATTCCTATATCGGCTTTTAAACCGTTCAGGTTTCCGCAAATTACCGCCGTTTTATTATTTTCCGTTGCAGGAAAATTTTCATTATAAGCGCGTATAGACGAGGACGGATTTTTGCATTCTGAAATTTCACGGTAATAATCCGCGTAAACTTTACGTCTGAATGCGTTTAGCACGGACGACGCCACAAAGACGCCGTCGGTTTTCACTGTACCGAAACATGGCGCAAACGGATAAACGTCGGTCTTTTCAAAACAACGAATAAGCTGTTCTTCCGTAAGGGAAGACGTTTTTGCTTTTTCCAAAGGAAGTTCGCCGTAAAAGGCGCGCCCGTTGATTTCGGCACATGCGGGTTTTCCCGCGGAAAAATCCAAATCGATTTTCAGCGGTATCGATCTTTGATGCGCAAGGAGCCGACCGTTTAATTCGGTGTCGGTGGTAATAAAAACCTTGTCTCCGTTTTTCAGTCTGTCCTTGGTCAGGACGGTAAAACCGCCGTTTACCGCTTTACCGTATATTCCTCCGCCGGCTTCCTTGCCGCCGCGCAAAATTTTGAAGCCGTCGCCGTGACCGGGCTTCAACACGCTTTGACATGTATATTCGCCGTTAACCACTTTTATTATACCGGCAAATTCACCTATATGCCCCTGCACCGCGGACGAAATAAATTTTTTGTCCTGACCGAAAGCAAGCCCACCGGTATAATTTCCGCGGTTGTAAGTACGTTTAAGCGCGCTTATATCGCCGTCCGCGCCTTCCAAAATATTTTTGTAATATCCGACTGCGGCGGAAACGTATTCCGGACGGCGCATTCTTCCCTCGATTTTAAAGGAATATACGCCTGCCTCCATAAGCTTTTTGATATTTGTTCCGACGCACAAATCGGACAGAGACAGCCTGTATGCCGCGTCATTGAAATCCGCCCTGTCTATGGAATACTTTTTACGGCAAGGCTGTTTGCATTTACCTCTGTTTCCGCTGTTTCCGCATGCAAAGCACGACATGTAACACTGCCCCCAAAAGCACGTGCATAGGGCGCCCTGCACAAACACCTCGGTTTCAATGATTTTAGCGATTTCGACGATATCTTCGAATTTGGTTTCTCTTGCCGTTATTACCCTTTCGAAGCCCGCGGACTTGGCTAACTGCGCGCCGTAAACATTACATACGCCAGCCTGTGTGGAAAGATGTAAAGAGATTTGCGGCACATTTTGTTTTATATATTTGCCTAAAAACAAATCCTGCAATATAAGCGCGTCCGCGCCAGCGTTCCACACCTCGGACGCGAGAGTTAAAAACTCCGTAAGCTCATTGTCCTTGACGACCGTATTCAGCGCCGCGTAAACTTTTACGCCGAAAGCGTGAGCGTAGCCGCATATTTTTTCAAACGCGGCAACGTCGAAATTTCCCGCAGAGCTTCTTGCGGAAAATTTATTCATTCCGAGATAAATTGCGTCCGTGCCCGCATTAATCGCGGCAAGAGCGCTGTTTTCATTGCCTGCGGGCGCAAGTATTTCATACATAGTACTGTTTAAACCCGTATTCTTCTATAATTTCTGCCACTGCGCACTCGTTATTCGTAACGGTGACATAATCGGCGGCGTTTTTAAGTCTTTTATCCGCGTTGCCGACCGCCACGCCGACCCCCGCCGCTTTTATCATGGGCAAGTCGTTTAAATTGTCGCCCACGGCAACTGTGTTATCCAATGAAATACCGAAGCGGTTTGCCATATATTTTAATGCTTCCCCCTTGGTTTCACCAAGCGGAGAAACCTCTACCAACACTTCGGCACTGCACGTTACGTCATAGCGGTCGCCGAGACGTTCAGAAAGCTCTTGATAAACCGCGTCTCTTTCTGCGGGCATGACGAGCACGGCGGCTTTATGACAGCAAAGCTTACGCGAAAGCACGAAATCCGACAAAGGCCCTTCCGAAACGCAGTTGGCTTCCACTCCGGTAATTTTTTCGTAAAGCTTCAAGTATTTGTTATCTCTTTCAATACTTGTGTAAAGCG
>ERZ779626.1068-NODE-1068-length-13215-cov-5.094225_pt1 | contig 13215 bp, 10 predicted proteins | sample MGYA00514209_ERZ779626 | MGnify/ENA primary metagenome ERZ779626 (study PRJEB29562, sample SAMEA4376713) | mouse gut metagenome | isolation source: Cecum | study: EMG produced TPA metagenomics assembly of the A DSS colitis mouse model was used to assess the...
GGAATTACGCGATTGCAGTATATAATATTACCCGTTCACCCCGTAACGTGTAACGTAAATTCAAGCGTAATGCAGTCGGGGTGGACATAGTATTACCTTAGTCCACCCCGTAACACTGTAACACTTTTGGGGTAAATACGGCACAATACGGGGCGGCGACAGCCGCCCCGTGTGTCAATAAGTTACTATTACCTTATTGGCACTACGGAACACGGAACGAAAAAGCAAGCCCGCTTGGGGTGGGTTTGGGTGGGGTTATAAAGAATTAACGGAGTTTCAAATATGAATAAGACAATACCGCTCGGAATAACAATTATCTATTTTAACGACCAAAGCAAGAATATATATGTCGAATTACCGCCCGATAAAGAGCAAGCAAAAAGGCTGTCAAAGCGTATCTATAAAAATGCTATGACAGCCATTTCTGCGGAGCATATTTTGATAAGCCATTAAGCCAGTATTATTGACTTTGATACTATAAAATGCTAAAATGAAAAAGAGGCAACTAATGGATACGATAAATATTTTAAAAGATAAAATAAAAAGTTTAATGTCTGATTTTACAGAAATACAAAATGTAGAAATAGATTTAGACAGCAAGGGAGAATTTAGCTTGTATAGAGTTATTGAACCAGCCTTGTTGGGATATATTTTTGATAAAATTTTGGGTTTTAAAGTCTACTATCGTATTTTTGAAAAAATAAACTATATAATCAATTTTCAATATAAAGATACTTTTGGTTTTGTCACTCATAGAAAATTAAGCTATACGCTAGGCATAGAAGACAAATATAAAGAAGAAATCATTGATATACTTTTAAAAGCTAATATTTTATTAGAAAAATTATTTTTTGAATTTGCAAAAGTTGCGTTAAAGAGTGATAATTATATGCTTTCTAACGAAATTGAACATTACAAAAATAGGCTTGCTTATTTTAAGGTGCAAGTTAAAGACAAGATAACTATTGTCGATAAAATGAATTCGGGAGAAATAGAACACGTTAAAATTGCAAAACACAAGAATGGCGCAACTTATCATTATTTAATAAATGATGTTTTACGCGAAATAACATATAATGCTGAAGCTTATATTGATATAGCATACTCCTACATAGAACATATTCTCACTCTGCTTGCAGCTTTTTGCAAATATGAAAAACCTTTCGATAAAGTTATAAAAATGGGCTGGTTATCAAAATTTGATTTGGTTTTAGGACAAGGCAACGAAGAAAAAAGAATTAAAGAAAACCTTAATAATTTTAAGCAAGTTTATAGAAACAGATTAACTCACGGTATGTTTTCGAACGAACAAAAACTATTCATTACTATTGACGGTTTGGGCAATTATCCTTTTTATATCGGAAATCAATTAAAAGGTTTTAAGCAAGATAAATTTATAAATATTGATACATTTAATCAATTTGATAAATTGCTAACAGAATTTGACAACTTGTGTGAGGAAAAATTTGAATTAGTTAAAATGCTAATTGATAGCGAGATTTCAATACATTTAGATATAGACAAATATAAAAAGGCATTGCAAAGTAAAGCTGAAATGGAAAGTTTTATTGATTACATATCTTATATACAAGATAATCAATTAAATATGGACTGGTAAACTATAAGGGCTGTCAAAGCGTATCTATAAACACGCTATGACAGCCCTTGCAAGCCGTGAGCAATTACCGCGCGACTAACTGCTTGCCGTACAGTTTATAGTCCGACAGCGGCAATTCCACCGCGCAATATAATTCTCGTCTATTCACCTTGTATATTACCGTGTTCGTTTTTGCGGTAAGTCGGTGCACCACAAAAGCGGACAGGCATTTGCCTGTCCGCTTTTGTGGTGCGACTCGCCCGTTCACACGAGCATTTATCCGTCTAAAAACGTCAGACGTTTAAATTTTGTTCGTCAAATAAAGGACTGTCTAAAAATTCACTGACAGACATTCCAAACCCGTTTGCAATTAAAATTGTAGTTGATAATAAATTATCTTTGACAGTTTCGTGCATTATGTTTTTCAAAGTCGAATGAGAAACACCGCTATCCATGGCAAGCTTATATCTTGTTATCTTCTTTTCCTTTAAAAGCTCTGTAATTCTTAATACCAAAGCGTGATTTACGGTATTCATTAGTTGCCTCCTTTATTGTTGTGGGCAACTATAATTTTATTATTTATTTCTATACCTATATGGTTGCACATAACCATATTTTATGCTATATTATACAGCGTGAAACGGCGCAAGGTGAACAAATGAAAAAAGAGCATAAAAAACTAATTAAGGTTATCATAATAGCATTTTCCGTATTCGTTGCGATTTGCCTTATCGAATTTATTTGCATATACGCAATAAAGGGCGACGAAACGCGGGAATTTTATAAAGAGTTTTGGCGTTGGTACATAGAATTTGTTTTGTTTCAAATAAGGCTTTGAAACGGGTATAAATATGATTTACCGAAGAACAGCTGCAAGACAGTCCGTACCGTTGACTTGTCTGTTTCGTTCTGTTAAAATATATATATCAAACGCATAGAACAGCGCAAAATCTGGTCGAATAAAAACAAATAAATTCACTTATTCCATCTGCTAATAATAAGAAAAAATATGAAAGACATAATTATATTTTCGATTGTCGGCGCGATAATGACAACGCTTATCTTAGCGCTCGTAGTAATTCCCAGCCCGAAAGAATTTACCTCGTATTTAGCTTTATCCTTCGCTTTGGTTGTGGACGCTTTCCCCCTGTCTTTAATAATTTTAACGTTTAAGCGGTTCAAGGTAAAACCCAAGACGATTTCCCTGTATTGGGTTTTTTGGCTTTCAATAGTGCTGTACTGCTGCCTTATGGCAGTTGGACTTTTGACGAACGGGTATATAAAAGCCGAACAGTCAGACGCAAAGGCGATAGTTTTGGCGTTCGATTGTATATTTGCCGCTTTCGGTTTAGCAGCTTTCGTCGTCTTGACCTATCAAATTATTACGTACATAATTATGAAGCGCTGTCTGAAGTACGGTAAGGAAGCTACCGCCGAATTTGTTAGCGACGGAAAAGGCATAGCGTTCGGGGGCGGCAGAGTCGGCGGTAATACGGTTTTTAGAATGAGCGTAAAATTTTCTTACGTAGCAGAAGGACAAAAAAAGACGGCGGAAAGCAGACGCGTCTATTCGAAGGAAGAGGTCAATACGTTGCGGTCTATGGGTACCTTTAATATAAAATACACCGAAAGAACCGCCGTAATCAATGAAATATTCAAAAATGACAACGCTGAACAACCCGAAAACAAAAACGAATAAGCGCCTGCCGACAGCCTGTCGGCGGGCGCCTTATATTATTCGGCTAAACGCGGGATTTTACCATTTCGTAATTTTTAAGCTTTATACCCGAACGCTCCACCTCCTGCTCTTTGGTTACGCTGTAACCGCGCTTTTCGAAAAACGGCTTAGCCGTAACGGACGCATAGGTTTTAATTACGGTAAAATCTTTTTCAAGCTCGTTGCATAAAGCGGTAGCAATACCCCTACCCTGATAATCCTTATGCACGTAAAGCAAATCGAGACAACCCGTTTTATCCATACTGCCGAACCCGACGATTTTACCGGCGATTTCGGCTATAACGGTATGCTGCGCCGACAAATCGTCGCGGCGCGATTTAAGCGCGTCGGCATTGCTTACCCATGCCGCAAGCTGTTCCGTGCAATAGTCCCTCGCATTGACGGTACGTACCGTCTGATAAAACAAAAGCGAAACGGCGTCGCAATCGCCGTCCACGTATTTTCTTAACTTCATAGTGCGATTATAACAAAACGGCAATGCGTTTGCAAGCGTTCGGCATATTTCACAATACTTTAACTTTTTCGCGTTTGACTTTGCATGTTGAAAATGATATAATACATTCGTGAAAAAGCATAAGAAAAACACTTGGGTAAAGCGCAGACACAGCACGGTGTTCGCAATTTTACGCCCGATAATGCGCCTGCATTTTAATATGCGCTACCGCTATAAGGGCAAAAAAAGCGGACTTAAAAAGGGCGCTTACCTCATTATTTCCAACCACCAGACGACCATGGACCCCTTTATGCTGTCCACGTCGTTTAAGTTCCCCGTTTACTTTATTGCGTCGGACGACATATTCAACCTGAAAGTTTCGCCGATTATAAGGTACCTCGTCGCGCCCATTCCGAAAAGCAAATCACTGCAAGACATAGCCGCGGTAAAAAATATATTCCGCGTTATTAAGGAAGGCGGCGCCGTAGGCGTATTCCCCGAGGGCAACCGCACCATATCGGGCGGGCAGTGGGAAATGACCGACGCGATAGCAAAGCTTGCCAAATCGTTGAAGGTCCCCCTCGTAATATACAACGTACGCGGCGGGTACGGAACGGACCCGCGCTGGGGTCACTCGATTAGAAAGGGCAAATCCCTCGGCGAAGTAAAGAGGGTTATTTCCGCAGACGAGCTTGCCGACCTGCCCGTGGACGAGCTGTTCGGCATTATCAAGTCCGAGCTTGCCGTAGACGACACCGCCTCCGGCATAAAATACAGCAGCCGCAAGCGCGCCGAATATATAGAACGCGCGCTGTATATGTGCCCCGCGTGCAACGGTATTTCGAGCATAGAGTCGCACGGCGTAAAATTCAGATGCAAGAGCTGCGACACCCGCTCGACCTATACCAAAACGCTTTCGCTGTCCCCCGCTGTTGCCGGCTATAACCGCATATACGAATGGTTCGAATGGGAACGGCGCGAAATAGTAAACCGCGTAGAAAACGGCGAAACCGTATCCGACGGCGGAATAATATTCCGCGAGAGCGTGAAGCTGCGCAACAAGAAAAAGCTTGCGGGCGACAGCGTGTCTATCGACGCGCAAAAGCTTATTATATCCGACAAGACCCAAAGGACGGTATTCCCTCTCGACGAAATAGATTCCATGACGATGGTCGGCAAGAAAAAATTTAACTTTTATCACCGCGGGCGCATTTTGCAGGTAAAGGGCGGCAAACGCTTCTGCGCCGTAAAATACGTACATATCTTCGACGGCTTGCGCGGTAAGGAGACAATATGAGTTATTCGGACTTAAACGTCTGGTCGTTTTTAATAGTAATTTCGGTGCTGCTTTTTAGCATGCTGTTCGGCAATATTTTAAGGCACGTTATTCCGGGGCTTAAAAAGACGCTTATTCCCGTTTCGGTAATGGGCGGCGCAGTTCTGCTTATAATCTCTACAATCACCTACTATTGTGCGGGCGACTATCTTTTTAACCTTCCCGCGTTCGGCGGGAACGGCACGTTCAGCGGAATGCAGCTGCTTGAAATGATTACCTACCACACGCTCGGCATAGGCTTCGTCGCGTCGGGCATGCGCACGTCAAAAAAGAAGTTCAACAAGGAACGCGCGGGCGAGGTCTTCAATTCGGGACTTACGACCGTAAACGGCTACCTTATCCAAGCATTCGTCGGGCTGGTGATTACGCTTATCGCGGCGTACCTCTTACACGCCGACGGACTTATTTCCGCGGCGGGAATACTGCTTGCGTTCGGCTTCGGACAGGGCACGGGTCAGGCAATGAACTTCGGAAAAAATTTCGAGGATTACGGCTTCGTCGGCGGCAGTAACTTCGGACTGACCATTGCCGCGCTCGGCTTCCTCGTCGCCTGTATCGTCGGCGTAATCTACATAAACGTAATGCGCCGCAAGGGTCAGATTAGCATCGTAGAACGCGAAAAGGGCAACAGCCTTTCCGACTACGAGGACGAAAACGAAATTTCAGTAGTGTCGTCTATGGACAAATTCACCGTTCAGGTTGCAATAGTACTTGCAGTGTACGCAGCGTCGTTCGGGATAATGTACGGACTTACCAAGCTTATCCCCTCGTTCGAAACGACCCTGTTCGGCTTCAACTTCTTTATAGGCGTGCTGCTTACCATACCCGTAAAGGCTGTGCTTAACAAGCTGCACGAAAAAAAGATAATCAAAAAGCAAATCGTAAACAACTTTATGATGGACCGAATAGGCGGCTTCGCATTCGACTTAATGATTGTTGCGGGCGTCGCCGCAATTCAGATACCGCTCGTCGTATCGTACTGGAGCGTGCTACTCATAATGGCAGTCGTCGGCGCGCTGGTCACGGCGTTTTACGTCAACTTCGTATGCGCAAAGCAATTCGGCGCGTACAGGCACGAGCAATTTCTCGCATTCTTCGGTATGCTTACGGGCACCGCGAGCACGGGCATGATACTGCTGCGCGAGATAGACGGCACTTACCGCACCCCCGCAAGCGAAAACCTCATTTTCCAGAACGTGCCCGCAATGGTGTTCGGCTTCCCGCTCATGTTCCTTGCAAACTTCGCGCCCAAAAGCGATTTAAGTGCGCTGATAACCTGCATAATCGTCGGCGTCGCATTCGTAGCTTTAAATATTTTACTGTTCAGAAATAAGATTTTCCGCAGACGAAAACCCGCCCCGCCGACAGACGGCGAACAATAAACATAAAAGCGCATAACCCTACTCATAATAAGGTTATGCGTTTTTTAATACTTCTGACCGCCGTAGCCGCGCTGGCTGCGCCCGTCTGCCCCGCGCCGCAGCCCATAAGCACCGTAACTGTTACGGACGGCAGCGCCGAGGGGCTTGCAAAGCTGTACGGCAACGGCGAAAATTATATAACGGATTTAAAGGTCACCGTCAAATTCAAGTACTACGCGCCGTACGACATCAAGCTTGAGGACGGCTACTCCCCCTCTCTTTCCGTATTCGATTTCGGCGCGGAGGACAAGCTGCTTTTCTGCTCGTCGCAGACGGGCGGCAGCGGCGGCTACGGAAACTACCGCGTTTACCGCGTTAAAACCCACTCGTACGAGCTTCTCTACGACGACAAAGCCGACAGCGAAAAGACGCGGTTTTCGGCGGAGTTTCAGCCCGACGGCTTCATGAAAATAAGCGGCTCGGGCGCCTCGCTCGACGTGTGCCTCGGATATATGGACAAATACTTTTACGACCGGATTTTTGCCCCCGACGGCTCCGTCAAGGACGCGCAGCCGCACGTAAACGACGTTTCCTTCGTATCGCCGTCGTTCAACCCCGCAAGCGGGATATACCGACTTACCACCTACCGCTCGGTTACCGCCGTTGCCGAGGTCAACCGCCTCGGCTATATAACGCAGCTTCTCGACTTTGACGGCGGGTTTACTCCCTCCTTTACCGAATTTTCGATAGCATTTTAAAAGCGCGCCCCGTATAGGGCGCGCTTTTTTAAAACATAACGAGAAGAAAGCCCGACAGAACGCCGACGAACAGCGAGAACGCGGGAAGCTTGCTCTTCCACATCAACACGGCTTCTGGCAGCAGCTCGCCGAATACGACGTACAGCATCGCGCCGCTTGCAAAGCCGAGCGACAAAACGAGCATAATATCGCTTATTCCACCGAGCGCGTAGCCGATAACCGCGCCAAGCACCGTCGGCAAGCCGCTGAGCGCGGTAAGCAGACACGCCTTGCCCTTGCCCATTCCGCCCGAAATAAGCGGTACGGATACCGCCATACCCTCGGGGATATTGTGCAGACCTATAACGATAGCCATTATAAAGCCAGAGGACGCGAAAAGCGTGTCGATTAGGTTTTCCTCCGCCGCGTACGACGCTCCTATTACCATACCCTCCGGCAAGTTGTGCAACGCGATTGCGGACATCATTACAAGCCCCGCTATAAACAGTTTGGAATTCGCAAGCTCGTGCTTTTTATAGTGGTCGGCGTGAATAAGCTCGTCCAAATCGTCCGCGGTTGCGGGGTGGTTCGCGTCGATATGCTCCACCTCGTGATTGGTGCGCTTATCGATATAATAGTTTAAAAGGAACACCACGCCGTAGCCGACGGCTACCGCCGCCACCACTATAAGCGGGGTAAGCTTGGTCAGCTTGCCCTCGTTCATAAGCTGAATGGGCTCGCTCATCAAGTCGAAGCAGACGACGGCAAGCATTATACCCGCCGCGAACGAAAGCAGCAGGCTTACTATTTTTTTCGAATCGCGCTTCATAACCGCGCCGACTACGCCGCCCAGCCCCGTGCCGACTACGCCCGATATAAACGTAATTATTATAATTGCAAGATAGTCCAATTTATTAACCGCCTTTAATATTTCCGTCCTTTATTTTCCCGCTTTAAAGCTTAAATGTCAACTGTTTAGCGTTGATTTTCCGACGACTTTATAATATAATGTTTTGTAAGGAGACTGATATGAACAAATTGCTTTTAGTTAAAAAGGACAACTGTCCGCAAAACCACCCCTGCCCCGCCGTCAAGGTATGCCCCGCGGGTGCGCTGACGCAAAGCGGATTTTCCGCACCCGTAGTCGACCTTGACAAATGTATAAGGTGCGGCAAATGCTCGACGTTCTGCCCCAAAAAGGCGCTTGTACTGCAAGGCTGACGCAACCTATTTTCGTTTGACAAAATATGCGGAAAATGATATAATCCGCCTGCTTGACAGCGTTTAAAATTTTCCTTAAAGGAGTTACATAATGCCAGACAAAGAAAAACCGAAATCAACGGCAAAGCCTGCGGCGGCCAAACCGACCGCGGCTAAGCCCGCACCCGCAAAGCCTGCGGCAAAGCCGACGACGGCGAAGCCTGCTGCGCCTAAGGCAGCAGCGGCAAAGCCCGTAGCAAGCAAAGCAGCGCCCAAGCCCGCAACGGAAAAACCCGCGACAACCAAATCCGCTACGGCTAAGCCTGCGGCAAACACACCCGCCGCACCCAAGGCTGCGGCTACAAAAACGACAACGGAAAAGCCCGTTGCGGAAAAGCAAATAAAAGAGCAACCCGTCGCCGCGGCGACGGTATCCGCACCTAAGCGTGCGGATAAAAAACTCAAAGCAAAGCCCGAAAGCAGTTCGGAAAGCAAAGGAGGCATTTTAGTGCTTAGCAAAAAGACGCGTTACATAATTATGGCGGCAACTGCGTTTATATTAGTAATCGCGCTTGTTGTCGGCATAACCGTAGGCGCGGTTTCGTGCAACCGCGCACCCGACTTCTCAACCGTTCCCCCGGTGACCGACAGGGTCAAGGACGACAACCCGTTCACCAATACGGAGCGTCCCGTCATCACCACCCCCAACGCCGTCAAGGGCGACAAGTTCGAATACGGTTATTCGGCTATGACCGAGGTCGGCTTTTCCGCAACTATCGAGGGTGAAGCCGAAAGAAAGAAATCGGTTGCGAAATACCCCGACGGGACCTTGAGAACAGACGAGGGCGCAACCTTCGGCAACGATGAATATCCCAAATACGGTTATACTCTCAATTCCGTAATAGGCGCAAGCGCCGAAATGACGCAGGCGCGTCAGGACCTTATAGAGGAATCCGACTACTACTGCGCGCTGGGCACCCGCAACAATTCGGGTAACGGCAACAACGGCGACGCCACCTTTACCTGGATGGACGCAAACGGCTATCTTTACAGCGGAACCACCGCAAATCCCGTACATGCAGTCAACGCGGACGGCACAAACAGACAGCTTTACAAGCACAGCGCCGCAGCGGGAATGTACTACGGCGGATACAAAGACACGGACGACCTGCTTGACAGCGAGCCCGGTATAGTAAAAAAGATTACTCTCCGTCCCCGCGGTTACAGCAGCTATTCGGTAACGGGCGTTTACGCGCCCGCGGGCGAAATAATCAAAATAACGATAAGCGAAGCGGATATGAACGCAACGGGCGGACTGACGATACATATCGGTCAGGCGCTTTATAACGGACAGTCAAACAACATCTGGGCGGCAAAGGGTCAGATGCAGCGCTTCCCCAACGTGCTTAACACGATGAACGTCAACAAGGACACCGCCACGCTTGAAAACGGTTACTACACCGCTTACGTCGGCTCGTTCCTCGGCGGACCTCTATATATCCGCAACACCTCGGCTGCCTTTACCGCCACAATTTCGGGCGGCGTAGCGTATTCGCACTTTATTCTTGGCTACACGACCGAGGAGGAATTCGAAAAGAACAGGCAGTCCTCCGCCCCCTACTTCGATTTGGAGGTCTGGAGCTACGGCGTTCTGCACTCGGGCACTAAGTACCAGGCGCAGAACTACTCTTACGACGACCTTTACAAGGCGGCGGTGCTTTGGGAAAAGGTTGCAAGCGTAACGACTACGGGTAGCAATCAGGGCATTGTATTCCTTTACGAGCCGTTCGTTGCTGCGGGCGCGGCGGTTGCTTTCCCCGGCAGAAGCTCGGTCAACTGCCCTACGGGCTGGATGACTAACTCGCTCAACTATAACACGATGGTGTCGTCGGGCGCGTGGGGTAACTTCCACGAGTACCACCACAACTTCCAGGGCTACGGCGTTGGCAACGGCGGCGAGGTTACAAACAACGGTATGACCTTGGTATCCTACGCTCTGTTTACCAAAATTTCGTCAAAGCGCGGAATTTCAAGCTACGGCGGACAGGGGCTTGGCGGCTGGAACAACTACACCAGCGCGACCTGGGCTTTAAACGACTTGCTTAGCATCAGAAACGGCGGCAGCCCCTCAAACGGCAAGCAGGGACTTGCGCTTTACGCAACGCTGTTGCACAACTTCGGCGCAAACAACTATATACAGGCCAAGGTCGGGGGCGGCGGACAGAGCTACCAGGCTTACGCAAACGCATGGGAAGCCGTTACGCATAACAATATGTCTTACTACTTCAATGACGTATTGAAGGGCGGCATAAAGTCAACCGCGCCCGACGAATATCCCATGTTCGTACCCGTATCCTCCGTCTACCAGACGGGCAGAAGCTATATTTACGACGGTGAAAAGAGATACTTTAACACTATGCAACCGTACGTAATCCCCTACGGCGAGGAATTCAACGTAGACCTCAGCGAATACACCGCGCCTGGCGGACAGTACGCAAGCGGCAGTATCGTTATACCCGATAATTTCGAATACACGGTTAAAAGCATTTCCCAGCCCAAAAACGGAACTATCGAGGTAATCGACGGATATAATTTCAAGTTCAAGCCCAATTCCGAAAAGCTTTCGGGACAGATTATCGTAACGCTTGAAATCAAGGAAAAGAACAACAAATTCAAGGTGGACGACGTTGACCTCGTACTCGAATTCGAGCAGTCGCACGAAACCAACAAAATGACGCTTGAAAGAACAACCTACTCGTACTCTGCGGCGTCGATGTACAAGGACGCAAAAACGGCGTACGAAAGCAACTTCACGGGATACGACAAGGTAGTTGAAAAAGCAAACCACACCAACCCCACGCAAAACTGCAATACCGATATATGGTTTTATCCCAACACCGACGAAAATCACAACAAATATCCCAACGCACCTGAATCGCACTTCTTCCACTCAAACACTGTAGAGGTTATCGACGGAAAGCTGTACTTCGAGGAAGCGGGCAAATACAGAATTTACCTGCGCGGACGTACTAACTGTGCCGTATACTATTCGACGGACGGTAAAAATTATAAGTACGGCGCGGCTATAACGGAAGAGACAAAGGGCGTCGGACACGCTAACTTCTTTACTAACGACCCCACCACCTACTTTGACGTTGACCTTGAGGAACACTCCTGGGTTTACGTCAGGGAAGTGCTGATTGTTCAGGAAAAGTCAAGAAGCTATATAGGCTTAGGCTACGCGCAGTGGATTAAACCTATGTTCACAATAACCGAGGACGAGAACGGAGTATTACATTACTTCGACCAGACGGGTAAAGAGGTTTCCGAGGAAGAGGCGAACAACGCCCAGCTTATCGAACCGAAGAAAGCAAGCTATATCAACGCGTACAGAAGCAACTACGAATTCCCCGACAATAAGTCGTTTGAATCCGATTACTTCTTCACACGCCAGTATAAGTACAATTATTCGGATAATGTTTCATACAGCGGCGACAGTCAGACGCCTGTACCCGAATTAACCAAAAACCTTACGTCCAGCTGGGGCGGCAGCAAGGATATAAGCATCCTCACCGACGGCATAAAAAATCAGGGCAACGACAAACAAATTCACACGGCAGGCAGCCCTTCCGAAGCAAAGCCGCTTGAGTTCGGGTTCGATTTGGGCAGCGTAAAGGCGGTAAACCGCGTGATACTTTACAGCCAGCCCGGCCGCCCCGACCCTTGCTTTGCGAAAAACTTGGATTTATACGGCAGCCGGGACGGAACGAATTTCGAGCTAATCAAATCTTATTCCGCACCTGCATATAATAACGGCGCAGGCACACAGATATTCGACTTTGACACAACCGAACTCAGATACTACAAAATATCAATCAACGGTTCGACCGGCGGTCAGCTGATTTTACGTGAAGTAGAAATATGGAACATATTCGAAGTAAACGGCGGAACTAAATTCTCGCCCGACGACAAGGCGTTTACCTACGGCGGAAAATGGCGTACGGAATCCACCCTATCCTCCTACGGTCACGTGTTCGTAGGCGAAAAGAACGCGCAAATGGCGTTTATCTTCAACGGAACGCGACTTGCAATTTTATCTTCCGAGTCCTTCGGAAAGAAATTCTCGGTAGAGATTGACGGAGTTGAAATCGATTCGATAGCGCTTAAAGCCATAAGCGGCGGATACGGTGCGACGTTTATTTCACCCGAGTTGGAAGATAAAAAACACACTGTGCTAATTAAATGCAAAGGTCAGGCAAATATAGACTCGATTGTCGTATTCTGATGAAAAAACGCAACCGCAAGGTTGCGTTTTTTTTTGCGCATAATAAAGCTAATCCCTTCACTGCAAAATTTTTTTTAATTCTACCAACAAAAAGGCGTTTTCGTTTGTTATATATCGTGAAAGGAAATTTAACACCTCAGGAGGTAAAAAAGGTGAAAAAGAAATTATTAATCGGAACGGTATGCGCAACGGTTGCGCTTTCTTCTGCAATGGCGTTCACCGCCTGCGGGAAACCCGACGCCGCTCTTTCTTCTGCAAACGACATATACGGACTGGGCGCCGTCTCGACGGTGCGGCTGCTGGGTAACGCCATGCCCACGAAAGCGCTCGCTTCGTTTACCGCTCTTTCCGCCGAGGACGAGGTCAAGTCGCAGGCGGAAAAGTTCAACGAGTACTTTACCGCACTCGATAGCTTTTTGGGCGACGACGTGGTTTCCACTACTACCCAAAAAAATACCGACGCCGCTTACCCTTTCGATATTAAAATGACCATTAACGGCAAAGACTTCGACGGCGATACCGTAACCT